>Ga0247719_1000108_pt1 | contig 58546 bp, 58 predicted proteins | sample 41E_DmetaG_FD_189046 | JGI IMG/M metagenome (GOLD analysis project Ga0247719, IMG submission 189046) | Soil microbial communities from hillslope of Landscape Evolution Observatory, University of Arizona, Oracle, AZ, United States - 4-1-E_D | ecosystem: Engineered > Artificial ecosystem >...
GACCACGACCGCCCCCCGGCGAGCCAGCTCCCGGCCGACTTCCTCGGCCAGCTTGCAGACCGCCTCCCCGGCGTCTCCGCCGCCCGACACGGCCACGTGCACGCGCTGGCGGACCACGGCGGCCAAGGTACTGTCCTCGGCTCGAATCTGTGGTTAGTCTTCCGCTGTGCGGGTACTGCGGCCGGGGCCCATCATCGGCCTCCTCTACATGAGTCTGATCTTTGCCGGCTGCGGCGTGGCGACGTTCACCGAGACGGGCGTCGCCCCGGCGAACCCGTTCCTTGCCGAACGGGTGCAAACGGTGCTCACGCCGGCCCAGCCACCGCTTCCCGCGGGAATGCGGGGCGTCCGGCCCACCGGCGCCCTCATCCGGGAGCCGGTCCCGGTGGCCGACGGCGAGACCGCCGTCGAGCCTGCGGCGCTCCGCGCCCTCGCCGAGCCACCGCCGGTCCGCGTGGGCCCCAAAGTGCCGCCGCCGGCCGGCCCGGCGTGGCCCACGGTCGAGAGCAAAGAGGTGGCGTCGAGGCCGGTCAACCTCTACGCCCACACCTTGGCCCCCGAGCTCAGCCCGGCGGTCGCCGGCGTCCCGCTGCGGGTCTACGTCCCCAACAGCGACGCGGCGTCGGTGAGCGTGATCGACCCCGCCACCATGCGGGTGGTCGACCGGTTCAACGTCGGCACCCGGCCCCACCACGTGACCCCCTCCTGGGACCTCACCAAGCTCTACGTGAACAACACCGAGGGCAACACCCTCACCGAGATCGACCCGGTCAGCGGGCGGCCCACGAGGGACATCCCGATCACCGATCCCTACAACCTGTACTTCACCCCCGACGGCAAGAAGGCCATCGTCGTCGCCGAGCGCTACCAACGCCTTGACTTCTACGACCCCACCGACTGGACGTTCATCAAGAGCGTCGGCATCCCGTGGCCGGGCGTCGACCACGCCGACTTCACGGCCGACGGCCGCTACTTCATCGCCAGCTGCGAGTTCAGCGGCATGGTGGTGAAGGTCGACACCGAGGAGATGACCGTCGTCGGCCGCGTCGACGTCGGGTCGTTGCCGATCGATGTGAAGATGAGCCCCGACGGGAAGGTGCTCTACGTCGCCAACCAGGGGCGCCACGGCGTGTCCATGGTCGACCCGGACACGATGACGGAGATCGGCTTCATTCCCACGGGCACCGGTGCCCACGGGCTGAACGTCAGCCGCGACGCCGCCACGCTGTTCGTCAGCAACCGCATGGAGGGCACGATCTCCGTGATCGACTTCGCCACCCGGTCGGTGCGCCAGACATGGCGGGTCGGCGGTAGCCCCGACATGATCCAGGTCAGCGCCGACGGCAGCCAGCTGTGGACTTCGAACCGCTTCCACGGCTCGGTGTCGGTGATCGACACCACCAACGGCCGGGTGATCGCCACCATCCCCACCGGCGCGGGCGCCCACGGCGTGAGCCTGTTCCCGCAGCCCGGCCGCTACAGCGTCGGCCACAACGGGGTGTACAGGTAGTTCCGCCTTCCGGAGCGGAGATTCTTCGGCGGGGCGACCACCGGCGGGTGCTTCTGTAGCCTGGGGACGGTCGACGAACATTCGGCCGCAGCCTCCCCTCGACCTCAGGCTGGCGGCCACGCCGGAGGGGTGACGCAATGCCCGCTGCAGCTGTCGTAGGTACCCGACGATGACCGCCATCGACCTCGACGACCAGGGCTCGTCGCCGCCTGAGCCGCCGGCGAAGGACCCGGCCCTCGACAAGTTCCTGGCCGAGCTCTGCCGAGCGCTCGCCGCCGCCGAGGCCGGCGAGGACGGAGTTCGCCTCACGACCCGGAGGGCCGGCCCCTACGCCGAGGTGGCCAAGCGCTTCAACGCCCTGACCCAGCGCCAGGCGCAGCTCAGCAAGGAGCTGGCCCGGGTGGCCCGAGCCGCCGGCCGGGAGGGCCGGCTCACCGAGCGGGTGGAGCTGGACGGCGGGGCAGGGCTCTGGGCCACGGCGGCTGGCTCCGTCAACGGCCTGATCGACGACCTGGTGCGTCCCACCAACGAGGTGGCGCGGGTCATCTCCGCGGTGGCCGACGGCGACCTGTCCCAGAAGATGGCCCTGCAGATGGACGGCCGCCCGGTCAAGGGCGAGTTCCAGCGCATCGGCCGCGTCGTGAACTCGATGGTCGACCAGCTGCGCTCCTTCGCCGACGAGGTCACGCGCGTAGCCCGCGAGGTCGGTACCGAGGGCCGCCTGGGTGGCCAGGCCGACGTCCACGGGGCCTCGGGCACGTGGAAGGACCTCACCGACTCGGTGAACGTCATGGCGTCGAACCTCACCGACCAGGTCCGGAACATCGCCCTGGTGACCACCGCGGTGGCCGACGGGGACCTGTCGCAGAAGATCACCGTGGACGCCCGCGGCGAGGTGGCCCAGCTGAAGCAGACCGTCAACACCATGGTCGACCAGCTCCGGTCCTTCGGCGACGAGGTGACGCGAGTGGCGCGGGAGGTGGGCACCGAGGGCCGCCTCGGCGGCCAGGCCGACGTCCACGGGGCCTCCGGCACGTGGAAGGACCTCACAGACTCGGTGAACGTCATGGCGTCGAACCTCACCGACCAGGTGCGGTCGATCGCCCAGGTGGCGACCGCCGTGGCCCGCGGCGACCTGTCCCAGAAGATCACCGTCGAGGCCAAGGGCGAGGTCGCCATCCTGGCCGACACCATCAACTCCATGACCGACACCCTCGGCGCCTTCGCCGACGAAGTGACCCGCGTGGCCAGGGAGGTCGGCACCGAGGGCCGCCTGGGGGGCCAGGCCGACGTGCCGGGCGTCGCCGGCCGGTGGAAGGGCCTCACCGACTCCGTGAACGTCATGGCCCTGAACCTCACCGACCAGGTGCGGTCGATCGCCCAGGTGACCACCGCCGTGGCCCGTGGCGACCTCACCCAGAAGATCACCGTCGAGGCCAAGGGCGAGGTCGCGGCCCTGGCCGAGACCATCAACTCGATGACCGACACCCTGGGGGCCTTCGCGGCCGAGGTCACCCGCGTCGCTCGCGAGGTCGGCATCGACGGGCGCCTCGGGGGTCAGGCCGAGGTGGCGGGCGTGTCGGGCACCTGGAAGGACCTCACCGACAACGTCAACCAGCTGGCCGGGAACCTCACCGGCCAGGTCCGCAACATCGCCCAGGTCACCACCGCGGTGGCCAAGGGCGACCTGTCGCAGAAGATCACCGTGGACGCCCGCGGCGAGATCTCCGAGCTGAAGAACACCATCAACACCATGGTCGACCAGCTGGGCTCCTTCGCCGCGGAGGTGACCCGGGTGGCCCGGGAGGTGGGCACCGAGGGACGCCTGGGCGGTCAGGCCGACGTCAAGGGCGTCTCCGGCACCTGGAAGGACCTCACCGACAACGTCAACCAGCTGGCCGGGAACCTCACCGGCCAGGTCCGCAACATCGCCCAGGTCACCACCGCGGTGGCCAAGGGCGACCTGTCGCAGAAGATCACCGTCGCCGCCCAGGGAGAGGTGGCCCAGCTCAAGGACACCATCAACACGATGGTGGACCAGCTCCGGTCCTTCGGCGACGAGGTCACTCGAGTGGCCCGGGAGGTCGGCACCGAAGGCAAGCTCGGCGGCCAAGCCCGGGTGCCCGAGGTCGCCGGCACGTGGAAGGACCTCACCGACTCGGTGAACTTCATGGCCTCCAACCTCACCGACCAGGTGCGTGACATCGCCCGGGTGACCACCGCCGTCGCGGGCGGCGACCTCTCCCAGAAGATCACCGTCGACGTCCGAGGTGAGGTCGCCGAGCTGAAGGACACCATCAACACGATGGTCGAGCAGCTGTCGGCCTTCGCCGGGGAGGTGACCCGGGTCGCCCGGGAGGTGGGCACCGAGGGCCGCCTGGGCGGTCAGGCCGCCGTGCCGGCGGTGGCGGGGACGTGGAAGGCGCTCACCGACAACGTGAACCAGCTGGCCGGGAACCTCACCGGCCAGGTGCGCAACATCGCCCAGGTGACCACCGCCGTGGCCCGAGGCGACCTGTCGCAGAAGATCACCGTCGAGGCGCTGGGTGAGGTGGCCGAGCTCAAGGACACCATCAACACGATGGTCGACCAGCTCCGTGGCTTCGCCGACGAGGTGACCCGGGTGGCCCGGGAGGTCGGCACCGACGGGCGCCTCGGTGGTCAGGCCGAGGTACCCGGCGTGGCCGGCACGTGGAAGGCCCTCACCGACTCGGTGAACTACATGGCCGCCAACCTGACCGGTCAGGTCCGCAACATCGCCCAGGTGACGACCGCCGTCGCCGGCGGCGACCTGAGCCACAAGATCACCGTCGAAGCCCGGGGCGAGGTGGCCGAGCTGAAGGACACCATCAACACGATGGTCGACCAGCTCCGAGGCTTCGCCGACGAGGTGACCCGGGTGGCGCGTGAGGTGGGAACCGAGGGCAAGCTGGGCGGACAGGCCACCGTCCCTGGCGTCGCCGGCACGTGGAAGGACCTCACCGACAACGTCAACCAGCTGGCCGGCAACCTCACCAACCAGGTCCGCAACATCGCCCAGGTCACCACCGCCGTGGCCAAGGGCGACCTGACCAGGAAGATCACCGTCGAGGTCCGGGGAGAGCTGCTCGAGCTCAAGGACACTATCAACACCATGGTCGACCAGCTCGGCTCCTTCGCCGACGAGGTGACCCGGGTCGCTCGAGAGGTGGGCACCGAGGGGAAGCTCGGCGGTCAGGCCGAAGTGCGTGGTGTCTCGGGCACATGGAAGGACCTCACCGTCTCGGTGAACTCCATGGCCGACAACCTCACCGATCAGGTCCGCAACATCGCCCAGGTCACCACGGCCGTGGCCCAGGGTGACCTGTCGCAGAAGATCACCGTCGACGCGCGCGGCGAGATCTTCCAGCTGAAGAGCACGATCAACAAGATGGTCGACCAGCTGTCGGCCTTCGCCGCCGAGGTCACCCGCGTGGCCAGGGAGGTCGGCACCGAGGGCCGGCTGGGCGGCCAGGCCGAGGTGGAGGGCGTCTCGGGCACGTGGAAACGCCTCACGGAGAGCGTCAACCAGCTGGCCTCGAACCTCACCACTCAGGTGCGGTCCATCGCCGACGTGGCCACGGCCGTGACCCAGGGCGACCTCACCCGGACGATCACCGTCGACGCCGCCGGCGAGGTCGGGGACCTCAAGGACAACATCAACCAGATGATCGTGACGCTCCGGGAGACGACCAGGAGCAACCAGGACCAGGACTGGCTCAAGTCCAACCTGGCTCGCATCGGCGCCATGCTCCAGGGCCACCGCGACCTGCGGGCCCTCTCCCAGCTCATCATGAGCGAGCTGACGCCCCTGGTGACCGCCCAGCAGGGCGCCTTCTTCATGGCCGACCCGGGCAGCGAGGGTGACGACTGCCTGTTCCGGCTCATCGCCGGCTACGGCTACCGCGGGCAGAACGGGCTGCCGACCGAGTGGCGGACCGGCGAAGGCCTCGTCGGCCAGGCTGCGCTGGAAAAGAAGTCGATCGTCGTCGACGTCCCGTCGGGCGCAGCACGGATCAGCACCGGGCTCACGGAGGCCGAGGCCCTCAACGTCGTCGTGCTGCCGGTCGTCTTCGAGGACCAGGTCCTGGCGGTGATGGAGCTCGCCTCGTTCAAGCCGTTCAGCGGCCTCACCCGGGCCTTCCTGGACCAGATCGTGGAGACGGTCGGCATCGTGCTCAACACGATCGTGGCGACCATGCGGACCGAGGAGCTGCTGGCCCAGTCGCAGAGCCTGACGCGGGAGCTGCGCAGCCAGTCCGACGAGCTCCAGCGCCAGCAGCGCGAGCTGCAGCACACCAACGCCGAGATCGAGCTGGCCCGCCGCGAGCTGGAGGAGCGGGCCGAGCAGCTGGCCCTGTCGTCGAGGTACAAGTCGGAGTTCCTGGCCAACATGAGCCATGAGCTGCGCACGCCCCTCAACAGCCTGCTCATCCTGGCCAAGCTGTTGGCCGAGAACACAGACGGCAGCCTGAGCGACCGCCACGTCGAGTTCGCCACAAGCATCTACGACGCCGGCAACGACCTCCTCAGCCTCATCAGCGACATCCTCGACCTCTCGAAGGTCGAGGCCGGCAAGATGGACGTGGCCATCGCGCCGGTGCTGGTGCAGTCGCTCTGCGACGACCTCGAGCACGCGTTCCGGCCCATCGCCGATCAGCAGGCGCTCAACTTCGTCGTGTCGGTGGACCACGGCGCGCCCGAGTCGATCACCACCGACGAGCACCGGGTGCAGCAGGTCCTCAAGAACCTCCTGTCGAATGCCCTGAAGTTCACCGAGGCCGGCACCGTGTCGCTTCACGTCGGCCGGGCGCCCGCCGGTACGCGGTTCACCAACGCCCGGCTGGCCTCCGCGGGAGACGTCGTGGTGTTCTCGGTCTCCGACACCGGCATCGGCATCAAGCCGGATCAGCTCATGGTCATCTTCGAGGCTTTCCAGCAGGCCGACGGCACCACCAGCCGCCGCTATGGCGGCACCGGCCTCGGGCTGTCGATCAGCCGGGAGATCGCCCTCCTGCTCGGCGGTGAGATCCAAGTCACGAGCACGCCGGGCGAGGGAAGCACGTTCTCCCTCCTCCTGCCGGTCACGGCGTCGGTGGCCTCCACGCCGGCGCCGCCCACGCCGGCGCCGTCCTTGCCGCCGGCGCTCGCAGCCGAGCGGTCCGCCGCTCCGTTCGGCGCCATCCGCGCCGCGAGCGCGCCGGTCGCCGACGTCGCCGGTCGGAAGCTCCTGATGGTCGACGACGACGTCCGCAACCTCTACGCGCTCACCAGCGCCTTGGAGGACCACGGCCTCGAGGTGGTGTGCGCCGACTCCGCCCGCCTCGGCATCGAGCTGCTCACCAGCACGCCGGGCCTGGAGCTGGTGCTGATGGACATCATGATGCCGGACATGGACGGCCTCGAGGCCATCCGCCGCATCCGCGGAATGGACGGGTTCGCCGACCTGCCGATCGTCGCCCTGACGGCCAAGGCCATGCGCGGCGACCGCGAGGAGTCGCTCGCCGCCGGCGCGTCCGACTACGTGACCAAGCCGGTCGACCTCGACCAGCTGCTCGACACGCTCCGGGTGTGGCTGCACAGATGAGGCCCGCCGACGCCGAGCCCCGGGCCCGCGTGCTGATGGTCGACGACCGGTCGGACAACCTCCTCGCCCTGGACGCCGTCCTCGAGCCGCTCGGCGCCGAGTTGGTGGCGGCCAGGTCTGGGGAGGAGGCCCTGCGCGCCCTGCTCGGCGGAGACTTCGCAGTGATCATCCTCGACGTGCAGATGCCCGGCATGGACGGCTTCGAGACGGCCGGGCTGATCAAGGCGCGCGAGAAGACGCGCAACGTGCCGATCATCTTCCTCACCGCCATCAGCGGCGAGGCGGAGCACCACCTCGAGGGCTACCGCAGCGGCGCGGTGGACTACGTCCACAAGCCCTTCTCGCCGGAGGCACTGCGGGCCAAGGTCGCCATCTTCCTCGACCTGTGGCGCCGGGGGAGCCTGCTCGCCAGCCAGCGGGAGGCGCTCGCCGCCCAGCTCCGGGAGGTCGAGCGCCTGAACGGCGAGCTCGAGCGGTCCAACGCCGCCCTCGAACGGCTGGCGTCGGCCGCCGCCGTGGAGATCCAGCAGCCGTTGGACAACGTCGCCGGCCTGCTCGACCTCCTCGTCGCCCGCCACGGCACCGCCCTCGACGACGAGGGCGGCCTGCTGATGAGCCGGGCCGAGGCCAACATCACCCTGGTGCGAGAACGAGTCGCCTCGCTGCTCGAATACGCGCGGGCCTCGGGCGACGGCTTCCGCATGGAGCCCGTCCAACTCGGCGATGTGGTCCAGGAGGCCGCCGGCGCCCGCGCCGGCGAGCTGGAGGGCGCCGGCGTGCGGGTGACCACCGGTCCGCTTCCGGAGGTCCGGGGCGATCGCGTGCAGCTCGTCAAGCTCTTCGGGGTTCTCCTCGACAACGCCGTGCGCCATGGCGGCGTCCGGCCGCTAACCGTCCGGGTCGAGGCCGAGACCGGCCCCGTGCTCGTCACCGTCACCGTGTCGAACGACGGCGTCCCCATTCCCTCCGAGGTGCGGCCACGGCTGTTCACCCTTCTGCCTCTCGATGCGAACGGCGCCGGCGCCAGGGCCCCGGCCGCACTGGCCGTCGCCCGCCGGATCGTCGAGGGCCACGGGGGGGCGATCTGGTGCGGGCCGCCCGAGGCCGGCGCCTCCTTCTCCTTCACCTTGCCGGCCGCCCGCCTGTGACCGGAGTGCTCGTCGTCGACGCCGACGCCGACTACCGCCTGCTGGTCCGCCTCGGGCTCCAGGGCGCGGAAGGGTTCGGCCCGGTGCTGGAGGCCTCCGACGCCGGCGAGGCGGTGGAGATCGTCCGTTCGCAGTCCCCCGACGTCGTCCTGCTCGACGTCTCCCTGCCGGCGGCGTTCGAGACGGTGCCCCGGTTGGCGCCGGCGAGGGTGGTGCTGGTCTCGAGCCGCCCGAAGGAGGAGCTGGCGACGGCCGCCGCCGCCGCCGGCGCCGTCGCCTACATCGGCAAGGACCTGGCGCCCACCGACCTACCAGCCGCCATCACCGACGTCACCCGGGTGGTCGACCGCCTCGAGGCCGTCCTGGCCCAGGCATCGGAACGCCTCCCCGCCCACCTCCGCAGCGCCGGCGAGGCCCGCAGCCTCGTGCGGTCGACGCTCGACGGCTGGACCGACGACGACCGCATCGACGACATCGTGCTGTGCGTCAGCGAGCTGGTCACCAACGCCGTGGTGCACGCGGCCAGCAGCCCCCGTGTGATGGTCCACGTCCGCCCCGCCGTCATACACGTCGAGGTCAGCGACGCCTCCGACGTCATGCCGGTGCCCAGGGACGCGGCGCCGGCGGACACCTCTGGCCGCGGGATGTCGATCCTCTCCGGGTTCTCCGACCGGTGGGGCTCGCTGCGGCGCAGCGGCGGCGGCAAGACCGTGTGGTTCGACGTCGCCCGGTCGCCCCGCTCTGTAGGGCGACCGTGAGCGATCAGCCCGCCCTGCAGCGGCGAGAGGCCGAGGAGCTGCGGACGGCCAAGGCGGCCGTCGAGGAGCTCGTAGAAGAGCGCCGGCGCCTGCTCGACCTGGTCGTCCGCCTCCCGGGCCTCCTCGCCGAGCAGGACCCCGCGCAGCTCGTCGCCGGCGTGGCCGAGGCGTGCCGGGAGCTGACCGGCGCCCGCTTCGCCCTCTACGTGCCCGCCGACGGCGACGGCGCTCCCATCCTCACCGGCGCCGATTGGGCCGACTTCACCGAGTGCCCGGACATCGGCAACGCGCCGCTTCTCGCCGGCGCCCGCCTTCACGGCCAGCCACACTCGGTGGCCGACGTGGCCGCCTGGGGCCGCGACGACCGCCTCAGTCGAGCCTACGGAACGCTGGCCGACGGCCGCCTCGTCAGGAGCTGGGTGATCGCCCCTGTGCCCGTCGCCGACGGCGAGCTGGCCGGCGTCCTGTACCTCGGCCACCCCCGGCCGCACGCCTTCGGCGCTGAGGCGGAGACGCTGGCCACAGGCCTGTGCACCCATCTCGGGGCGGCCATCAGCCACGCGGAGGTGGCCGCCGAGCGCGACCGGGTGGCATCCGCGCTCGAAGCCACCCTGCTGCCACCCGTGCTTCCCCGCATCGCCGGGGTGGACCTGGCGGCGCGGTACCGGGCCGCGGGCCGCGGCGACGTCGGTGGTGACTTCTACGACGCCTTCCCGCTCGGCGGCGACCGCTGGGCGGTCGTCCTGGGCGACGTCTCCGGATCGGGGCCCGACGCCGCCGCCCTGACGGGAGTGGCCCGCTACAGCATCCGAGCCATCGCCCCCGACCTGCCGAGCCCGGCGGGCGTGTTGCACCGCCTCAACGACACTCTCCTGGGGCAGGCGTTCGACGACCGCTTCCTCACGGCCGTGCTCGTGTGCGTGACTCCGCTCGGCGACTGCGTGCAGGTGCTGGTCGCCAATGGCGGCCACCCGCCGCCCCTCGTCCTCCATGACGACGAGTCGGTGACCGTCCTCGGCGACGCTCCGGGCATGCTGCTGGGCGTGCTCCCGGGCCACGACTTCCGCGACGTCGCCGTGACCCTGCGGCCGGGCGACGCCCTCGTGCTCTACACCGACGGGGTGGCGGAAGCCCGGAACTCCGCAGGCGAGCAGTTCGGCCAGGAGGGCCTGGCCGAGCTGCTCTCCACGTGCGCGGGCCGCAGCGCCGCCGGCATCGCCCGCCGGGTGGAGCTGGCCGCCCTGGCCCACAGCCCGAACCTCTCCGACGACATGGCCGTAGTCGTCCTTCGGCCGACGTAGTCGGCCTTCGGCCGACGTAGTCGGCCTTCGGCCGACGTGGCACTGCATGGCGCCGCCTCCGGCGGCTCTCAGCCTGTTCCGACGGACCAAGCCCGCTTCGCTCGACGGTCCGTCGGCCGTTGGCCGGCGTGACACTGCATGGCGCCGCCTCCGGCGGCTCTCAGCCTGTTCCGACGGACCAAGCTCGCTTCGCTCGACGGTCCGTCGGTCAGCCGGGGCGACCTGCTCCTACTATGTCGACCGAGCGCCAGCCGCGGATGCGGATGGGTGTGCCGGTCTGGCTGGCCTCGATCATGTCGCCGCCGCCGATGTAGATGGCGTTGTGGTGGATGCTCTCCACGCCGTCCTTGCCGAAGAAGAGCAGGTCGCCCGGCTGCACGGCGTCGATCGGGACACGGGTCGTCTCGAAGTACTGGTTGTAGGCCGAGTGGGACAGCCGTACGCCGGCGGCCTTCCAGGCCCAGGCGGTGAGGCCTGAGCAGTCGAAGTTGTCCGGACCGGAACCTCCGTAGACGTAGGGCTTGCCCAGTTGCTTACGGGCCTCGGCCACGGCAATGCCGCCCTTGTCGGAGGTCGGCACGGCGGCCGCCCTCGGCGCGGCGACAGTCGTCGTCGGCTGGGACTGCGCCTGGACCGGCGCCGGCTGCGGCTGCGTCGCCGCCGACTGCGTGGGTACCCGGGGCGGCTCGGTCACTCGGGGCGCCTCGGTCAAGGCCACGGGCGCCGGCCGGTTCCGGGCCTGCTCCGCTTCTCTGCGGGCCTGCTCGGCGACGACGAGCTCGCCCAGCTCACCCGTCACCCGACCAAGCACGGCCCGCTGCGCGTTCTCGGCCTCGACCGCCGCCTGGCTGGCCGACGCGGCGACGGCTGCGGCGTCGGCGGCCGTCTTCCGGTCGCTGTCGAGGCGGGACTTCTGAAGCTCGAAGTCCTGCTTCGCCGTCCGCACCTCGCCGATCACCCGGCGCTGGTCGGCGGTGGTGAACCGAAGGTACTGGGTGCGTACGATCATGTCGTCCTGGGTGCCCCGGACCAGCTTGCCGATCATGGCGTTGTTGCCACCGTGGACATAGGCCACCACCGCAGCGGCGGCGAGACGCCGCCGCACGGCCTGGAGGCGCTCGTCCGAGCGGGTCACCTCGGCCGCCGTCTTGGCCATCGAGCCCTCGACCTCCGCCACCCTCAGCTGCGCCCGGTTCGACCGCTCGGCGAGCACGCTGACCCTCTCTCCCTGCTCCTGGAGCTGCTGCTCGATGCGCGCCGCCTCAGCCCGCTTGTCGCCAAGGGGGTCGGCGAGGGAAGCCGGCGCCGTCATCACTGGGAGTAGCAGTGCGATCCCGACGAGTACGCCGAGCCGCCGGTGCCGTGGGGTCATTGGCCTCACAATGTCGCCGGGGGGCTTCTCGGTTCGCCGAACCCTAGACCGGCTTGTCCACAGCCGCAAGGAGTGTGGGCGCGGGTACGGTCAGGCGGGATGGCAGAAGAATCAGCGAGCCGGACCGAGCACGACTCGATGGGGGCGGTCCAGGTCCCGGCGTGGGCCAAATGGGCCGCGCAGACACAGCGGGCCACCGAGAACTTCCCGATCTCCGGCGTGCGCATCGACCGCCGTCTGATCGCCGCCCTGGCCTCCATCAAGGGCGCGGCCGCCGTGGTCAACGCCCGCTTGGGCGTGGTCGAGGGTGAGATCGCCGACGCCATCGTCGCCGCATCGGCCGACGTGGCCGCCGGCAGGTGGAACGAGCACTTCCCCATCGACGTGTTCCAGACCGGCTCGGGCACCTCGTCGAACATGAACGCCAACGAGGTCATCGCCCACCTGGCGACCGAGCGCCTTGGGCGACCCGTCCACCCGAATGACCACGTCAACGCCTCGCAGTCGTCGAACGACGTCTTTCCCACGGCCATCCACCTGGCCGCCGCCCTGGGGATCGAGCGCGAGCTGGTCCCCGCGCTGCAGCACCTGGCCAGCGCCTTGCGCCACAAGGCGTCGGAGACGGCCACCGTCGTGAAGGCCGGCCGCACTCATCTCATGGACGCCACCCCGGTGACCCTCGGCCAGGAGCTGGGTGGCTACGCCACTGCAGTGGAGCACGGCGTGGAGCGCGCCCGCAGCGTCGTGCCCCACCTCGCCGAGCTGGCGCTCGGCGGGACCGCTGTCGGCACCGGCATCAACGCCCCGCCCCTCTTCGCGTCGGCTGTGATCGAGCGGCTGGCGTCGGCCACCGGCCTGCCACTTCGAGAGGCCTCGGACCACTTCGAGGCCCAGGGCGGGCGCGACGCCGTCGTCCAGGCGTCAGGGGCGCTCCGGACCATCGCGCTGTCCCTCGCCCGGATCGCCAACGACCTCCGGCTGATGAGCAGCGGCCCGCGAGCCGGGATCGACGAGATCCGCCTTCCCGATCTCCAGCCGGGCAGCTCGATGATGCCCGGCAAGGTCAACCCTGTCATCCCCGAGGCGGTGTACCAGGTGGCGGCCCAGGTGGTGGGGAACGACGCCGCCATCGGCTTCGGCGCCACCGCCGGCGCCTTCGAGCTCAACACCGCCATGCCCATGATGGCCCGCAACCTCCTCGAGTCCGTCCACCTGTTGTCCACCGTCTCTCGGCTGCTGGCGGATCGCTGCGTGGCCGGCCTGGAGGCCAACGTCGAACGCTGCCGGGCCAACGCCGAGTCCTCCGCCGCCCTGGCCACCGCCCTTACGCCCCACATCGGGTACGAGGAGGCGGCCGCCGTGGTCCACCAGGCCGCTGCCGAGGGCAAGACGCTGCGCCAGGTCGTGCTCGACCGCGGCCTGCTGCGCCCGGGCGAGGTCGATCGCATCCTCGACGTGGAGGCCATGACCCGGGGTGGCGTCCTGTAACAGGGTCTCCACAGCTTTGAGGTCTTGTGCTCCACAGGGCGGAAGGCGGAGGGTGGAGCGAACCCCGGCAAGGGAGGTCGAACCCTCGTGCAGGTCCATGCGACAGTGCTGGCGTCGGAGCTCAGGCGCCGCAAGGTGGGCGCCCGCAGCGTGATGTCGGCCCTCGAGGCGGTCAACCGCTCGACATACGTTCTGGGGGACCTCCGCGAGGCCCCCACGTCCCTTCTCGTGCTCGCCGCCCTGTCCCTCACCAATGCGCCGGAGGCGCGCCCGGGCTAGACCCGGGGCAGCGGCGCCCCCTCGAACGGCCCGGGGTCGCCCGGCGCAGGGATGTGCGGGCGGCTCCACGACATCCGCAGGGAGAGATCCTTGGTCAGCGCCCGCCACGCCGGCGGGTCCCAGCCCTCGACGGCGTTGACGATTTCGAGGTCTTGGCCGACGTGGACGATGGCCGGCAGGGTCTGCAGGCCAAAGCCCTTGATGGCCGTCAGCTCGGGGTCCGCGAACGTCATGATCTCCGACGCCCACCGTCCGAGCAGCTTCCGGGCGTCGGTCGCGTCGCCGGCCACCATCCAGGCGACCCGGCAGTCCGCCTGCTCGTACTCCGACAGCACCCGGGCGGCAGTGGGGACGATCCACCGGCTGCGCACGTTGGCCGGGTCCACGGCCACGAACAGGAGGTGGAACGTGGTCAGGAGCTCACGCACCGTGCGGGACTTCCCGCTCAGCGGCACGAGAGCCAGGTCAGGGGCGGGGTTGGTTGCCACGGCGGGAGGAAGGTAACCCAACTAAGTTCCTGGGAGCGAAGTCAGGAGGCGCGATGGGAGTCGACGGCGATCTCTACAACCTGGTGCTGGTGCTGCACCTCCTCGCCGTCATCATCGGTTTCGGACCGACGTTCATCGCCGGCTTCTACGGGAAAGAGGCCGAGAAGCTGCCTGGCCGGGAGGGTCTGGCCGTCGCCCAGACCACCCTGAACGTCACCGGGCGCATTCCCACCGCTGCCGTGGCCGCGGTCCCGATCCTCGGCATCCTGCTCATCCTCCTCAGCGACGACTTCTGGAAGTTCAGCGAGCCGTGGATCTCCATCTCGTTCCTGCTCTACATCGTCTTGATGGGCCTGGCCACCGGCGTCCTGGTGCCGACCATCCGCAGGATGGTGGCCAAGCGCAGCGGGACGGAAGGCGCCCAGTCGCTGGAGGTGCAGGCCATGGGCAAGAAGGTGGCGACCATCAGTGCCATCGTCAACCTGCTGTGGGTGGTCATCCTCTTCCTGATGGTGTTCAAGCCAGGCCACTGAGGGGCTGACTGTGCACCCGATGGAACGGCTGCGCATGGTGGCGCGGGCATCGGGGGAGGAGCCTGGCGTCCTGGCCCGCGAGGCGGCGGCGGCTCTGTCGGGGTGCGCCGACGACCCCCGGGCGCTGGTCATCGCCTGCCGGCGCCTGGTCGACCGCCAAGCCACGTCGGGGCCCTTGTGGTGGCTGGCCGCCCGCGTCGTGGCGTCGGCCGATCCCCGGACCGAGGCATGGATCTCAGCCGAGCTGCTCCACGACGACGTGACGCCTGCCGTCGTCGCCGCGTCCTTGCCTGACGACGCAGTCGTGACCGTCCTCGGGTGGCCCGAACAGGTGACCGACGCCCTCCGGCGCCGGGGCGACGCCCGGCTTCTGGTCGTCGACTCCTTGGGCGACGGCTCGCTGCTCGTCGCCGCCCTCGACCGGATCGGTTCCGAGGCGTCCCTCGTCCCCGAGGCTGGCATTGGTGCCGCGGTCGCGGCCAGCTCGTTGGTCCTCCTCGACGCGTCGGCCGTGGGTCCCGGCGGCTTCCTCGCCGTCACGGGATCGCGCGCCGCGGCAGCCGTCGCCTACACCGAGGAGATCCCGGTGTGGGTCGTCGCCGGCGTGGGCCGCGTCCTGCCGGAGCGGCTCTGGCGGGCGATGGTCGGCAAGGTCACGGCCCTGGTGGACCCTTGGGACGCCGACTGGGAGGTGGTCCCCCTCGAGCTGGCCACCGCCGTGGTCGGTCCCGAGGGGCCACTCGCCCCCGCCGAGGCCCTGGCGCTCGTCGACTGCCCGGATGCGCCGGAGCTCACGGCCAGCGCTTCTGGGTAGGGCCTGGAGATGGGCGACATGGTGGAGTTCCCGAGCAACGGCGCCATCGGTGCCGGGTACCTGGCGCCGGCCCACGAAGGCGCAGGCCTCGGCGTGGTGGTGGTTCAGGAGTGGTGGGGCCTGGTCGACCACATCGTCGACGTGTGCGACCGGTTCGCAGCCGAAGGGTTCAGCGCGCTGGCGCCCGACCTGTACCACGGCAAGACCGTGCCCAACCGAGAGCCCGACGAGGCGGCCAAGGCCCTCATGGCCACGGATCTCGAGCGGGCGGCCCGTGACCTCTCGGGGGCCGTCGACTTCCTCCAGGCCCACGACGCGGTCCGGGGCCACGGGGTAGCCGTCGTCGGGTTCGGCATGGGCGGCGGCCTGGCGCTGTGGCTGGCCACGCTCCGTCCCGATGCAGTCCGAGCCGCCGTCCCGTTCTACGGCATCGCCCCGGACGGCGCCGAGCCGAACTGGTCCGCCCTGACCGCCGCCGTCGAAGGCCACTTCGCCGAGCACGACGACCGGGCGTCGCCCGAGGCGGTCGCCGCCCTCGAGAAGCGGCTCACGGAGCTCGGCAAGGACGTGAGAATCTTCACCTATCCGGGCACCGGCCAGGCCTTCTTCAACGACACCAGGCGGGAGGCCTACGACGAGGACGCCGCCCGGCAGGCCTGGGTACGCACCCTCGAGTTCCTCCGGGCCAAACTGGGCTGACGCGCTACCGGAGGCCGTCCTCGTCGTCGACCGGCTCCTCCATGGCCTGCTCGAGGGCGTCGGCCTCGGGCGCCTCGGGATCGGCGGACGGCTCGACGAACCCGGCGGTCTCGGCGACCGGCTGGGCCTGTTCGACGGCGTCGGGCTCGGGCACCTCTTGGTCGCTCATGCCCTGTTTCTACCTGGTTTCGGGGGGTAGTCCCTACACATGGGCCATGGTCCGCCGCCGAACGGGCGCGAGGTCGACGAAGAGGTCTTCCTCGCCGTCCTCCGTGACGCCGTCGGCGCGCTGGAGGACAAGGACATCCCCTACGTGGTCATCGGCGGGATCAGCTCCGCCACCTTCGGTCGGCCGCGGGGGACGAACGACATCGACCTCTTCGTCGAACCCGAGCAGGCCCGGCTCACGCTGGAGGCGCTGGCCGCGTGCGGCTTCACCACCGAGGAGACCGACACCCGTTGGCTGTTCAAGGCGTTCAAGAACGACATCATGGTCGATGTCATCTTCCGCTCCACCGGTGACATCTACCTCGACGAGGAGATGTTGGCCCACGCCAAGGTGGTCGACGTGCGCGGATGTCCAGCCCGCACCATCGCCCCCGAGGACCTGCTGATCATCAAGGCCCTCACCGCGGACGAGCACATGCCCCACCACTGGCACGACGCCCTCGGCGTCATCACCGGATCGGATCTGGACTGGGACTACCTCGTCTCCCGGGCCCGCCGGCACGGGGCCCGCCGGGTGCTGAGCCTGCTGCTCTACGCCCAGTCCAACGACCTCGGCGTGCCTGTTAAGCCGGTGCGCGACCTCTTCAACGCAATTTTCGACGACGCGTGAGGTTGCTCCGTGATTGAGCCCGAGGACTACACAGTCCAGCGCCTGCGTGACGCCCTGGCAGGCGACGAGCGGGTGGGCGAGATGGGACTTCAAGTCCACGTCGTCGCCGGCAAGGTGTTCCTCACCGGTCAGGTCGCCACCGAAGAGCGCCGGCAGGCGGTGAGCGCAGTCGCCGGCGAGGTGCTTCCCGACTACGAGATCCACAACGACACCGTCGTCACCGTCGTCGCTGACACCCCTCGCGTGGAGCACATTCGATGACCGGCCCTGGAGGCCGGTCCAGCAAACACTCATCGGGGCGATCCCGAAGGGAGAAGCTGCGATGATCCGCATAGCCGCCGTGGGCGACATCCATTTCGGGGCGGACTCGGCGGGCACGCTGCGACCCCACCTCCAGGACATCGGCGAACACGCCGACGTCTACCTGCTCGCCGGCGACCTCACCCGCCTCGGCGACCCCGAAGAGGCGGCCGTCCTCGCCCGCGAGCTGGACGGCGTCCCGGTGCCCGTCGTCGCCGTGCTCGGCAACCACGACTACCACTCCGACCAGGAGAAGGCGGTCGCCGACGTGCTGGCCGAGGCCGGTGTGGAGGTGCTCGAGGGCACCTCCACGGTGGTCGAGGTGGACGGCACGCCGGTCGGGATCGCCGGCGTGAAGGGCTTCGGAAGTGGCTTCGCCGGCGCATGCGGTAGCGACTTCGGCGAGCCGATGATGAAGGCGTACGTCCGCCACACCCAGGAGGCCGCCGACAGGCTACGGGAGGCACTCGTCGGCCTCGCCGACGCCGGCGTCGAGCATCGCATCGCCCTGATGCATTACTCCCCCACCGAGGGGACGCTGCAGGGCGAGCGCCTCGAGATCTACCCCTTCCTCGGCAGCTACCTGCTGGGAGAGGCCGTCGACCGCGCCGGCGCCGAGCTGGCCATCCACGGCCACGCCCACGGCGGCACCGAGAAGGGGCTCACACCCGGCGGCATCCCGGTGCGCAACGTGGCCCAGCCGGTGATCAACCGGGCTTACAACGTCTACTGCCTGGACTGCGAAAGCCCGAGCGCCTGACCCGGGGCACGCGGACCTCCACCCGGGATCCTGCTGGGTCGTCGCCGCCGGCGTAGAGCGCCATGCCGAAGGCGACGACCAGCAGCCCGATCCCCGTCGCGGCCAGGACCCGCCGCTGGGCCGCCTCCCGGCAGACGGAGTTGGACTGGTCCTGGAAGGCGACGTAGCCCGCCGGCCCGCAGTTGTCGCCTCGGATGTCGACCCGGAACGGGCCGAGCCGCTGGGTCGCGGGACTCACCGGGAGCACCGCGGGGAAGATGATCACCAGGGCGCCGAGGCAGATCGCGGCGAATCCGATGTGCTTGCTTCGTCTCAAGGACCCTCCATCACTCCAGCTGCAGGGCGGTTCCCTAGTCGGCAGGGAGGGCTCGGAACTTGAGAGGGCCTTCGGAGCTACTTCCTGAGCACCAGCCGGGAGCGGTCGAGGGCGCCGGCGGTATAGGTCACGCCGGCGTTCCACAGCAGCCAGTCGGGGACGCCGAGGCTGGCCGCGGCGTCGATCTGGGCCCTGACCTCCGCCGGACCGTACGGGTGGCCATAGCTGAAGTCCTGCAGCCAGGGAACCAGGGTCACGCCGGTGCCCGCCGTCTTGGCCTGGAAATCGGCGAGGGTGGCCCTGATGATGTCGAATGGCTGCTTGTTGGGGTTGGCGACGTTGTACTCGCCCGGCACCCAGTGCGACGGGTAGAGCATCGGCGCGATGTACTCGACGTGGCGGGCGATCCGCGGGATGTCCTGGCCCACTGCGTCGGGGCGGTCCGCGGCGATCCCGAACACCGATGCGCCTTGGTACACGCACCGCTCGCGGAGGGCAGCGCGGGTGGTGGCGAGGAAGTTGACGACCGCGGTCGACGAGGAGTCCACCCTTTCGGGGATGCCGGGGATCACCATGGTCGCGGGATCACCTTCGGGCCGGCGCACGTAGTCCCAGAGGATGTCGTCGACGCCGGCGTCCGCGGCCTCGAGGGCGATGTCGAGGTTGTACTTGTGGACCTCGGGATGGGCGGGGTTGGTAAAGCCTCCGTAGGTCTCGAGCATCTTGCCGCCCGGAGTCTGGATCACCCAGTCCCGCCGTCCGTTGTTCCAGGCCCACTTGGCCAGCGGGGCGTCGCGGAAGGCGACCACTCGCCCGATCACGCGCACGCCACGCCGCTTCAGCTCGGCCACCGTCTCCTTGAGCTTGTACTCCGGCATGACGGCGCCGATCTCGTTGGCCAACACGTTCCGCGAGTCGTAACCGACCACGCCGCCTTCGTCCTTGAGGTCGAGCTCCACCGCGGAGACGAGGCCGGCGTCGATCAGCGACACGATGTGACGACGCAACGGCTCGTAGCCCCACGCCGCGGCGGTGACGTGCACACCCTGGCCGCCTGGGTACACGACCGGGGCGATGACCTCCTGGACCGAGCGGTTGCCGGCCGGATCAGTGGCGGTGAGCACGAGCGGCGCGGCAGGCGGCCGGTCGTAGTGGAGTGCGAACGTCCCGTTCGAGTGGGCCAAGGGTGCGCCGTCGAGCGTCAGCGTCGACGACGGCTCCACCCGACCCTGCACAGACACCGGCGCGCAGATGCCGCCGGCGTCGAGCAGTGGGGGCACGCGGATCGGGGGTGGCGTGTCGTCGATCACGAAGCTGCGGCGGAAGCGGGAATCGCCCATGCCCGGCCTCGGCACCGAGAGGACGATCTCGTGGCGGCCCTCGGGCAGTGGGCCCGGGCGCCACACGACGCCCGCGTCGTCGATCCGGACGGCCTTGGCCGGTACCTCGGCGCCGTTGAGCTCGAGGGTCGCGCGATCGATCCTGCTCGTCGGGTCGACGGCGAACCGGACCTGCTGTCCGGCGAGCGCGGCCGACGTCAGAATGGCGCCCGGCGCCAGTCCGTCGACGGTCACGGCGACGCGCGTGTAGCCACGGATGGCGCTGAATCCGTAGGCCGCGGCGGCGGCGTAGCCGACGGCGAGGAGGGCGGTGAGGGCAGACACCCGCCGCTTGCGGCCCATCTGCGACCGCCGCCGGCGGGGTCGCCGCAGCCGAAGATCGAGGGGCGCCGGCGGCGCGCTCCCGAACGTCCAGGTGTCCCTGTGGCGCGGCCCGACCCGCTTCCGCCCATTGGGGGTCACTCCCGGGATTTTTCGAAGGTCGGTGGCCATCTGGTCACGCCGGCGCCACAGAGGCAGCCGAGGATTCCACAGGCTACAGATCCGCAGCCCTCCTCTGCCCACCAGGGCTATCGGGCAGGCCCGATCCTGAGGATGCGGTCGTCACCGCTGCTCGGCGTGCCCCGGCCGTCCCGGTTGGAGGTGGTGAAGTACACGGCCCCGTCGGGCCCGACGGCGACGTCACGGATGCGGCCGTACTCACCCTCGTACAGCACCTCTTCGCTGGCCACGGAGCCGTCGGCTGCGAAGGTCAGCCGGCGCAGCCCCTGTCCTCGGAGGGTGCCGAACAGCATGGAGCCCTTCCATTGGGGGATGAGGTCGGCCGAGTACACGACGCAGCCGGCGGGAGCCACCGCCGGCGAGTAGTTGCGGATGCCATTGCCGGCGGTGCCCGGCCAGCCTCCGTCGAACCCTTCTCTCAGCACGTTCACCTCGTCGTTGCCCGTGGGCCCGTGCTCCGTCGACAGGAACCGCCCGCCCGGCTCGAAGCACAGCCCCTGCACGTTGCGGTGCCCCCGGCTGAACACCGTCGCCCCGCCGTTGTCGGTGTCGACCTTCAGCACCTTGCCGTTCAAACTGGAGGGGTCGGGGGCCAGGCTGGGCTGGGCGGCGTCGCCGGTCGAGGCGTACAACGTGCCGTCGGGCCCGAAGCGCAGGCGGCCGCCGTCGTGAATGGCGGCCCGGGCGATATCGGAGACCAGCACCTTCTGGGAGCCGTCGGGCTCGAGGCGCACGATCCTGTTGTCCTGGGCCGACGTGTACATGAGGAACATCCGGCCTTGCCGGTCGATCTCCAGGCCCATCAACCCGCCCTCGCCAACCGGCGTGACTCCGGCGATCTGACGGGACGGCCCGTCCAGGCGGGTCAGGGTGCCGGTGCGCTGGGTGAACCAGAGCGCCCCCGAGGGGTCCCACTTGAGTGACCACGGGACCTGCAGGCCGCGGGCCACCTCGGTCACCGCCAACTCCACGGGCCCGGCCGCCGGCTCGGTCACGCCAGGGCTCCCGGGCGGCGCCTGTGTGCCGCCCGCTGCGGGCGACGGCGACGCCGGCGCGGGCGACGGCGACGCCGGCCCAGCCGGCTCAGAGGACTGCGCGCAGGCGCCGGCGAATAGCACGGAGGCCAGAACCACCGCCGAAGGACGCCGTCGCACAGGCGGGCGTCAGTCGGCGGCGGCCAGGCCGACCGGGCAGCTGACCCCGGTGCCGCCCAGGCCGCAGTAGCCGTTGGGGTGCCGGGCCAGGTACTGCTGGTGGTAGTCCTCGGCGTAGTAGAAGCGCGTCTCCTCGGCCAGCTCGGTGGTGATCGGGCCGTACCCCGCCTTGTCGAGCATCTGCTGGTACGTGTGGCGCGACGCCTCGGCCGCGGCCGACTGCGCCGGCGTCGACGCGTAGATCGCCGAGCGGTACTGCGTGCCGACGTCGTTTCCCTGCCGCATCCCCTGCGTGGGATCGTGGCTTTCCCAGAAGACCCGTAGCAGCGCGTCGAACGACGTGACCGCGGGGTCGAACACCACCAGCACCACCTCGGTGTGGCCCGTCCGCCCGCTGCACACCTCCTCGTACGTGGGGTTGGGGGTGAACCCGCCGGCGTAGCCGACGGCCGTCGTGTACACGCCCGGGGCGGTCCAGAACTTGCGCTCGGCGCCCCAGAAGCAGCCCATGCCGAAGATCACCGTCTCCATCCCCTCGGGGAAGGGGGGCTGCATCGGCGCGCCCTTCACGAGGTGCCGGCTGGCCACCGGCATGGGCTCGTCACGCCCGGGAAGCGCCTCCTCGCCCGTCACCATGCGGCTCTTGAATCGAGAGAAGAGCATGGGCCAAGTATGGGTCACCCTAGGGTGGTACCGGTGGCGGTCCGGCTCCAGTTCATCCCGCGCAAGGAGCCCCCGAACCTCCTCGACCTGCCATGGAGCGTCCCGCTCGAGGCGTGGGACCACCCCCGTCTCGTCCGCATGGCCAAGGGCGCCAGCCGCCACGTCGTGCGCTTCGTGGCCGACGGCGACCGGATCTACGCCCTCAAGGAGACGACGCAGACCGACGCCGAGCGCGAGTACGCCATGCTCCGCCTGCTGGCCGAGGAGAACCTGCCGGTCGTGGAGGCCGTCGGTCTCGTCACCGGACGACGCAGCGCGGGCGGCGACGCTCTCGGTGCCGTCCTGGTCACCCGGTACCTCGACTACGCACTGCCCTACGGCTACCTCTTCGGCGTAGAGGGTGGGTGGGGCCTCGGCCACAAGCTGGTCGACGCGGCCGTGGTCCTGCTCGTGCGGATACACGTCGAAGGCTTCTATTGGGGCGACTGCTCGCTGGCCAACCTGCTGTTCCGCCGCGACGCCGGCGCGCTGATGGCCTATCTCGTCGACGCCGAGACCACCGAGCACCGTCGCCCGTTGCCGGCGGGCATGCGGGCCGCCGACGTGGAGCTGGCCCGGGAGAACGTGGCCGGCGGGTTGCTCGACCTCGAGGCCGCCGACCGCCTGTCGCCCGACGTCGACGTGCTGGCCCTGTCCGACCTGCTCGAGGAGCGTTACCGGCAGCTCTGGGACGAGCTCACCGCCAGCCTCGAGGTCGACATGGGCGAGCGCCACCTGATCGAGGGCCGCATCCGCCGCCTCAACGAGCTCGGCTTCGACGTGGCCGAGCTGATCGTGGAGCGGGAGGCCGGCGAGGACCGGATGCGGGTGACGCCCACGCTGGTCGAGGAGGGACACCATTCCAGGGAGCTGCGCCGGCTGACCGGGCTGGAGGTCCAGGAGAACCAGGCCCGTCGCCTGCTCAACGACATCGCCGCCTTCGGCGCCTACCTGGCCAGGTCCGAGGCCAGGCCTTCGCCCCGAGCCGTGGTCGCCGCCCGCTGGATCGCCGAGGTGTACGAACCGATCGTGGCTCGGATCCCGTCCGATCTGGTCGGTCGGCGAGAGCCTGCCGAGCTGTTCCACGAGCTGTTGGAGCACCGGTACTACCTCTCGCAGGCGGCGGGTCAGGAAGTCGACAACCAGACGGCCATCCGCTCCTACATCGAATCCGTCCTGCGTTTCCGGCCCGAGGAGCGGGTGATCCTCGACGACGATGTGTGAGGCAGGTGTAGAACGGCGGCCGATTGGCAACAACCTCTTCACAACTGCCCTGACGGTGAAGCAGTCGGCGTCTCGGTCCCTCGGCGAAGGGTGCCTCCGTGCCGGATCGACGAAGGGCAACGATGGGTCTGGCGTTCGTTCTGATCGCCTCCATCACGGTGGCCTGCGGCGGCGGCGGCTCGGGCGTCCCCACCCTGAACTGGTACATCAACCCCGACAACGGCGGGCAGGCGGAACTGGCGGCCAAGTGCTCCGCGGCCTCGAACGGCGCCTTCGTCATCAAGACCTCCGTGCTGCCCAACGACGCCACCGCCCAGCGCGAGCAGCTCGTGCGCCGCCTGGCGGCCAAGGACGCCTCGATCGACCTGATGAGCCTCGACCCCCCGTTCATCCCCGAGTTCGCCGAGGCCGGCTTCCTGCGCCCCTACACCGACGCCGAGGCGCGGGAGCTCACTGCCGGCGCCCTCACGGGCCCGATCGAGTCCGGTATGTGGGACGGCAGGCTCATGGGAGCACCTTTCTGGGCCAACACCCAGCTGCTGTGGTTCCGGAAGTCGGTGGCCCAGGCCGGCGGCATCGACCCGGCCCGCACCCCGGTGACGTGGAGCCAGATCATTCAGCTGGCGTCCAACGCCGGCAAGACCGTCGAGGTCCAGGGGAAGCTGTACGAGGGCTACATGGTGTGGATCAGCGCCCTCGTCTCGTCGGCCGGCGGCAAGATCCTGGAGAATCCCGAGGCCGGAAAGGACGTCCGCCCGGCGATCGACTCCGAGGCGGGCCGCAAGGCAGCGGCGGTGATCCAGCAGCTCGGCCGCTCCCCGGCGGCCGGCCCCGCGCTGTCGACCACCGACGAGGAGGCGGCGCGCTCGGCGTTCCAGAGCGACAGGGGGGCGTTCATGGTCAATTGGGCGTACGTGTACGGCGCGGCCCAGGAGGCGGTGGCGGCCGGCACCCTCGACAAGGCCGTGCTCGACGACATCGGCTGGGGCCGCTACCCCCGCGTCGACGCCGGCGCACCCAGCAGGCCGCCGGTGGGCGGCATCAACCTCGGCATCGGTGCCTTCAGCAAGCACAGCGACCACGCCCTTCAGGCGGTCCGCTGCATCACCTCACAGGAGAGCCAGACGCAGTACATGGTCAAGTCGAAGAACCCCGCGGCCCGTGGCGCGGTCTACGACAACGCCGAGGTCCGGGCGGCCTTCCCGATGGCCGACGACCTCCGGGCGTCGCTCGCCGATGGTGCTCCCCGCCCGCGCACGCCGTACTACACAGACGTCAGCACCGCGGTGCAGCGCAGCTTCCATCCCCCGTCGGCGGTCGACCCGAACCGCACCCCGGCTCGCGCCGCCAAGCTGATCGTCGACGTCCTCAAGGACAAGGTGCTTCTGTGACGAACACGGCCACCGCGGCGCCGGCGGTGGGCGTCCCCGTCCCCGTCACCGAGCGCACACGCAGCGAGCGCCGACTCGGCTGGAAGCTCACCGCGCCGGCGGTCGTCGTGATGCTGGCCGTCACCGCCTACCCGATGGTGAACGCCCTGTGGCTCTCGATGTTCAGCTACCGGCTGACCGATCCTGCCGCCCGCCAGTTCGTCGGCCTACGGAACTACGGCGTCGTGCTCTCGGATGCCCTCTGGTGGCAGACGGTGTTCACGACCGTGGTCATCACTGTCATCACCGTCGCGGTCGAGCTCGTCATCGGGTTCGCCTTCGCCATGGTGATGCACCGGATCATCTTCGGCCGCAAGGTCGTTCGGACGTCGATCCTCATCCCCTACGGGATCATCACCGTCGTCTCCGCCTTCGCGTGGAAGTACGCCTTCGCCCTGGACTCCGGCTTCGTCAACAACTGGTTCGGGCTGGGCGACTACGCCTGGTTCAGCGGGCGGTGGTCGTCGATCTTCGTCATCTGCCTGTCGGAGATCTGGAAAACCACGCCGTTCATGTCGCTCCTGCTGCTGGCCGGCCTGGCCCAGGTGCCCGAGGTGCTGCAGGAGGCGGCCAAGGTGGACGGGGCCAGCTGGCGGCAGCGACTCACCAAGGTGACCCTCCCCAACATGAAAGGGGCCATCCTCGTCGCCGTGCTGTTCCGCACGCTCGACGCCTACCGCCTCTTCGACAACGTCTTCATCATGACGGCCGGCGCCGAGAAGACCGAGACAGTGTCGTTCCTCGCCTACCGCCAGATGATCAGCCGTACCGCACTGGGCCTCGGCTCGGCGGTGTCGGTGCTGCTGTTCCTTTCCGTCGTGGCCATTGCCGCCGCCTTCATAAAGGGGTTCAAGGTGGACCTCAGCTCGGTGCGCGGACGATGACCTGCCCAGCCGTGCTCCCCGCGGAGGCCCGATGAACCACGAGCAAGACTGGCGCGGTCGCCTCACGACCTACGGCGGGCCGGTCGCGGTCATCATCTGGACGCTGCTTCCCGTGGTGTGGATCCTGTCGTTGTCCTTCAAGCCGGAGTCGGGCATCAACAACGGGAAGTTCCTGCCCGACAGCTGGACGCTGGAGAACTACCGAACGGTGTTCAACACGCCGCTGTTCACCAGCGCGCTGCGCAACTCGATCTTCATCTCCCTGATCGCCACCCTGCTGTCGGTGATCATCGCCACCGTCGCGGCCTACGCCATCGCCCGGCTGGAGTTCCCGGGCAAGAAGCTGATCCTGTCACTGGCCCTGGCCATCGCCATGTTCCCCGCCGTGTCCCTCGTCGGCCCGCTGTTCGACATCTGGCGGTCGATCGGCCTCTACGACACGTGGCTCGGGCTCATCATCCCGTACATGTCCTTCACCCTGCCGCTGTCCATCTGGACGCTGTCGGCGTTCTTTCGCGAGATCCCCTGGGAGATGGAGCAGGCGGCCCAGATCGACGGGGCCACGTCATGGCAGGCGTTCCGAAAGGTGATCGTGCCCCTCGCCGCGCCGGGTGTGTTCACCGCCGCCATCCTGGCCTTCTTCTTCGCATGGAACGACTTCGTCTTCGCCATCTCGCTCACCTCGACCGACGCCGCCCGCCCCGTCCCCGCCGCGCTGGCCTTCTTCACCGGCGCTTCCCAGTTCCAGCGGCCGGCGGCCGCCATCTCCGCTGCGGCCGTGGTCGTCACCATCCCGGTCGTCGTGCTCGTCCTTCTGTTCCAGCGGCGCATCGTCGCCGGCCTCACGGCCGGCGCAGTCAAGGGCTAGGAGCTCCATGGCAGCGATCAGCATCCAGCACATCGTCAAGACCTACGGCGACGGCTTCAAGGCGGTGAACGACGTCAGCCTCGACATCGACGACGGCGAGTTGATGATCCTCGTCGGACCGTCCGGGTGCGGGAAGTCCACCCTGCTCCGCATGATCGCCGGCCTGGAGGACATCACCTCCGGCGAGCTGCTGATCGGCGGGCAGCGCATGAACGAGAAGCCGCCGCGCGAGCGCAACCTGGCCATGGTGTTCCAGAACTATGCGCTGTACCCCCACCTTAGCGTCTACGAGAACATCGCCTTTCCCTTGCGCCTCCAGAAGCGAAGCGAGGACGAGATCCGCAAGAAGGTGGAGGCGGCGGCGTCGACCCTCGAGCTGACCGAGCACCTCAACCGCAAGCCGAGCCAGCTGTCCGGCGGCCAGCGTCAGCGGGTCGCCATGGGCAGGGCCATCGTCAGGGAGGCCCAGGCCTTCCTGTTCGACGAGCCCCTGTCGAACCTCGACGCCAAGCTTCGTGGCCAGATGCGCACGGAGATCTCACGGCTGCAGCGCCGGCTGGGCATCACCACCGTCTACGTCACCCACGACCAGACCGAGGCCATGACCTTGGGCGACCGCGTCGCCGTCCTCCGCAAGGGCCTCCTCCAGCAGGTGGCGTCACCGCGGGAGCTCTACGAACGGCCGGTCAACCTCTTCGTCGCCGGCTTCATCGGCTCACCACCGATGAACTTCGCCCCCGCCACAGTCGAGGACGACGCCGTCGTCCTGCCCTTCGCCACGGTCGCCCTCCCGAAGGAGGTGTGCCAGCAGATCGGGGCGAACAAGCTCCTCCTCGCCGGCATCCGGCCCGAACACTTCGAGGACGCTTCGCTCCTCGATGCCGACGAGCGAGACCGGGGCGTCAGCTTCCGGGCCCACATCGACGTCACCGAGTGGCTGGGCAACGAGCTCTACGCCTACATCCCCTTCGAGGCACCTGCCGAGGTCACCGACCGCCTCAAGTCCCTGGCGCGCGAGCTCGACAGCGAGTCCCTGCGCACGCAGCTCGTCGTCTCCCTCGACACCGCCAGCCACATCAAGGCCGGCGAGGAGGCCGACCTCTGGTTCGACGCCACTCGGATGCACCTCTTCGACCCGGCCACCGGCGAGAACCTCACTCGCGACCTCGTGCACGCCACCAGCGCGTAGGCCGGCGCGCCGTGTCGGCGTCGATGCAGGAAACAATGCGTTCATCGGCGTGAGACCTACGTGACATAGGGCCTGCGTACGTTCTCTTTCGAGACGACGAAAGGACGAGCGTGAGGCGAACGAGAAAGCTGGTGGCAGGAAGCGCCTTCACCGCGGCGTCGGTGGCCTTCGGCGGTGGGGCGGCTTGGGCCCAGGAGGCGGTGGTCACTGCCGAAGAGGTGCAGACCAACCTGGACAACGTGTTCGTCCTGGTGGCCGCTGTGCTGGTCATCTTCATGCAGGCGGGATTCGCGCTCCTCGAGGCAGGGCTCACGCGGGCGAAGAGCGTGGCCAACATCATGATGAAGAACATGATGGACTTCTCCGCCGGCGCCATCGCCTTCTTCGCCGTCGGCTATGCCATCGCCTTCGGCTCGGGGGGCAACGACTTCTTCGGCACCGGGGGCTGGTTCCTCGGTGACGGCGCGTTCCAGTACGGCACCCTCACCGTGCCCGTCACGTTCATCTTCCAGGTAGCGTTCGCGGCCACGGCCGCCACCATCGTCTCTGGTGCCATGGCCGAGAGGACGAAGTTCAAGAGCTACTTCCTGTACTCCGCCGTCATCTCCGGAGTCATCTACCCGGTGGTCGTGCACTGGAACTGGGGCGGCGGCTGGCTGTCGGGACTGTCGACGCCGTTCCACGACTTCGCCGGCTCCACCATGGTGCACATGACGGGTGGGGTTGCCGCCCTCATGGGCGCGGCGATCCTCGGCCCCCGCATCGGCAAGTACGGGCCCGACGGCAAGCCCCGAGCCATCCTGGGCCACAACATCCCCTACGCCGTGCTCGGCACGTTCATCCTCCTGGTCGGCTGGTATGGGTTCAACCCCGGCTCCCAGCTTGCCGCCGACGGCGCCATCGGCGGCATCGCCGTCACGACCACGCTGGCTGCGGCAGCCGGCGCCATCACCGCCATGCTGGTGATCTGGGCCAAGTCGGGGAAGCCCGACGTGGCCATGACGGCCAACGGCATGCTCGCCGGGCTGGTCGGCATCACCGCGGGCACGGCAGCGGTCAGCAACGTAGGGGCCATCATCATCGGCGCCGCCGCCGGCGCCATCGTGGTCGCCGCCGTGTTCTTCTTCGACCGCATCAAGATCGACGACCCGGTGGGCGCCATCTCGGTACACGGCGTGTGCGGGGCGTTCGGCACCATCTGCGTCGGGCTGTTCGCCACCGAGGACACCGAGTTCTGGCAGCAGGGCCTCTTCTACGGCGGAGGGACGTCCCAGCTCGTCAGCCAGGTGATCGGCGTCGCCGCCGTCGCCGTCTTCGTGGCCATCGCCGCCGGCATCCTGTTCTCGGTCCTGAAAGCCACTGTCGGTTTGCGGGTCTCCGAGGAAGAGGAGCTGGCCGGCCTCGACGTGCTGGAGCACGGTGCGCCCGGCTACGGCCCCGACACCACGCCGGCTGCACCGTCAAGGTCCCGGCCCGACGGCCGGACCGCCACCGTCCCGACAGGAGCGAGCTCGTGATCAAACTCATCACCGCTGTCATCAAGCCCCACATGCTCGACGCCGTCAAGGACGGCCTCAAGGACGTGGGTGTCCAAGGCCTCACCATCACCGAGGTCAAGGGCTACGGCCGCCAGGGCGGCCACACGGAGACCTACAGGGGCGCGGAATACACCGTCGACCTCGTCCCCAAGGTGAAGGTCGAGGTGGTCTGCGCCGTCGACGACGCCGAGCGTGTCATCGAGGTGATCCGCAAGACGGCCTACACGGGCAAGATCGGCGACGGCAAGGTATGGATGGTCGACGTGGATCTCCTGTTGCGCGTCCGCACCGGGGAGATGGGCGTGGAGGCAGTCTGACCCACCTCCTCACCCTCCCGGCCTCACGGCGGGAGGGTGAGGAGGAAGCCGGGGGCTCGTGCGTGGGCTCGGATGGCGGTACGTTTCGCGGCGCAGCGGTGGCACACTGGCAGCACCACAGGTGGTGAAGCGCCGGGAAGCCGGGTCGGCCACACTCACGTCCGTAGTCCCCCAGGAGATCCCGCGTCCATGGCAGCGAAGACCGACGACTCGCAACGGGTCGACTCTTTCCCAGGCCGCCAGCTTCCCCCGTCCGTCCGGCGCTTCCTGGAGACGGAGGCGTCGGGCGGGATCTTCCTGCTGGCCGCCGCCGTCGTGGCGCTGGTCTGGGCCAACTCGCCGTGGAGTGCCTCGTACCAGTCGCTCTGGCACACCGACGTCTCCGTCAACTTCGGCCGGTACGTGCTCCAGAACGACCTCCACCGTTGGGTCAACGACGGCCTCATGGTGATCTTCTTCTTCGTCGTCGGCTTGGAGGTCAAGGGGGAGCTGGTCCACGGCAAGCTCCGTGATCCCAGGACCGCAGCCATGCCGGCTATCGCCGCGCTGGGCGGGATGGTCGTCCCCGCCGCTCTCTTCTTCATGGTGAACGCGGGCGGCGCCGGGGCGAAGGGGTGGGGCATCCCAATGGCCACCGACATCGCCTTCGCCGTCGGTGTCGTCGCCCTCCTCGGCTCGCGGGTGCCGGCATCGCTGAAGCTGTTCCTGCTGACGCTGGCCATCGTCGACGACATCGGCGCCATCATCGTCATCGGGGCCTTCTACTCCTCGGGACTCCAGCCTCAGTTCCTCGCTGTGGCCGCCGCCCTCATCGTCGTGATCTACCTGATGAACCGGGCGCGTGTGCTGGCGCTGGTGCCATACCTCGTGCTCGGCGTCGCGCTGTGGCTGGCGACATACGCGTCGGGCGTGCACGCCACCATCGCCGGCGTGATCCTCGGCCTGCTCACCCCCGCCCGTAGCTCCCTGCCCGCCTCGGTGGCCCGCGAGTGGGCCGCCGACCTGCGCGATGAGCCGACCCTGCAGGAGCTCGAGGACATGAGGCGGCTGGCCCGCCACGCCGCCTCGCCCGCGGAGCGAATCGGCCACATCCTCCACCCGTGGTCGAGCTTCCTCATCGTGCCCATCTTCGCCCTCGCCAACGCAGGCGTCCGCATCAGCGGGGACGCCTTCGGCGCCTCGAGCGCCGTCGCCGTCACCGGCGGCGTCATCCTCGGCCTGGTGGTCGGCAAGATGCTCGGCATCGCCGGCGCCGCCTGGTTGGCGGCCCGTCTTGGCATTGCCCGGCTGCCGGAGGGAGCGAACTGGAAGATGATGGTCGGCATCTCCTGCGTCGCCGGCATCGGCTTCACCGTGTCACTCTTCGTGGCTGAGCTGGCCTTCGGTGCTGGCCCTCTCCAGGACGCGGCCAAGCTGGGCGTGCTCGCCGCGTCGTCGGTGGCCGCGATCATCGGTTCGATCGTCTTGTCGCGGGCCTGCCGCGACGCGGTACCTGCCTGAGCCGTCGACACCGCGGTCCATGCACGACCTCACCGCTGGTGTCCGGGTCGAAGGCGACCTGCGGTACGGGGGGACCGACCTGTACGGACCCGGCGTCCGATCCCGTCGTCGTCCGCCGGATCATCGGCATGGTGTTCCAGCGCCCCAACCCGTTCCCGAAGTCCGTCTACGACAACGTGGCGTTCGGTCCGAGAATCGCAGCACGCCGAGAGCAGCGCGCTAGAGGAGGGTCGCCGCCAAGGTCGCCAGCGGACTGCGCTCGCCCTGGGAGAGGCGAATGTGACCGAAGAGCGACCCACCGCGGCCGGCGCCCATGGCCGCGGTGAGCACCGACATCGCGTTGTTGTGAGCCGAGAGGAACGGGGCGTCGATCTGGCTGGTGTCGCCGGTGAAGACCACCTTGGTGCCCTCGGCTGCCCGTGTGAGTACGGTCTTGGCCAGGCTCGGCTCGAGGTTCTGGGCCTCGTCCAGCAGGATCCAGGCGCCGTGGAGCGAGCGGCCTCGCAGGTGGGTCACCGATTCCATGGTGAGGCGGCCCTCGGCGGTGATCTGGGTGATGGTCTCGTCGGCCGCGCCCTTGCGCCGGCCATCGCTCATGGCCACGACGGCGTCGTGGATGGCGCCCATCCAGGGGTCGAGCTTCTCGTCCAGCGAACCGGGCAGGTACCCCACCTCTTGGCGGCCGACGGCCACCAGCGGCCGGTAGATGGCCATGCGCTCGTACCGGCGGTTCGTCGGGTGGTTCCACACCTGCTCCAGGCCGGCGGCGATGGCCAGCAGGGTCTTGCCGGTGCCCGCCGGCCCGTCGAGGGCGACGACACTGACACCCGGATCCAGGAGCAGGTCGAGGGCGAGGCGTTGCTCGACGTTGCGGGGCCTGAGGTCGAACGCCTCGTGGTCCTGCCGAAGCAGGCGAAGGTCACCGGCCATTCGCCGGGTCAAGGCCGACTGCTTCCCGGCCCGGAGCACGGCGAACTCGTTCTCGTAGACCTCCACCGACGGGTCGAGCTCGGTCATGGCCAGCTTGCGCTCGTCGAACAGTCGGTCGATGAGGGCGCCGTCGAGGCCCTCGACGGTCACCCAGCCGGGCCGGTCGCCGTCTCGCCGGTAGGCAGGAACGGGCACGTACTCCTTCGCGGCCAAGCCGACATGGGCGGCCTTGATGCGCAGGGCGGCGTCGTTGGAGACGACCTCCACGGTGGTGCCCTGATGCTGGAGCCCCAGGGCAGCGCCGATGATGCGGTTGTCGGGGCTGGCCGGGTCCAGGTAGTGCTCAGCGAGCACCGTGCGGTTGACGCCGTTGAGGACGACGGCGAGCGTGCCGCCGTGCGGCAAGGTCAACGGCTCGGCCAGTGACCCGCCAGCGGAGAGCCGCAGGGCCTCGATGCGCCGCAACGCCTCACGCGCGGTGTGGCCGACGGTGTCGGTGCGGTTCTTGAGCCCGTCGAGCTCCTCGATGACCGTGAGGGGCACGTTCAGGGCGCACCCGCTGAACTCGTGCAGGGCGGCCGGGTCGGCCACCAGCACCGACGTGTCCAGCACCACGGTCTTGGTCAACGCGGACAGCGGAGCGGAAACGCCGACGGGGCTCGCCATGCGATGACCACCTTGCCAGGTCGGAGACCCCCGATGGGGCATTCGGTTCAGGCGCGGTCACGGCGAGGGTGCCCACGACGTCCCTGACGCACGGTCTCGGTGGTATGCCGGGAGCCGTGGACGCCCTCCTGCTCAGCTTCGGAGTGATCTTCGTCGCCGAGCTGGGCGACAAGAGCCAGCTCATGGCCCTCGCGTTCGCGGCCCGCTACAAGGCCCTTCCGGTGTTGGCGGGCATCACGGTCGCCACGGCGGTCGTGCACGCCGTCTCCGTGGTCGTCGGGATGTCGCTGGGGGCGGCCTTCCCCGTCGACGTCGTCTCGGTGACGGCCGGCGTCGCCTTCCTTGCCTTCGGGGTGTGGACGCTGCGGGGCGACTCACTTTCCGAGGACGAAGCGGCGAGAGCTGAGCGGTCGAACCGCTCCGCGGTGCTCGCGGCCAGTGTCGCCTTCTTCCTTGCCGAGCTGGGGGACAAGACGATGCTCGCCACCGTCACCTTGGCCACCACGCAGGGGGCCCTCGGTACGTGGGCCGGCTCGACGCTCGGCATGGTGGCCGCGGACGCCCTGGCCATCCTTCTGGGCAGCCGGCTCGGCGCCCGCCTCCCGGAGCGGGCCATACGCATCGGCGCCGCCGTCTCCTTCTTCGTGTTCGGCGCCATCCTCATCGCCGAGGGCCTTCTCGGATGATGGCGCTACGGCAGGTCGCCGGTCGAGTGAACAGGCCGCTTCGTCAGAGGGCGTCCGTACCCGCCTCACCCGTCCTGATCCGGTAGACGGCGTCCACCGGGACGATCCAGATCTTGCCATCACCGATCTGGCCGGTGCGGGCGTGCTCCATCAGCTCTTGGGCCACCCGCTCGGCGTCCCCGTCGTCGACGAGGATCTCCAGGCGGAGCTTCGGCACGAAGTCGATCTTGTACTCCGCCCCTCGGTACACCTCGGTGTGGCCCCGCTGGCGCCCGAACCCGCGCACCTCGGCGACGGTGAGCCCGTGCACTCCGGCGCTCAGCAGCGCGCTCTTGACCTCGTCGAGCCGGAACGGCTTGATGACGGCAACGATGAGCTTCATTTCCGCTCCCCTCAGACTCGCTCGAGCGAGTAGCCGGTCTCAGAATGCTGCGTCAGATCCAGACCGGTGTCCTCCTCGCCCTCTGTCACCCGGATGCCGCCGGGGAGCACCGCCTTGAGGACCAGGCCGATCAGGTACGAGACGACAAAGGAGAAGACGAACACCGCAGCGACGGCGATGACCTGCTCGACCACGAGGCCGGCGCCGCCCCCGAGGAAGAGGCCGTCGGTCGCCGCCTCGTTCACCGCGTCGTCCGCGAAGAGCCCGACCGCGATCGACCCCAGGGTCCCACCCACCAGGTGGACGGCGACCACGTCGAGCGAGTCGTCGTAGCCGAACTTGAACTTCAGCTGGATGGCCAGGAAGCACACCGCGCCGGTGACGAGGCCGATGATCACCGGAGCGAGGCCGCCGACGAACCCGGCGCAGGGCGTGATGGCCACCAGTCCGGCCACCGCCCCCGACGCCGCCCCCAGGGTGGTGGCGTAACCAGACTTCATGCGCTCGACGATCAGCCAGCCGATCATGCCGGCGGCGGCGGCGACGAAGGTGTTGAGGAACGCCTGAGCGGCCACGCCGTTGGCCGAGAGCGCAGAGCCGGCGTTGAAGCCGAACCACCCGAACCACAGGATGCCGGTGCCGAGCAGGGTCAGCGGCAGCGAGTGAGGGGGCATGGGCTCGCGTGGCCACCCCTTTCGCCTGCCCAGAAGGATGGTGAGAGCCAGGGCGGCGGCCCCGGCGTTGACGTGCACCACCGTGCCACCGGCGAAGTCAAGGGCACCGCGGTCGGCCAGCCAGCCGCCGGCGAACACCCAGTGGGCGGCCGGCAGGTACACCAGGATCGACCAGGCGGCGATGAAGCCGACCCACGCCACCCACCGCATGCGGTCGGCGATGGCGCCGGTGATCAGCGCCGGCGTGATGACCGCGAACGTCAGCTGGAACGCGACGAACGCCAGGGTGGGGATCGTCCCGGTCACGCCGTTGGTCAGGCCCTTGAGACCGACGAAGTCGAAGTTGCCGATCCAGCCGGCGTTCCCCAGGTCACCGAAGGCCAGCGAGTAGCCGAACAGCACCCAGAAGACCGTCACGATCCCCATGGCGAAGAAGTTCTGCATGAGCATGGCCAGGACGTTCTTGCTGCGGACCATGCCTCCGTAGAAGAGCGCCAGCCCCGGGGTCATGAACAACACCAGCGCGCTCGAGATGAGCACCCAGGCGGTATCACCGGTATCTATCTCCGGCACGCGTCATCCCCTCTCTCTTCAGGGCCGGCGAAGCCCGACTCACGCCGGCAACGACCTCGAGTCTGAACAGTGGATGTGTCGCCCGTGGTACGCGTGCGTTTCGTCTGTATGAACTCCTGACCCGAATCTGAACCCGGTCAGCGGTCCTCGTGCGCCCGGCGGACGGTGGCCTTCCTCCCTTTGATGGTGGTGGCCCGTAGCGCGGCGACCACTTCGTCGGCGGCCGGCTCGGGCACCTCGACCAACGTGAACCGGTCGGCAATCTCGATGGCGCCGATGTCGCGGCCACTGAGGCGGGTCTCGCCGGCGATGGCCCCGACCACGTCCTGAGGGCGGATGCCGGCGCTGCGGCCGGCGCCGATGAAGAGGCGTGTCATCCCCCCGTTCGCCGAGAACCGGCGAGGCTGGCCCGGGCGGGTCGTCTTGGCGGCACGCTCGACCTTCGGCGTGAACTCAGGAATGTCCTCGTCGTCCGCGACGGGCCCTCCTGCCTCGTGCGCCAGCTTCACCGCGGCCAGGGCCACCTCCATGACGTCGAACTTGTCCGCGAGGGACTCGACCACGACGCGGAAGCCGTCCAGGTCGTCTTCGAGGATCGACTCCTCCAGCGCGGCGCGGGTCAGCTCCAGCCGGCGGGATCGGAGGTCGGCTGTGGTCGGCACCTTCTCCACGCTGATCCGCTGCTTGGTGACCCGCTCGATCGTCTTGAGCATGCGGTGCTCGCGCGGCTCGACCAGGGTGATGGCCACGCCCTCGCGGCCGGCCCGCCCGACGCGGCCGATGCGGTGGACGTAGGCGTCGGGTGCCGAGGGCACCTCGTAGTTGACGACGTGGGTGAGCTGCTCCACGTCGAGCCCGCGGGCGGCGACGTCGGTGGCCACCAGAAGGTCGGCGGTGCCCGCCCGCAGACGGCCCATGACCCGGTCGCGCTGCTCCTGCGTCATGCCGCCGTGGATGGCCTCGGCCCGGTACCCCCGGCCGTTCAGCGTGCTCGCGATCTGGTCGACCTCGTCGCGCGTGCGGCAGAACACGATGGCGGCGACCGGCGACTCGACGTCGAGGATACGGCCGAGCGTGGCCGTCTTGAACGCACGGGGGACGACGTAGGCCACTTGGCGTACGAGGGGGGCCTGCCCAGCCGCGGCCTGGACCCGGCCCATGTGGATGCGCACGGGGTCGCACAGGTGGCGGCGGGCCATGCCGTCGATACGCGGCGGCATGGTGGCCGAGAAGAGCACGGTCTGGCGGTCGGCCGGCGTGACGTCGAGGATGGCCTCGATGTCCTCGGCGAACCCCATGTCGAGCATCTCGTCGGCTTCGTCGAGCACGACGACCTCGAGGCCGTCCAGCGCCAACGTGCCGCGCCCGATGTGGTCGAGCGCTCGGCCCGGCGTGGCCACCACCACGTCGACGCCCCGGTCGAGGGCGCCGAGCTGCCGGTAGATCGGCTGGCCGCCGTAGATCGGCAGCACGCGGGCGCGGAGCTCGGCGCCGTAGCGGTGGACGGCTTCGGAGACCTGGATGGCCAGCTCGCGAGTGGGCACGAGCACGAGTGCGATGGGCTTCTTCGGACGGGTGCCCGGTGCGAGCCGCTGCAGCAGCGGCAGGGCGAAGGCGGCCGTCTTTCCCGTGCCGGTGGCGGCCTGGCCGAGCAGGTCACGGCCGGCGATCAGCGTCGGGATGGCCTCGCGCTGGATCGGCGTCGGTTCCTCATAGCCGAGGCTGGCCAGAGCGGCGAGGAGCTCGGGCCGGAGCCCGAGGTCGGCGAAGGCGCCGGCGCCGTCGTCGGGGTTGATGGCGTTCATGTCGAAGGGCTCCTGCGGGGCAGCAAAAGGCCGGCGCTTCAGCGCCGGCCTCTTGCCATGTTACCCGCCGCCATGGAGGCCCGAAGACGCCAGGCGGCGTGTTGGCACGACGGTAGGGCCGAGACGCCGGCGCCGGCGCCGGGCTGCGTCATTCTTCGACGCCAGTTCAGCGAACTCCCGCTTCGGCTGAGCTGAGGGCGCGGTCCGTCGACTGGTCCAGCAAACGCTGAACCGGGGTCACCGCTTGGACCGGGAAGGGCGCCGTGCGCGCGAGGTCTCCCGGTGCAGCGTCGTGGCCATGCTCTCTGCCGACTCGAGCTGGGCGCGTAAGGCCTCGCAGCGCGTGTGGGCGATGGCGGCGTACATGTCGAGTCGCTCGATGAGCTGCTCTCGCTCCTCGCCGGCAACGTCCTGGGCCAACCGGTCTCGCACGTCCAGCAGATCGCGCATCTCCTCGAGGCTGAAATCCAGAGGCTTCATCTGCTTCACCAGCCGGAGCCGCTCGATGTCGTCGTCGGTGTAGAGCCGGAAGCCGCCTGCGGACCGGCCCGAGGGGGGGGCGACGCCCACTTCCTCGTAATACCGGATGGTTCGCAGCGAGAGCCCGACAGCCTCGGCGACCTCGCCGATCTGGCGCATCACGCTGTCCATTGCTCGACTCCTTGCTCGGGCCCTCTACTACTCTAACGTGACAGCAGCGTTCGGGCGCCGACCAGACGATCGAGCCGGAGGCAAACCTTTCCAACGCCTCGCCCGGACAACCGGCTCCGGCGCGGCCGTGCGAATTGGCCCGCAGCGGGCGCCCTCCCGGCCACCCGGGATCTGCTTCGGCCGCCGCTTTGGTAGCGACCCCCAGGCCTGCCATGTCGTCCGGAACCGCAAACGAGGGGGCTGCGCTTCACTGCTTTGGCATGCGTAGAGTCGCTTCCCCGCGCTCGGCCTGATGTAGCCTGCCCCGACGTAAGAGGCGACCTTGGAGGTGATCGTGGGCAAGGGCGGGATGCACCACATCGGCGAGGTGGTGGACGCTGCAGGTCTGTCACCGCGCACGATCGAGCACTACGCGGAACTCGGATCGGTACCGCCGTCGGGGCGGGCCCGGGGAAGGTTTCGTCTCTACACGGATGACGACATGTCCGCTCGAAGCCGGCCGCACCGATGAGGAGTTCTGAATGCCCGGTGCCCTCGACGCGGCTGGCCGAGGACCGCATTGCCTGAGCAGTCCTCCCTCGCCGAGGGCCATCGGCGCGCCAACGGACTCGACCAGCAGCGGGCCCCGTACTTCGAGGCCCTGAGCGAGTACGCCTCTGTTCCGCGCGCCGCGTTCCACACGCCCGGTCACATCCAGGGCAAGGGTGGCCACGACCAGCTTGCCGAGCTCTTCGGAGCGCGCACCCTGGAGCTCGACCTGTGCACGGGCCTGGGCAACCTTGACGGTGTGGCGGGCTCCGCCCTGGAGCAGGCCGAGACCCTCGCCGCCGCGGCGTACGGCGCTGATCGGTCCTGGTTCCTCGTCAACGGCTCGACCAGCGGGAACCAGGCCATGGTCATCAGCGTCTGCCATCCGGGCGACGTCATCCTCACCTCGCGCAACACCCACAAGGCCATCGTCTCGGCTCTCATCCTCGCCGGCGTCCGGCCCGTCTATCTCGCTCCCGAGCTCGATCCCACCAGCCACATCGCCCACGGGGTGACCCCGGCCACCGTGGCGGCCGGCCTGGCCGACCATCCCCAGGCCAAGGCCGTGCTCATCGTCTCGCCGACCTACTACGGCACCTGCGGCGATGTGGCCGGCATCGCCGAGGTATGCCACCGGCACGGGATCCCTCTCCTGGTCGACGAGGCGTGGGGCGCCCACCTGCCGTTCCATCCCGGCCTGCCCTCCCATGCCATGGCCCTCGGTGCTGACGCCGCGGTGACGGGGACTCACAAGTTGACGGGCGCGGTGACCCAGGCATCGATGCTGCACGTACAGGGCCCGCTCATCGACCAGGAGCGCATCGAGGTCGTCAGCAAGCTGCTGCTGAGCACCAGCCCCTCCTGCCTGCTCTACGCCTCCCTCGACGTCGCCCGCATGCAACTGGCCACCGATGGTGAGCGCCTGCTCGGGACGACGATTCGTCTGGCCCAGGAGGCGCGTGCCCTCCTGAGCGAGCACCCGAGGCTGTCATGCATCGACGGAGGCCTCGTCGGCCGCTACGGGGTGAAGGCCGTCGACCCTACCCGCCTGTGCGTGAACGTGGTTCGCACCGGTCACACCGGCTACGAAGTGGCGCGCATCCTCCTCGAGTCCTTCGATGTCGCCGTCGAGATGTCCGACTTCGCCAACGTGCTGGCCAACGTCACCATGGGCCACGACCGGGAATCTGTCGGGCGCCTCACCTCTGCGCTGCTGGCCGTGGCCGACAAGCTGAACGACCCTGCGCCGCCGGTGGCCGGCTTTCTCGAGAGCGGGCTCGTCCACCTGCCGGCCCAGGTGATGAGCCCCACCCAGGCCTTCCACGCCCCCCAGGAGCGGGTGCCCCTTCGCCAGTCGGTCGGGCGGGTGGCGGCGGAGATGGCCGCCAGCTACCCGCCGGGCATACCGGTCGTCGTGCCCGGCGAGCGGCTGACCGCCGAACTGGTCGAGTACCTCGCCCTCCAGGTCGAGGCGGGGTGCCGGATCGTCGGGCCGCGTGACCCTGGCCTCGGCACCATCCAGGTCGTCTGCGAGTCGGTGCCCTCTCCGCCGGCACGGCGCTAGCGTTCCTCGCCGTTCCGAGCAGTCCAGGAGACGCCCGATGTCGAACCCTCTGGCCAGCGTCGACGCTGGCGCCCAAGCCCTCCAGCTCCCGGTGGCGTGGTACGTCGACCCCGCCATCCACGCCGCCGAGGTGGAGAGCGTCTTCGCGAACGCACCGGCCTATGTGGGGCACGAGTCGATGGTCCCTGACCAGGGGAGCTACCACATCCTCGACTGGAAGCAGGAGGCATGGATGCTGGCGCGCGACGCCGGGCAGGTCCACCTGCTCTCGAACGTGTGCCGGCATCGCCAGGCCTTGATGCTCGAGGGCCGGGGCACGGTCAGGAACATCGTGTGCCCGATCCACCGGTGGTCCTACGATCTGGCCGGTCTGCAGCGGGCTGCACCCCACTTTCCCGAGAACCCGTATCGGCACCTGGACCGTCGTCCGCTCGGGCGCTGGAACGGTCTCCTGTTCGAGGGGCGGCGTGACCTCGCCGCCGAGCTGGACGGCTTCTCGATGGCGACTCAGTTCGACTACTCCGGCTACGTGTACGAGTCCACGGTCGTCGAGGACTACCCCGTCAACTGGAAGACGTTCATGGAAATCTACCTCGAGCTCTACCACGTCGAGCCCTTCCACAGCGGCCTGAAGGGCTACGTCGACTGTCCGGCCTTCGAGCCCGCCGACTGGGAGTTCGGTGAGAGCTGGTCGAACCAGGTCATGACCCTCAAGCGCGACGTGTCGGGCGCGTCGGAGGCCTACCAGCGGTACTACCAACTGGTGACGGAGCTGCGCGGCCGGCCGCCGGAGCACGCCGCTCTGTGGTTCTGCCTCTATCCCAACCTCATGCTGGAGTGGTACCCCGAGGCGCTGGCCGTCTCCTTCCTGCTGCCGACGTCGGCCTCGACGACGCGCAACGTGGTCGACCTCTTCTATCCCGCCGACGTCGTGGACGGGCACCGGGAGGTCGTGGCGGCGCACCAAGCGGCCTACGACGAGAGCGCGGCCGAGGACCGCCTTATCGTGGAGCGGATCGATCGCGGGCGACAGGCGCTCTTCGAGCAGGGCGGGGACGACCGCGGGCCCTACCAACAACCTCTGGAGGACGGCATGGTCCACTTCCACCGATGGTTGCGGAAGCAGTTGGCGGATCGAGTCTGAGTTCGGCCACGCTCTGTTCGGGGGCTCCCTTTACGTTACGGTAGACCGTGGACGCTCGACCCGACTGGGCCCGCAGCGACGGTGCAAGGCGGACGGGGGCAGCTACATGTGCCCCGTGCAGGTTTCCCGCTACCCGGCGAGGTGCAGCGCGAAGCGGGTTTTTTCGGCCAGGCAATGATGGGGGCGAGCTGAGCTGGTCCCGGCGCTGGCACCGACCGGCGCCCTTTCGCTTGAGCCAGCCCCAGAGAAGGGTGGTGGTCACCGACCTCATCGACCAATTCGCCCGGCTGGGCACCAGGTGCAGCGAAGTCCACCTGCAGAGCGGTGTGCAGCTTTTCCAGGAAGATGGCGTGCCCCTCGGATTTCGTTACCCTCCCTCCAAGCCGGGACCGTTGTCATTGGACCTCCAGGGCGAGCTCAACGCCCTGCAAAGGCTGAGGCCGGGGCTTCATTGGGCGGAGGCCGCCGCGGCCATCCGGGTGGTCGGCAGGGAGGTCGGGCGGTGAGGCTGCACCGACGCGCATCGAGGCGGGAGTCGGAGCCTCGGGCCCCGATCCCGTTCATCGGCTCCTTCGAGACCACCTACCAACCCGCCCACGACGTCGACGTGGCGGAGACAACGGGGCACATCGACCGCTTCGAGCAGGACCTCGACCTTCTGCAGTCCTGCGGGATCAGTCGCCTGCGCTACCCCGTGCGCTGGCATCGCATCGAGGCCGCTCCCGGAGAATTCGACTGGCGGGGCACCGACGCGGTCATGGACCGCCTTCGTGACCGGGGCCTGACCCCCATCGTCGACCTCGTCCATCACACCAGCTATCCGAGATGGCTGACCGACGGCTTCGGTGACCGCCGGTTCCCGGCGGCCTATCTGCGCTACGTCGAGGAGGTGGCCCGGCGCTACGGATGGATCGAGGAGTACACGCTTTTCAACGAGCCGTTCTCGACACTCATGCTGTGCGGCCACGAGGCGATCTGGCCGCCGTACCGGCGGGGGGTGGAGAACTTCCTGGGCCTGGTCAGCAACGTCCTGCCCGCCGTGGCCGAGGCCAGCCGGCTCTACCGCGAACTCCTCCCCGGCGCGAGGCACGTCTACGTCGACAGCTGTGAACGCCACACGGCGGCCGGCCCCGGAGGAATGGGGATCACCGAGCTGGCGAACGACCGCCGGTTCTTCGTGACTGATCTCTTCCTCGGGCGACACCTCGATCGTCGTCGTCCATTCCTGCGGAAGGTCATCGAAGCCGGCTTCGAGGATCTCCTGGCCATGGCGCCGGGACGTATCGACGTCCTGGGCTTGGACTACTACGCCCACTGCCAGTGGGAGTTCAGCGCATGGGATGCCGGCGTGGTTCCCACCCCCCGGCCCACCAGCCTTCGCGAGCTGATCGTGGAGTACTGGCAGCGGTACCAGATGCCCTGCATGCTGGGCGAGACGAACGTCCGCGGCTTCGGTCCGGACCGGGCCACGTGGTTGAAGCACACCCTCGAGCAATGCGAACGGGCGCGCGATGTCGGTGTCCCCCTCGACGGCTTCTGCTGGTTCCCTTTCATCGACAGCGCCGACTGGGACTCCCTGCTCTACCGCTGTGACGGCAACATCGATCCCGTCGGGGTCTACTCCCTCGACTGCAACGGGGACCGCCGGCCGACGTCGATGACCGAGTCGTTCCGGCTGGCGGCCTCCGGGGCGCCGGCCAGTGCACTGCCGGCATTCGAACTCCAAGAGCCTGTCGCCACCTGGCTCAAGGGGTTCCGACCGGAGATGGCCCACTGGCGGTGGCAGCCCCCGCCGGCGGGGGAGGTCGATCCGGTGGAGACGCCGCTGATGCGCATCGAGCTCAAGGTCGTCGGCGGAGACGAGTCGCCCGATCCCTGCGACAGCCCGCCATGAGGGCGCCTGGCCAGGACGCCATGCCGACTCGCAAGATCGGCGACACGGCAGTGAGCGCGATCGGGCTCGGGGCCATGCTGCTGTCGGTGCAGGGCCGGCCCGATGAAGACCAGGCCATACGTACGATCCACGCCGCCCTTGATGCCGGCGTGACCCTCATCGACACCGCCGACGCCTACTGCCTCAGCGCCGCGGAGACGGGACACAACGAGCGGTTGGTCGGCCGGGCGGTGAGATCGTGGAGCGGCGATCGGGATGCCGTCGTGATCGCCACCAAAGGGGGCCACTACCGCGACCGCGACGGAGCGTGGCTCCTCGACGGTCGTCCGCAGCACCTCCGCAAGGCGTGCGAGGCGAGCTTGGCCGCCCTCGGGGTCGACACCATCGCCCTCTACCAGCACCACCGCCCCGACCCCGCCGTCGCCTACGAGGACTCCATCGGCGCGCTCCGGGACCTGCAAGCCGAGGGCAAGATCCGGTTGGTCGGCATCGGCAACGCCAGCGTGGCCCAGATCCGCGAGGCGAGGCGCATCGTCGAGGTGGCAAGCGTGCAGAACGAGCACTCGCCCGCCTTCCGCAGCTCGGCTTCGGAGATAGAGCTGTGTTCCCAGCATGGGACCGCCTTCCTGGCCTGGGCGCCACTGGGCGGGCGGGACGCGCCCGGACCGTTCGCGCATCGTCACCCGGAATTCCAGGAGGTCGCGTCGTCACGCCGCGTGTCGGCACAGCAGGTGTGCCTGGCATGGCTGCTGGCCCGCGCGCCGGAGGTCGTCCCTATCCCGGGTTCTCGTCGGCCGGAGACGATCCTCGACAGCTTGGCGGCAGCCTTTCTCGACCTCGACCCGGATGAGCTGGCGTTCCTCGACGGCGCCCGGAGCGCACCGGGGCCGTCGGCACCCACGTAGCTGCTAGCCCTCCTCCAACAGGAAGTCCAGGGCGTAGTCCTGCACGATGGGCACCATCTCGTCCACCACCGTGGCCCGCTGCAGGTGCCGCTGCAGGTCGGGGGGAAGGGTGCCGAAGTACTGCGTGGTCATGCTCAGTTCGTGATCGGCGAAGGTCTGGTACTGGGCGCCCATGACACCGACGATCATCACCGGTCGAGGGCGGGAGGACGTGTTCGCCGTGCCCCGGTGGATGGTGAGGCCGGTGCGAACCGAGACGTCCCCCCTCCTGGCCATGCGCTGCTCGATGCGGTCGTACCGGTCGTAGAGCGCTTTCGGCACGCGCATGCCGCCGTACTCCATCTCGGCGCTGTCGTCGAACTGCGATCCGGGCGCGATCTCGAGCGGGCCCATGTCCGGCGTGACGTCGACGCAGGTGGCGTTGATGGCGAGCGAGCTCAACCGGCCGGTGGCGAGAGTTTCATCCGGCGTCGGGAAGTCCCGGTGCAACGGCTGCCTGACCGCCCCAGGAAGAGCGACGTCGAAGCCGACCTCGACGTACTGGTAGTCGTCACCGAGCACCTCCCGGCAGACCGCGTCCACGAGAGGGTGAGTGACCAGGTCCCGGAAGCCGGAGACCCGCTCAGGGTGAACGGCAAGGTAGTAGCGCCTGGCGTCGTGCCCGGGGCCGCGGGGAACACGCCCTCGTGCTGAGCCGTCGGGGGTCAGGAGGTCCCGCTGCTCCGCTTCCCGGTAGAGGAGGTCAAAGTCGGCGAGCACTCCGTCGGCCCACTGGGGGGGTAGGGCTCCCTTCAGGGTGACAATGCCGTCGCGGTAGATGGCCTCGGAGAGGGCTGGCGCACTCGATGTGGCGGTCATTTCGGGTCCTTCGATCGCTTCCCACAGGGTACCTGCACGGGTCAGCGGCCTGAGCCGTTGACCCGTCATGCGGGGCCGCAATTGGTCACGCGCCGAGACCGAAGTGTTGATCGCTCTGCTCGATGTCGCCAGCCAACAGGCGGCGGACGGCTGCGTGGTTCGTGCCGTGGGCCTGAAGTCGATGGCGAGCTTCCCGCCGAGGTTATCGGATTCCACAGCGCGCTGGTAGATCGGGATCGCGTCAAGCGGATGCGTTGCCTCCCGGGCGCGGGCGAGGGTGATCCAGGTTCGGTCGTCGCAGCCGTGCGACGTGGCGCCGACCAGGCATCGTCGACACGCCCCTCGTACAGGAGGATCTCGACCAGCGTGGTCGCCGGCGACCGTTCGAGGAGCGGGTTGCGCGTCCTTGCTGCGGTATCGCCAGCTGCGAGGCGCTGCCGGAGAAGGTCGACGACTTGTTGCTGACGGGCCTCGGTGTCCGCGCTCTCGGTCAGGAGCTTGCGATAGCCGTCGAGCGAGGGGTGACGCTCGAACGAGTCCCACCAGAGGGCTTCTGCCTCACTACTGTCGCCGGCTGCTCGGAGTTGGGAGGCGAGAAACTCGCGCAGCGCGGGCGTTTGCCAGTGGCGGTCGACGAACGTGTCCAGCCCGCGGCGGGCCCAGTCGAACGCTTCGGGCTGTCGGCCGGCGGCGACGAGCATCTGGCTGATCTCCAGGTAGTCGTCGGGTGTGCGGAGATCACGGCCGCGGATGGCGATGAGGTCGTCGGGGTTGCCCCCGGCCTGAGCGACGCCGATCATGGCCTGCGTCGCTGCGAACACGCCGTGCCCGTGGGGATCATCGTTCTTCTTGGCGGCGCGCCACTTCGGCTCGACGACGCGTCGGTAGGCGGCAATTCCCTCGGATCCGAGCACCTCGGCATAGGTCGCCGCCCCTCGATGAAAGGTGTCGAGCTCGCTCGTCAGCTCCAGCTCGGCGAGACGCCGCGCCAGCTCGACTGGATCAGGCCGTGCCCGCCGGCAGGCGGCGAGATGCAGCTCGGCGATCCGTCCGGAGATGTCGGTGAGCCAGCCGTCGCTGTCGTCGATGTACTGCACCGCCTTGTCGGCGCGGCGATGGGCGTGCTCAGCGAGCGCCACCACCGCGGCGGCATGCCCAGTACGAACCAGGTCATCGAGGGCGGCGAGGACGTCGACGATGTCCCGGGCCCAGCCGCCGGGCGCGGCGTAGGGGACGAAGCGGCGGCCGTCCCCGAACACCGAGTCGATGCGCCGCTTCCACGTCCGGACGTCCAACGACCCTCCACCGTATGCGATCGCCTGCGCCGTCAATCGCTCCCGGAGCCGCCAGTCCGAGTCAACCTGCTCCATGACGAGATCCACAAGGGCTTCACTGTCGAGGCCGGAGACGAACGTGCGTAGGTCTGGTGCCTCGTCGTTGCTCCGGTCGAGGCGCTTCGACCTGCGCTCGGGCCCCGCTTCCTCGAGCGCGACGGCGACGCAGTGCTTGCAGAAGGTGCCCTCCTCCCCCATCGGGCAGTTGCACGACCACGCCACCTTCGGGCTGCGGCGAAGCTCGACGTGGTGCGGGATCGAGCCCCGTACCACCGCCGTGACGGTGTCGCCATGGCGATCGCCGATCTCGACGCGCCCGCCGCGTTGGTAGCCGACGCCGCGCTGGAACGAACCAGGGTCCGCCAGCGACTCGATCTCACGACGGGTCCAAACTCCGGGCATCCGACGATTCTGTCCTGTCCGGTCAACGTGGCAGCGTCTCCTGCACCGTCGAGAACCCGCAGCCGGGTTCGCTTACTCCTTGGGCGCCGGTTGATCCCACCCTGAGATGCGCTCGATCGCTTCGAGAATGTCTCGGGCGGCGATCTCGGCCCTTTCGGGCCCCACCACCTTCAAGCCCTCTACGAGGGTCTCCTCCACCCAGGCGGCGGTCGCCTGGCGCCCAAGACCGTCTACGAGTTGCACCCGTGATCCGCGGTGCTCTCGGCAACGCAATCCGCCGAGGGCTGGTCCCGCAATGTCGCGCTCGTCGCCTACGCGCGCACGCCAAGTGATTCGGTAGACACTGCTGTCTCCGGTCGCGTCGTGGGCTGTGTGGACTCGGTTCGGCGCGAATGGCTCAGGCCGCGTGGCCAGGTCGATGCGCAGTGAGGCGCGCGATGCCGAGGATGAGCCCGGCGACAGTCGTCGTGATCGCGGCGAGGAACGTGAACATCATCGGCAACCACCAGCCCTCGGGGACTTCGCCGGTCACGTTGACGGCCACGATCGTCGCTACGAACACCCCGGCACCCCCGGCGACGAGCTTCCACCAGTGGGCGCTCGCCGGACGAGCGGCAGTGATGGCTCGGTTGCGCCGCCACGACGCGACGGCGAGCACGCCGGAGACGACGGCGATCGCCAGACCGATCCCGGCCATACCGAGGTTGGAGCCGCCGAGGCCCGTCATGAGGAGCCCGGCGATGCTGACCGCGGCGAACACGGCGGGGATGACGGGGTTCGACGGGCGGTTCACGTGAGCCTCCAAGTGCTGATTGGGTACGGAGATGGCAAAATCAACGAGCGCCCGGGCCCAGACGCGGCCAGCCGACTCGTCGCGAAGCTGGGCCTCGAACAGCAGTGCCATGTCGACCCCGTACTCGTCGCGGAACCGGCGCGGATAGAAGCGCAACAGCGCTCGGTAGATCCCGACTGCTCGTGTGGTGGTCACGCGATCGCCCCACCCGGAAGGTGGGCGGCGATGCGGTGCAGCATGTTCTGAAGACGAGCCAGCTCGGCGACGGCGGTAGCGCGGCCGTCAGCGGTGAGGGCGTAGTAGCGGCGCCGCTCGCTGTCGTCGCGGCGAACCCGATCGGTCGTCTCTTGAGCGCCTCGCCGAATGACGAGGAGGCAAACGATGGCTCATGGGGAACGCGCCCGCAGCGGAGGTGTGCGTCTGCCCACCTGTCGGGGGAGCTGAGCAGGTGGCCGGCGCACGGCTCCTGCGCATCCTCGCCCGGCTCGAGGCCGGGGCGGCCACCGGGCCGGCGCCGGCCCGGCTGTGCGAGGTGTGCGCCGAGGTCACCGCCATGACCGGCGCCGGCATCATGTTGATGTCCGGCGATGTGCCTGGTGGCTCGATCTGCAGCTCCAACGAGGTCAGCGCCCTCATCGAGGATCTGCAGTACACCCTGGGCGAGGGTCCGTGCGTCGAGGCATACCAGCTCGACCGGGCGGTCCTCGAGCCTGACCTGGCCGACCCAGGCGTGAACCGCTGGGTCGCTTTCACGCCCGGGGCGGTAAAGGCCGGGGCCCGGGCCGTCTTCGGGTTCCCGCTCCGGGTCGGCGCCATCCGCATCGGTGCCCTCAACCTCTACCGGGACCACCCCGGGCCCCTCGACGACGACCAGCACGCCGACGCCCTGGTGCTGGCCGGGGTGGCGGCCCGGGCGGTGCTGGCCATGCAGGCGGACGCGCCACCCGGGTTGCTGGCCGCGGGGCTGGAGGCGGGCTCGGACCTCCGCTCCGTGGTGCACCAGGCCTCGGGGATGGTCTCGGCCCAGCTCGGGGTGAACGTCGGCGAGGCCTTCGCCCGCCTGCGGGCCCACGCGTTCGCCCACGACCGCCCGCTGACCGCGGTGGCCAAGGAGGTTGTGGCCCGCCGTCTCCGTTTCTCCGATCCTTCGGCCCCCGGCCTGGCGGACTAGCGGGTCACCCGACGTAACATTGGCAGTGTCCGCCGGTCGAGCAGACGGCCGGAGCAACGGAAGGAGGGGCCCGATGCCCAAAGAGGCGCTGTTGGTCCGCACGCTGGTGGAGCTGGCCGACAGTCTCGTCGACGACTTCGACGTCGTCGAGCTGCTGTCCCTGCTGGCGGATCGATGCGTGGAGGTCCTCGGGGTCTCCGCGGCCGGGGTGATGCTGGTCGCCCCCGAGGGAGACCTGCGGGTGGTGGCGTCGTCCAGCGAGGCCATGCGGGTGGTCGAGCTCTTCGAGGTGCAGTCCCACGAGGGCCCGTGCCTGGACTGCTACAGCAGCGGCAAGGCGGTGCTCAACGAGGACCTGACCGCCGGTCGCTGGCCCCGCTTCGCCTCCGTGGCCCTCGACGCCGGCTTTCGCTCCGTGCACGCCCTGCCCATGCACCTGCGGGGGGCAGTGATCGGCGCCATCAACCTCTTCGGCACCGACGAGGGCCCCCTTTCCGCCGAGGACGTCGCCGCCGGCCAGGCCCTGGCCGCCGTGGCCACCATCGCCATCCTCCAGCAGCGCGTCGCCTCGGAGTCGCGCGTCCTGATCGACCAGCTCAACACCGCCCTCACCAGTCGCGTGGTCATCGAGCAGGCCAAGGGCGTCCTGGCCGAGCGGGCCGGGCGGTCCACGGAGTCGGCCTTCGAGGCCATGCGCCACTACGCCCGGGACCGCAACCTGCACCTGGCCGACGTCGCCCGCGGCGTCGTCAACAGGACCCTGGCACCGGGAGCACTGAGCGCTCCTCGCCCCCAGCGCCCGTCCTGAGCCCGGGCCGCCGGCCGGCCGCGCGGGCCGTTGCCGGATCGAGGAATCCCAGGTAGGGTGCGGTGGGCGTTGCGTTCGCGAACAGCCACTCGGGACCCCGGTGGCGCACTCCGGGAAGGGAGCGCGTCATATGGCCGGACGGTCCGGGTTCTTTGGCTTGAGAAGGCGGGATCGCACCGCGGGGCCGCGATCCGATCGGCCCACAACCGGAGGGCAGCCGGTCCCCGCAACCCCGGGAGGGCCGACAACCGCCGTGTCGAGCGAGGGGCAGTGGAGCGGGTCTCCGCCGGGCGCTGGGCCCACCGGCGCGCAGCACCCGTCCGGGTTGGTCATCCACGCCCGGCGCGCCGGCGATGTCGACCCGATGCCACAGCCGAGTTCCGCAGCATGAGTGCGGCGCAGAAGTCGGCGCTCCGCGCCGCCGGAACCGAGCCTCTTCAGGACGACGGCGCCTCACGATCACAGGGGCCGGACAACAGGGTTGCGCCCGCCCGCTCCGGCATCGTCATCAGCCGCTATCGGCGAACCGTGATCGTCACCGTCCACGGCGATCTCGACCATCCCAGGGCGGCGCACCTCGGCCTGGTCCTGGCCGACCTGATCGACGGCCAAGGGAACCTGTCGCTCCTCGTGGACCTCCATGACGCCACGGCCGCCGACGCCGAGCGGGTGTCGGTGTTCGCCGAGGCCGCCGAGCGCGTCCACCGCCGCGGCGGGGCGATGACGCTGAGCAAGCCTCCCGCCCTCCTCCACGAAGCGCTGGGGGACAGGGGCCTCGGCCATCTCGTGGGCACCTCGCTCCACCAGCACGGGGCCGACTGCGGGCCAGCATCCGAGGGATCGGCGCGAGGGGAACGGCGAGCCCAACCCGCAGGCCCCTGACCGTCCAATCCATCAGAAGGGAGTAACCGATGATCCGATGCGCGGTGAAAGAGGGCACCGACCAGGTTCGCGCCACCTTCGTCGTCCCCGACGGAGGCCTCTACGGCCACCTGGTCGCCGTGGTCGGCGATTTCAACGGCTGGGACCCGACCGCCGCCCCCATGCGCAAGCAGGCGACGGGCGGGTGGCCACGGTGACGTTGCAGCCCGGCCGCCGCTACTCCTTCCGCTATGTGTGCGACGACGGTGCCTGGTTCAACGACGAGGCGGCCGACGCATACGAGCCCAACGACTTCGGCGTGGACAACTCGATCCTCGACCTCACCGGAGGGCTGAGACAACCCTGACCTCGCAGCGAGGCGGCTCGGATCCTCCACGACGGATGGCCGGAGGCTCACTGACTGCGGGTCTTGCGAGCGCAAGCGGACCAAGCTCCGCCGTCGCCGTCGCCGTCGCCGTCGCCGCCGCCTCCAGCGCAAAGCGCCCCTGCGTCATGCGTCCCTGGAGTGCAGGGAGGACCGACGCCAGCGCGCTGGTGTGGGCGGCGATGGCCGTGAGGCGTTCGAGGCCGGGGATCACCTCGGTGGCGAGCGCGGGCCCGCTCGTCGACTTGCTCGATCCCGGCCTTGAACCCGTCGGCCCGCAGCTCTCGATCCAGGTCCTCGGAGGCGTCTCCGGTGGCGAGGATCTCGACTCGACCACCGTCGAGGTGCTGCGCGAATGGAGGAACCGCCGGGCCGGCGAGGACCCGAACTTCAATGGCTCCGATCACGAGGCGTGCGTCTTCGCTCGAGCCGATGGCGGACCCACCCACCCCCACCTCCTGTCCGACGCCTACAAGAAGCTGGTGAAGCGGGCCGCCGAGCTCTTCGCCAGGCTCCTCGAACTTCTACCGGATTCCACCCGGTAGAAGTCCCGGTAGAAGCACGGGACCGCAAAGTCAGCCCTGGTCGGAGTCGTCCTCTGACCAGGGCTGATTGGTGGCGGGGGCAGGATTTGAACCTGCGACCTTCGGGTTATGAGCCCCCAGAGTCGGGGTGTCGCCCGTCCGACCTCGTCCGCCTACGTCCACGTTGATGCAGGTCAGCGGCCTTGTCAACACCTCCCCGTCCGGCGTCGTCCGTGCCCGTCCGTCGTGGTTCGTTTGACAAGTTGTTTGACACGTTTCCGCGGCCCTGGCGCTCGAGCTCGTGCTCGACCGCCCTGCGGATCCAGGCAGACACCGATCGGTCGTCGGCGTCCGCGCAGCCCCGGACCTCCTCGAGCGTCTCAGGCGCGAACCGCACCGGCACCATCTCGGTCAGACGCGAGCTCCGCCGCCGCGCCGGTCCCTGAGGTTCCTGGTTCTCCGGGAGTGCGTAGAACTCGTGCTCCTCGTCGCGAGTCATCTTCTGCTTAGGGCTCATCGGTCCTCCCGGTAACGGGCGGCCAGGTGATCGGCAGCGACGTAGCAGCCGATCGGGCGGCACTTGCTGGCGACGCCGGAGTCCGGCGGTGCCAACGGCACGACCAGCACGCGACCTGCGACCTCGGCGACCATCAGCCAGTGCGCCGGCGGTTTGGCCGGATAGAAGAGCGGGTCCGAGCCCCACACGTCGTAGACATCCTCGATCCCGAGGTGCGGGTGCTTGAACAGGTGCGCGGCCTGGCGGTCGATCTCGAACGGATCGTCGTCATCGAGCAGGTCGATGTCGAAGGGCTGCACCACACGGTGTGAGTGTATTACAAGCGATCACGTACGGGCACGCATACCGCGGGACGGGCGACGCAACGGTGCTAAGTCGCAGGCGGCAGGCGCGCCGGGCTGGCGGGGTGGAGCTCAGCGGACGTCCTGGTCGGCCCCAACCTCCCTCGATTGCCCAGTAACCGTCGACCTGGCGCGTTCAACTGGTGGACGCTGGGAGCTGGTCAACCGAGCCCCCTCCGACCAGTGCTCCCGAGCAAACGCGAGAGCTTCAGCTGCACCGTCGACGGCATCGTCGCCCCGCACAGGGATAAGAGCCCGAACCAGGCGGGGACGCGCGTCGGATGCGAACGCTTCGAACCCGCTCGCATCCCGTTGGACCACGACTAAATCCTCCCGTCCATCCAGTAGAGCCACGAGGCACCCAGTCGCGCACCATGGCCTGGTTCAGCTGGTATTGGTGGACGGCGACTGCACGCGGAACTGCGACAAGAACGGGCGACGAGTTTTGATCGCACGGCTCACCCGCAAGCGGTTCCTGCAAGTCCTTGTCGGACGACGGAGCGCTCCGTGGTGGTATCCGACAACGTCATTCGGGATGTCCGATCGCTCGCTCCGTTCACCCGTGACGCGGTCACCCCGCTCGGACATGCTCACCGAGGATTCGAGACTGCAGGCGGGGGCGCGGCGGATCGCCGAGGCGGCGGGACGTGGCCCTCGATCCGAGCCTGTCCCACCAGTCGCAGCTCAGCCTCGCCGACGCAGCCAGTGTCATCGCTCGCGCTAGTGAGCTCGTCGCCACAGGCGAGCTCGATGGCTTCCTTGGGAACTTCGGCTATGAGGACGACGACTGGTACGCATCGCTGATCACTCGGCGAACTGACCTCCACGTGTACGACAAGGACAACGCTGCGCCCGACAGCTCCTCGAGAGCCTTCGGACCTACATCACCTCGCATCCGTTCGAAGACGACTCAGGACGCCCATTCGCGTAGGCGGCAGCGCCCGAGGAGCGCATGCCGTCGTTCAAAGTCGAGGGTCGACCGATTCGCTTTCGAGCGCGAGAACGCCGAAGACGCAGTCCAGTGCGCCGGCGTGTCGATGATCCGCCTGCACGACTGGGCGCCACACGCACGGCACGCTGCTCATCGCGGCTGGGTGCCGGTCAAGGTCGTGAGTGAACGGCTCGGTCACGCCACGCCAACGTTCACGATCGAGACCTACCAGCACGTACTGCCGGGAATGCAAGCCGACGCGGCGCGGATCTTCGAGCGGCTCATCGCTCCCGGCGTTCTACCGGGCGCGATCTCGCCGGTAGAAGGTCGGGACGGACAAGTCACGTCAAGCCGCAACTCGCGTGGGCTGGTATCGCAGGCCGACCGCCCCCGACCGGAACTCATGGCGATCCACGAGCTCGAGCTGGATGCGCTCGCGCAGACCGGCGAGCAAAGTCGGCCCGTGTCCGGCAAGGACCGGCTGCACAAGGAACTCGTACTCGTCGATCAGTCCCAGATCTGCCAACGCCAGGGGGAGCGTCACGCCACCCACGAACAGGCCCTCGCCTGGCTCCTGCTTGAGCCGCTGAACCGCTTGGCCCAAGTCGCCTCGCACCAGCTCGGCATTCCAGTCGACCCCGCTCAGCGTGCTCGACACGACGTACTTCTTCGTCCGATCGATGGTCTCGGCGAACGGGATCTCCCACTCATCCATCCAGTCAGGCCACGTGCCCGTGGCCGGCTGCCGCCACGCCGACTCCATCATCTGGTAGGTCACCCGGCCGAATAGCAGCGCATCGGCTCGTTCCATCGCATCGGTCCAGTAGCCCATCGACTCCTCGTCCGGCGGGAGCCCTGCCTCGTGATGGCAGCAGCCGTCGAGCGTGACGTTGATCGCGTATCGAAGTGGTCTCATCTCGTCGCTCTCCCTTGAAGCGCGCCGCGCGTTCACCGGACCGTACTCAGACGACTTCCGGGCGCCATTTCTCATCGGCCCCGATCTCGCCTACTCAACGTCGTCGTGCGAACCAGACCGCAGACCGAGCGCGCGACCGAATCCGGCGCTCGGTGCGAAGCTCCGTCATGCGCCGCTGAGCCACAACGACCTCCCGGCGGTCCGGGACGCGTCGCCAGCGGCTGTCGGCGATCGGCGCGAGCATGAGAGTCCGACGACCAGGAGGACGCGCTATGGCTGTGCAGCCGATCCCCGAGGGCTACCCGAGGGTGACCCCGTACCTGAACATCGCCGGCGCCGCCGACGCCATCAACTTCTACTGCAAGATCCTCGGCGCCAGCGAGCGCATGCGAATGGACGGCCCCAACGGCAGCATCGGCCACGCCGAGCTCGAGCTCGGCGGCTCGGTGATCATGCTGGCCGACGAGAGCGCAGAGGTCGGCAACAAGAGCCCCAGCACCCTCGGTGGCACGCCCGTCTCGCTCATGGTTTACGTCGAGGACGTCGACTCCACCTACAGCGCCGCAATCGCCGCCGGTGCCACTGAGATCCAGGCCGTCGATGACAAGTTCTACGGCGACCGCTCCGGGATGTTCAAGGACCCGTGGGGCCACGAGTGGACCGTTGCCTCCCATGTGGAGGACGTCCCCGAAGAGGAGATGGGACGCCGCATGGCCGAGATGCAACAGGGCTGACTTCGCCGTCGCGGGGTCGCCACCGGCTCCCCGTCGCCGCTCCGGGCCGGCGCTGATGAGGTCATGACACACACGGCCGGTGCCGGCGCCCCATGTCCCGGCGGTAGGTCATACGATCTACGCGCTCGATGAGCGGCGGGTGGCGCTGTGGACCGAAGACGTCTACGGGGTGCGCCCGATGAACGCCAGTAGCTTGGTCTGGGCGTCTGCATCATCGGGGACGTGGACGCGCGGCCCGTACTGGCCGCTCTGGCGCAGCACCTCGTCCATCGGCAGCATGCCTTCGAGCACCGCCGCGCACTTGTCCGGGTCGAGGGTCTCGTCCTGGCCGGTGGCCCGAGCGAAATCCCAGCGGTGCAGGAACACGTCGGTGGTGTAGATCATGTCGATCGCTTGCCCGAGCGGCATGCGACCGATATGTGGGAGGTCATGCTCGCGGTCGGCGGTGTCCGCATTGTCGAGGAGGTCCTGCACGGCCTCGGTCTGGGTCCGCCAGGCACCGACCGGGTCGTCGTCGACCGAGGGACCCGCTGGCGGCGTGATCCCCGCCGCTCCGTGGAGGAAGGCCGGGAACCACTCGACGAGATGGCGGACGACGTCACGGGCAGACCAGCCGTCCACCGGCGCCGGCTGGTCCCACGACTCCGGATCGGCGCCCTCGACGGTCGTGGTGAACGCACCGGCGATGCGCCGGTGCTCGTCGGCTGGGCCGCTCATCGGAGCGCGGCGAGGAGCGCGTCGAGCTTGGCGTATCCCTCGTCGACGCCGGTCTCCATGCCGCTGGCCAGCCATTGATCGCGACCCTCGAAGCTGTCCACGAGCGACTGCGCGTGCAGCCGGGTGCGGCCGTCGCCGAGGTCCTCGAACTGCAGCGTTTCGAGGGCGACGCCGTCGGGCTGACCGTCGAACGTGAAGGTCTGCACGATGCGGTCCTGACCGACCTCATGGAAGCAACCGTGGAAGCCGTACTCCTCGCCGTCACGCCCGGCGACGTAACGCCAGCGACCGCCGGTCGTGGCATCCCAGTCGACGATCTTGGTCTCCATCCCGTTCGGACCGACCCACCGGGCGAACAGCTCGGGATCGGTGTGGGCCCGCATCAACTGCGCCGGGGTGGCGTCGAAGTCGCGGGTGATACGGATGATCGGCAGGGTGGGGTCAGCCTCGATCGAGACCTGGTAGGAGTTGCTGGTGACGTTCATGACGCTGCTCCTTGCTGTCGGTTCCGGCGGTGGGTGGGTTGTTCGTCGCTGCGCATCTCGGCCAGGACGACGTCGAGGCGGTCGTAGCGCTCCTGGGCCTGCTGGCGGTACCGCTCGATCCACTTCGTCATCAGGTCGAAGACCTCCGCTTCGAGGTGGCACGGCCGCCGCTGGGCGTCCTTGCTCTGGCTCACCAGGCCGGCGTCGATCAGCACCTTGATGTGCTTCGACACCGCCTGGACCGAGACGTCGTAGGGATGAGCCAGCTCTCCGACGGTGGCGTCGCCCACGGCGAGGCGGGCCACCATGTCGCGCCTCGTCGGATCGGCGAGAGCGGCGAAGACTCGAGACAGCTGGTCGCCAGTCACGCGACCTCCTTACTCAACCGAATGGTTGTGTACACACACAAGCTATGGCCCCCTCGACCGGTTGTCAACCACTTGGTTGAAGAGCTTGAACTTGACATTCCCGGTCGGCGTCGGCGCGCCCTCGTCGCACGCGCTGCTACCAGCCGCGTCCCACATCTCGGTCCCGAGCTGCTCACCCGGCATTCTGGACACTTCAGCTCATGGGACCGAGCGGAACGGCTGGCTCAGCCTTCGTCGAGGTTCATTTCCAGCCAGCTACCCGACCCGCGTCCTCGATCCACTTGCGCAGATCCGGTTGCTCCAGGTCGTCCAGGTCTTTCACCTTGATGTATCGGGATCGGTCGGTAGTCCCGAGGGGCGGCGGAGGGTCGAAGTCTGCGCCTCCGAAGAACACGACGTTGACGGACACGTCGTACGCGACGATCTCGATGATCCATCCGTGGTCGGGCAAGCCGTAGTACGCCTTCTTCCACTTGACGGCGAACTGAACTCCGGACAGCGTCTCCCGGATGACTTGGTCCAGTCGCTTGACAATGGGCTGAAGGTCCGGCATCACCCGCCGCATCCAATCGTCAATCTCGGCATGGCTATCCGACGGCACGGGCGGCTTTCGGGTCGACTCGCCCTTACGTGCCTTGTCCATCGCGCCCGTTCCCCTCCGAGTCCTCGCCTCCGAGGAGGCCAAGCTAGCGAACTCGGTCAGGCGTCTGGCCGGCGCGAGAATCGCCGGGAGGCACACCGAGCGGCCGAGGACCCGTCGTTCGACCCTGACGACGGCGACGCCCACGTCTTCGCCCAACCCGACGGCGCCGTCACACATCCGCAGCTGATCCCCGACGCCTTCAAGCGCAAGGTCCGAACCTCCGGGCTCCCCAAGATCCGGCTGCACGACCTTCGACACACGCCACGATGCTGCTCAAGGCCGGCGTGCCCATCAAAGTCGTGTCCGAACGACTCGGGTACTCCACGCCGGCGTTCACGATGGCCACTTACCAGCACGTGCTGCCCGGCATGCAACGCGAAGCCGCCCGAGACCTCCGCCAGCCTCCTCGAGCTTCTACCGGATTCCACCCGGTAGAAGTGGCGGTAGGAGCCGCGTACTGAGTGGCGCGACAGTCCAAGAGTCACGAAGGCCCAGGTCCCTGACCTGGGCCTTCACTCATTCGTTGGTGGCGGGGGCGGGATTTGAACCCGCGACCTTCGGGTTATGAGCCCGACGAGTCGGGGTGTGGCCCATCCGCCCTCGTCCGCCTACGTCCACGTTGATGCAGGTCAGCGGCCTTTTCAACGCCTCCCCGTCCGGCGTCGTCCGTGCCCATCCGTCGTGGTTCGTTTGACAAGTTGTTTGACACGTTCGCGCGGCCCTGGCGCTCGAGCTCGTGCTCAACCGCCCTGCGGATCCAGGCAGACACCGATCGGTCGTCGGCGTCCGCGCAGCCCCGGACCTCCTCGAGCGTCTCAGGCGCGAACCGCACCGGCACCATCTCGGTCAGACGCGAGCGCCGTCGCCGCGCCGGGCCCAGAGGTTCCTGGTTCTCCGGCCGCGCGTAGAACTCGTGCTCCTCGTCGCGAGTCATCTTCTGCTTGGGGCTCATCGGTCCTCCCGGTAGCGGGCGGCCAGGTGATCGGCAGCGACGTAGCACCCGATCGGGCGACACTTGCTGGCGTCACCGGAGTCCGGCGGAGCCAGCGGCACGACGAGCACGCGACCTGTGACCTCGGCGACCATCAGCCAGTGCGCCGGCGGTTTGGCCGGATAGAAGAGCGGGTCCGAGCCCCACACGTCGACGACGTCCTCGATCCCGAGGTGCGGGTGCTTGAACAGGTGCGCGGCCTGGCGGTCGATCTCAAACGGATCATTGTCATCGAGCAGGTCCATGTCGAACGGCTGCACCACACGCTGTGAGTGTATTACAAGCGATCACGTACGGGCAGCGCACCGCGGAAGGGGCAACGCACGTGCTCACACGTGGCGCGCGCCTGGCCCAGCGCGCACGACCGTGGTGGTCAGGCCCCCGACTTTTCCCGGCGTGGAGCTCAGGCCGGACGTTATGAACGACCCACCGCTCCGATCGGCTGCGCAGGAACTGTCGATCGGTCGCGCCGACCGCATCACGCCCCTCTGTTCACGAGATCCAGTCACGCTCCCCGTCGACGCGAAACCGCCGGGCCTCGATCGTGTGATGGCTCAGTCCCTGGGGTGGGCCAAGCGTCGAGGATCTGCTGCAGCTCCTCGACCGTGAAGCGGTAGTTGCTGGGCCGGCCAAGCGCCTTGATCTTCTTGTCCCACATGGGCTTCCAGACGGACAGCATCCGCTGGTAGGTGGCAAGCATGGGCGCGTGCGAGTTGCCGCGCTCGTGCTTGTTGTCGAAGCGGTCGGCCATCGCCTCGTACTTGTCATCCTTGATGAGGTAGTGGGCGTACGACGCCAGGCGACCCTCGTAGGAGTTGTTGAAGTCGAAGCCGCGGAACTTGAGCGCGTACTCCCAGTGCTCGCCGAGGGAGGCCCGCTCCTCCGCGCTTAGCTCGTCGACGCTCCACTCGACGCGGGTGAACATCTCCAGGATGTCGTGCACGAGGCCACACTCGCGGTCCGTCATCTCCGACTGCACCATCTGGAAGGTGCGGTAGTACTCGGCCGTGTAGCCGGAGTGCAGAACATCGATCATCTGCCGGTGGTACTGCGACTCCCACCCGCCGTCCTCCTGGTCCTCGTCCCCCGTGAGGATGGCGAGCACCTCGTGTTGCAGGGAGAGGCGGCGGCGCTCGACCGCCGAGAGCGATGTCGGCGTGGTGTCGTCGCGGGGACGCTCGTCGCGGCCAAGCGCCTGCCAGATCAGCTCGCGCAGCATGTCGCTTGTGTTGAGGCCGCGAGCCCGCGCGAGCGAGTCGAAGAGGTCGCGGCTCTCGTCGTCGATGCGGATGTTCAGTTGGGCCATCTCCGCTCCTGTATTACCGCAACTCAGTCTGTAACACAGTAACACAGGCCAGGCCCCCAGACACCGCTTCATTAGACCTGAACCAAGCGCAGGACTCCGGGGTCCAGCAACCGACGATCCAAGAAGCGCCCGGTTCGCATGGGTTTTCCGAGCGTGAGCAATTCCGCCGTCACGCCCGTTCAGGTGAACGACGCTGGAGCGCC
>Ga0247719_1000109_pt1 | contig 58488 bp, 57 predicted proteins | sample 41E_DmetaG_FD_189046 | JGI IMG/M metagenome (GOLD analysis project Ga0247719, IMG submission 189046) | Soil microbial communities from hillslope of Landscape Evolution Observatory, University of Arizona, Oracle, AZ, United States - 4-1-E_D | ecosystem: Engineered > Artificial ecosystem >...
GTCCTGAACAGCTCGAATGCGGCTGCCGTTGCCGCTTCGAAGAACGTGGGCTCCCCGCCGCGTGCTCCCCGCGCGCAGAGCCGCTCCGCCGCCTGCTGCACCGAGGCCACGGCCTCGCGCAGCGCTCCGGTCGCCACTTCCCGGCCATCCACGACGAAGCGCTCCTCGATCCGCTCCAGATGCGGCGAGGTGTAGCGGGCGGAGCGGTATCCCGCGGCGCGCAACGCCGCGTCGACGATGGCGGTGACGGACCCTTTCCCGTTGGTGCCGGCGACCAGGACGCTCGGGAAGCTGTGATGGGGCTCGCCGAGCTCGTGCATCAGCCCGGCCATGTTCTCGAGACCGAATTTCATCCCGAGCAGCTCCCGGCCCGTGAGCCAGAGCAGCGGGTCGTCGGTCACCGGCCTGCGTCGTCGCCCGCGGCGATGCTCGCGGAGATCGGCTCGGGCGGTGGTGGGGGCGGCACGGCGCGTGCCCCTCCAAACCGCAGCACGCGGCCGATCACGTCCTTCAGCTCGCGGCGGTCCACGACCATGTCGAGCATGCCGTGCTCGAGCAGGAACTCGCTGCGCTGGAACCCTTCGGGCAGCTTCTGCCGGATCGTCTGCTCGATGACGCGCGGCCCGGCGAACCCGATCAGCGCCTTCGGCTCCGCGATGTTCACGTCGCCGAGCATCGCGAAGCTGGCGGTGACGCCGCCGGTCGTCGGATCCGTGAGCACCGAGATGTAGGGCAGCCGCGCGCGATCCAGCCTCGCCAGCGCGGCGCTGATCTTCGCCATCTGCATCAGCGACAGCGCGCCTTCCATCATGCGCGCGCCGCCGGAGCACGACACGATGATCACCGGGATCCGCTCGGCGATCGCCCGCTCGATGGCGCGGGTGATCTTCTCGCCGACGACCACGCCCATGCTGCCGCCGATGAAGGCGTACTCCATGGCTGCGACCGAGCACCGAAGGCCGTGGATGGTGCCGGTGGCAGTGATGACCGCGTCCTGCAGGCCCGTGCCGGCGATGCTGCTCTCGAGGCGCTTGCGGTATGGCTTCGTATCGGTGAAGTTGAGCGGGTCGGTCGAGGTCAGGCCGGCGTCGTACTCCTGCCACTCCCCGTCGAACAGCGATTTCAGGCGTTCGGCGGCCGTGAGCCGGAAGTGATGGCCGCACTTCGTGCAGACGCTCAGGCTGGCGGCGAGATCCTTGTTATAGATGATCTGACCGCACGAGGGACACTTGACCCACAGCCCCTCGGGTACCCGGCTGCGGTCCGCCGGCGGCTCGATCGGCTTGCGATCCTTCTTGAACCACGCCATTCACAGGAGAATACAGCAATCCGGCAGGTCAGCGGTGCGGCTCCGTCAGCCCCTGGGTACGTAGTACCGCGTGCCGCGCCCCATGGACCGGACCTGGCGGTCGAGCTCCGCCACCGCCTCCTCTCCCCACGCCAGATCGAGCTGCGAGGTTTCGACCACCAGCAGCGGGGTCGCGCTGTAGTGGAAGAAGAAGTGGTTGTACGCCTCGTTCAGCTCCCGCAGATAGTCGTCCGAGAGATGCGGAAGATCGGGACTGGCGCGCTCCCGATCCTTCACCCGCTTGCGAAGCACGTCGGTCGGGGTCTGCAGGTAGATGACCAGATCCGGCACCGGCACGTCCTCGGCGAGCAGCTCGTAGAGGCGCTGGTAGATGAACAGCTCGTTGTCATCGAGGTTCAGGTACGCGTAGATCTTGTCGCGCTCGAACAGGTAGTCGCACACCGTCAACTGGCTGAAAAGATCGTTCTGGCGCAGCGCCGTCTGCTGACGGTGCCTCGTCAGCGTGTAGAACAACTGCGCTTGAAACGCGGCGCCAGGGCGTCCGCTGTAGAAGTCACCCAGGAACGGGTTCTCCGTGTCGTCGAGCACGATCGTCGCGTCGAGGCGCGCGCCGAGCCGGTCGGCGAGCAGGGATTTGCCCAGACCCACGGGGCCTTCGATGGCGATGTAGCGGAACTCCACGGTGCGGTGAGCGCAGTATAGGGCCACGGATCGACACGGAGCAACACGGGCCACGGTGCACCACGACCGCCGTGCAACACGGCCACCGCGCAACGCCGCCACCGTGCAACACGGCCACCGTGCAACGTCGCCACCGTGCAACACGGCTTGCGGTAGCATGGTCGCGTGCGAATCGAGCGCATTGAGCTCCGCCTCCTGCGCCTTCCGCTGGTCAGGTTCTTCGAAACGAGCTTCGGCAGGATCCACGACCGCGCGTTCGTCCTTGTGACGCTCGAGGCGGACGGCGCTGTCGGGCTCGGCGAATGCGTGGCGGACGCGAATCCCTTCTACAGCTCCGAGACGACCCGGACGGCGTGGCACGTCATCGAGGAGTTCATCGCGCCCCTGCTTCTCGGCCGTGAGATCGATCACCCTCGCGACGTCTACCCTGCGCTCGGTCGCATCCGCGGGCACAATATGGCGAAGGCCGCGGTCGAAATGGCCGCGTGGGACCTGTACGCGCGGCAGGCGGGCCAGCCGCTCTGGCAGGTTCTTGGCGGCTCAGCCGCAACGGCGCGCAGCGGGATCGCCTCGGGGGTGTCGATCGGCATCCAGGACTCCTTCGATCAGCTCGCCGACCGCGTCGCTGCAGAGCTCGCCGACGGCTACCGTCGCATCAAAATCAAGATCAAGCCCGGGTGGGACATTGCGGCGGTCGAGACGGTGCGTTCGCGGCATGGCAACATCCCCCTGATGGTCGACGCGAACGCAGCGTACCAGCTCGCCGACGCGCCGCACCTCGCGCGCCTCGACGCGTACGACCTGATGATGATCGAACAGCCGCTCGACTATGACGACGTGCTCGACCATGCGCGGTTGCAGGCGGAGATCAGCACGCCGGTCTGCCTCGACGAGTCGCTGCACACGGTGAAGATCGCCGCCGAGGCGATCGCGGCGCGCGCCTGCCGGATCATCAACATCAAGCCCGGGCGGGTCGGCGGTCACGCGCAGTCGATCGCCATGCACGATCTTGCCGCGGCCCACGCGATCCCCGTCTGGCACGGCGGCATGCTCGAGAGCGGCATCGGGCGCGCCCACAACCTCCACCTGTCGACGCTGCCGAACTTCGTCCTGCCCGGAGACGTGGCGGCGAGCCGGCGGTACTTCGAGCCCGACCTGATCGAACCCGGCATAGCGGTCCGCGCCGACGGGACGATTGCCGTCCCCTCGGAGCCCGGGATCGGGGTTACCGTCGTGCAGGAGCGCATCGAGCGCGCGACGGAACACCGTCTCGACCTGCGCCCCTGACCTATGAGCACATCAGCCTGCCGTCTCCGACGCGTTGCCGTTCTCCCGCTGGCGCTGGGCGCCGCCGTGTCGGCCTGCGCCACGACGCCGCCCCCCCGCGTGGCGCCCGCCGCCCCGTACGAGCAGAAGCTCGCGGTGATCCTCAGGCTCGAAGACCAGCGCATCCTGCGGGTGGACCCGCCGCCGGCGGATCCCGCGGCGGTACCCGCGCGCGTCCGGACCGCCAAACCGCCAACTCCGCCTGAGATGCCGGACCTCACCCGATGGCTCGGCGACACCGACGCCAGGGTTCGGCGTCGCGCCGCCCTGGCGATCGGTCGCGTCGGCCTTCGCGACGGTACGGCACCGTTGACCGCCGCGCTCTCTGACGACGACCCCGAGGTGCGGCAGATGGCGGCGTTCGCGCTCGGGTTGATCGGCGACCCCTCTGCCGCGGCGGCACTGACGCAGGCGCTCGCCGACCCTGCCGTCATCGTGCGCGGGCGCGCGGCGGAGGCACTCGGTCAGATCGGCGCAAAGGAGTCGGCCGCCGCGATCGGGAAGGTCGCCGCCGAGTACGTGCGCGCCCCGGCCGTAGCGGCGATGTCGCCAGACGACCAGACGTGGCCGGCCGCGCCGGAGGCAGAGGCATTCAAGCTGGCGATCTTCGCCCTCGTTCGCCTCGGAGCCTACGAGCCACTGGCCGCCGCGGTGCTGGAGGGAGACCGCCCGCTCTCGCGCTGGTGGCCCATCGCGTTCGCGCTGCAGCGGATCAACGACCCTCGCGCCGTACCGGCGCTGACGCAGCTCGCGTCAGGACCCGGCGTCTACACCACCGCCTTTGCCGCGCGCGGCCTCGGCGGCTCGAAAAATCCCGGCGTGGTGACCACGCTCCTGCCGTTGCTCGACGCGAAGCGCCCGATCGAGGTGCAGGTGGCCGCGATCCGCGCCGTCGCGCAGCTGAACGCGTCGGCCGCCGGCGGCGCGCTCACGCGCCTGCTCGAAACCCCGCAGCTCGACCCGAACGTCCGGCTCGAGGCCGTGAGCGCCGCCGGTACCCTGCGCCTCGAGAGCGCGCTGCCGGTCGTGCAGGACCTGATGACCGACCGCTGGCCGGCCATGAGGATCGCCGCCACGCGCGCGGCGGCCGCCATCGATCCCGAGCTCTTTCTGATCGTGCTGGCGTCGCTCGATCGCGACGCCGATTGGACCGTCCGTGCCGGACTCGCGCCCGTCATGGCCACGCTCCCGCGCGAGATCGCGCTCGAGCGGGTACGGGAGCTCGTCAGCGACGAGGACAAGCGCACCTGGCCGGCTGCGTTGCGCGCGCTCGCGCGACTCGCCCCGGAAGAGATGCCGCCGCTGCTGTTCGAACGGCTGAAGGAACCCGACTTCGCCGTGCGGGCGACCGTCTCGGACCTGCTGGGCGAGCTGAAGCCGCCAGGAGGAGCCGAGGCGCTTCGCGAGGCGTATCGCACGGGGCTGGCGGACGCGACCTACGCCGCGCGTGCGGCCGCGCTGTCGGCGCTCGCGGAGTACGGCCTGAGCGAGGCGCGGGAGACGCTGACCAGTGCGCTCGGCGACAAGGATTGGGCGGTGCGCGTGCGCGCCGCCGAGCTGCTGGCGCGGCTCGAGCCGGGGAGCGATCACCAGAAGACGATCCGGCCGGCTCCCGCCGCCGGCGGCTACGACGACCCTGCGCTCCTGAGCCCCGAGTACTCGCCACACGTGTTCATCGACACGGCCAAGGGCACGATCGAGTTCGAACTGGCCGTGCTCGACGCACCGCTGACGAGCCGCAACTTCATCGCGCTCGCTCGGAAGGGGTTCTTCAACGGGTTGCCGATCCACCGCGTGGTGCCGAACTTCGTCGTGCAGGACGGGGATCCGCGCGGCGACGGCCAGGGCGGCCCCGGCTACACGATCCGGGATGAGCTCAACGAGCGGCCTTTCCTCCGCGGCACCGTGGGGATGGCGCTGTCGTGGAAGGACACGGGCGGCAGCCAGTTCTTCATCACCCACTCGCCGCAGCCGCACCTTGACGCGCGGTACACCGCGTTCGGTCACGTCGTGAGCGGGATGGAGGTGGTTGACCGCATCCAGCAGGGCGATGTGATCCAGCGGATCCGCGTCTGGGATGGACGCGCGTGGCAATAGGCGCGCTGAGGTCGGACCCCGGCGGCACGTGAGGAGCACTGAGGCTGCGCGTGGGAGAAAGGCGGGAGGCTGAGCGCTGAAAGAAAAACAGGGGGCGACGGCCGCCCCCTTCAACGGGAAGGCGTCTTACCGCTTCTTGCCGCCCTTCTTCGCGGCGCCCTTCTTGGCAGCCTTCTTCGCGGTCTTCTTCGCCATGCGTTATCCCCCCCTTCACTGTGGGATTGCGATGAGCCCTCCCGCATTGCAGCGCCGCGACCTACCGGTACGACCGGCCTGCGCTGTCGGTGCTCTCGCGCCGTTGCTGTATGGCGACGATCCGATCCGTCGGTCGCCGCTCGTCAACTCCCGCCTGGCGGGAGACCAGCATCTACAAAAAAGGGGGTGTCGTCTCTCGACACCCCCGGACCGGCAGGCGGTCTAGCGCTTCTTCCCGCCCTTTTTCGCGCCGCCCTTTTTCGCAGTCTTCTTCGCCATGCTTCCTCCTTGGAACCTGGCAGCTCAGCTGTGTGACCGGTGACCGAGGGTTACAACAGGTGGGCTGAGCACTCCACCCTCATACAAGATGTAGATTATGGATGAGAAAATTTGACTGTCAAGCACAAAGTGCAGCAAAAGTCAAAAATCTCACCGCTTGCATGCGCCTTCGATCGGCGATCTCGCGACGACTGGTGGCGGTCACCGCAGCGATCGCGCATCGTCGCGTGTTGACGCGCGTCGCGGGCGCGGATGCGAGCGCGTCACTGTCGTGCGTGCCGCGCTGCTTCATCTTTCGGCGTGATCAAACGGAGGCGATAGTGCTCGCGCGGCAGCGAGACGCGCCGCGAGCTGCAGGATGCGTCGTGCGGCGTGCGTGCGTACGCGCGCGGCGATCAGTCGCGCGGTGCGCGACCGCCGGCGGCGCGGAGCCGCGTGAGTGCACGCGCCGCCGCTGCATGTGTGTCAGCGGAGGCGCCGAAGAGCGTGGACGCGATCTGGTAGTACGAGAGCGCCTCGCTCCGCCGGCCCGTGCGCTCGAGGAGACGCGCCGCTTCGAGATACGCCGTGCCGAGCACCGGCGGCGGGCACTGCCTGGCGAGGCGGATCGTCTGCTCGAACTGCACGAGCGCCGCCGCGTCTTCCTTCCGCGCCTGCAGCAGCCGCCCCATGCGATAGCGCGTCACCGGGTCGTTGCCGTGGAGGGCCACCGAACGTTCGAGCGACGCGCTGGCGCCGGCGAGGTCGTTCTGCTCGAGCCGCCGCCATCCTTCGAGCGAGAGCCGGTAGGCTTCGGCCTGTCTGGGGTCAGGGCCGCGCCGCATGCGCGTGGTGGCCGTGGCTCGGATCGCGTGCACGTCCGGCGCCGGCACGAGCGAGAGGGCGGAGCGATACGCCTCGAGCGCCTGCGCGCGCTGTCCCAGGCGGTCGTGCGCTTCGCCGAGCCGCAGGTATGCCAGAGGCAGCGCCCCGAAGGGGGCCGCCGGGCGCTGCGCCACGATCGTCTGCAGGTGCTCGATCGCCTGATCGGTCTGGTGCAGGCGGTCGAGGAGCCGTGCGATGGCGAGGCGCGCCTGTGCTTCGGTCAGCGCCGGCGCGTTCGCGCGGTGCTCGCGCGCCGCGGCGAGGAGCGTCCGCCACGTCGCCAGACTGGCGGTCGTATCGTGCAGGTACGTGTCCTGGATCTCGGCGATCTGCGCGAGGAAGAGCGGATTGCCCGGATACTCGCGGTGGAGCGACCGGAGCAGTTCGATCGCGCGTGCCGTGTCACGCTCGTACCAGAGGTAGATGATCGAGAGCTGGTAGTCGGCCTCTCCCTGAAGCAGGCGGCCACGCGCCCTCGCCCGCAGCATCTGCTCGAGGCCTTCCTTGCGATCGCCGCCGGGGAGGAGCAGCAGAAAGCGCAGCATCTTCGCCGCGGCAGGCGCGACGTCCGCGTAGTACTTGTACATCCCCATTCCGAAGTACGCGTCGTCGAGGGCGGGGTCGAGCTCGATGGCGCGTTCGAGCGCCTGCAGGATGCGCTTGCCGTCGCGGGCCGCCGCGAGCTTCTCGCCGCGCAGCACCCGCCACTGCACGCGCGCCGCGTAGGCGCCTCCCATGTAGAACCAGGCCTCCGCGTCGTCGGGTGCCCGCTCCGCCCACGCCTCCGTCGCTGCAATCGCGCGGTCGGCCGTCGCGGAGAACTCCGGATCGAGGGCACGGCTCTCGGGGTCGAGCTGGATGCGCCACCAGAGCGCCGTGGCGGCCAGCACGTCGCATGCCTCGCGCGGCGCGAGTTTCGAGGATGCCGCGCTGCGCTCCGACGCGGCCGGAGGGCCGCACGCCTTCTTCAGCTCGGCATCGACCTGATCGAACCGCGCTTCGAGAATGGCGTCGTACGCGCGGACGAGCGCCTCGAGGCCGCGGAGTTCGCGCGCGGGCAGGGCGGCGCGCCCGAGCGGCGGCGCCGCGACACCCAGCAGCACCGCCACCGCCAGAACCGCGTGGATCATGTGGCGCTGGTCTTGAGCTGCTGGCGGGTGGAATGCCGTTCGAGGGCGAGGGCAATCAGCCGATCGAGCAGCTCGGGGTACGAGACGCCGCTCGCCCCCCACATCTTCGAGTACATGCTGATCGTGGTGAAGCCCGGGATCGTGTTCACTTCGTTGACGAAGATCGCCTGGTCGCGACGGGAGAGCAGGAAATCGACGCGCGCCATCCCCGCGCAGTCGATCGCGCGGAAGGCCTCGATCGACATCCGGCGCACCTGCTCCGCCAGCGCGGGCGGCAGGTCAGCGGGGATGATCGTGCGGGAGCCCTCGTCGAGATACTTCGCCTCGTAGTCGTAGAACTCGCGCGAGGGAATGACCTCACCGGGCACGCTCGCCTCGGGGTCATCGTTGCCGAGTACGGCGCACTCGATCTCCCGCGCGTCGGGCACGGCCGCCTCGACCACCACACGGCGGTCGAAGCTGCGCGCGAGGTCGATGGCCGCAGCGAGGCCCGGCGGGTCCTTCGCCTTCGAGATGCCGACGCTCGAGCCAAGGTTCGCCGGCTTGACGAACATCGGGAACCCGAGGCCGCGCGCGAGGTCCTCGAGGATGGCGTCACGGCCGCGCTCCCAGTCCGCCGCCCGGATGACCCGGTACGGGCACACCGGCAGCCCGTGTGCGGCGAAGACGACCTTCATCATCCCCTTGTCCATGCCGACCGCCGAAGCGAGCACGCCGGCACCTACGTAGGGAACGTTCGCGAGCTCCAGAAGGCCCTGGATGGTGCCGTCCTCGCCGAACGGCCCGTGCAGGACGGGAAAGATGACGTCCAGGTTGAGGCCGGTCACCATCGCCTGGTTCGAGTCGTCGCCGGCCGACCGCGAGCGGTCGATCGAGAGGATCGTCTCGCTGCCCCGGTGCGCGACGAGATGCACCTCGCGTCCCTGGCGCGACGGGCGGGCCGCCTCGAGGCGCGCCTGCTCGATGACTTCGGCGGCCGACATCGTGGTGGGCGGCCGCTCGGCGAGGCTCCAGCGGCCGTCCTTCTCGATGCGGATCGGCACTGGCTCGTAGCGCGTGCGATCCAGGTGGCCGATCACCGCGGCCGCCGAGGCGAGCGAGACTTCGTGCTCGCCCGACCGTCCGCCGTACAACACGCCCACGCGCAGCCGCTTCACGTCACCAGAATAGCGGATTGCGCCCGCGCCGGCCGGGTATGCTGAGGAGACATGTTCGAGTTCAGGCTCCTGCACACCGACGGCCAGGCGCGGCGTGGTGAAGTGCACACGCCGCACGGCATCGTGCAGACGCCGGCGTTCATGCCGGTCGGCACGCGTGGCGCGGTCAAGGCGGTGACTCAGCGGGAGCTCGAGGACCTCGACGCCGAGATCATCCTCGGCAATACGTATCACCTGTACTTGAAACCCGGAGATTCGCTGATCGCCCGAGCCGGCGGACTCCACCGGTTCATCGGGTGGAACCGGCCGATCCTCACCGACAGCGGCGGCTACCAGGTATTCAGCCTCGCCGCCATGCGGCGCATCCGTGAGGAGGGGGCGGAGTTCCGCTCGCACCTGGACGGCTCGCGGCATCTGCTGACGCCGGAGAAGGCCACCGACATCCAGGCGCAGCTGGGCTCGGACATTGCGATGGTGCTCGACGAGTGCGTGGCGTCGACGGCCGGGCTCGACGGCGCGCGAGATGCGATGCTCCGCTCCGTCCGGTGGGCCGACCGCGGGCGGCGGCGGCTGCTCCAGCTTCGCGACGAACCCGCCGAAGACGTGACGGTCAGCAACCCCGGACAGGCGCAGTTCGGCATCGTTCAGGGGGGCATTCACCCGGAACTCCGCACCGAAAGCGTCGCCGCGACCACAGGCATTGGATTCGAGGGATATGCCATCGGCGGGCTGAGCGTCGGCGAGCCGGCGGACGTGATGTACGACGTCGTGGCGCACACGGCGCCGCAACTGCCGGCGGACCGGCCCCGCTACCTGATGGGCACGGGCCTGCCGGACGATCTCGTCGAGTGCGTCGCCCGCGGCATCGACATGTTCGACTGTGTGCTGCCCACGCGGAACGCGCGGAACGGGCAGCTGATCACCTCGCGCGGCGTCATCGTCATCAAGAACGCGCGCTACGCCGAAGACAGGACCCCGCCGGACCCTGGCTGCCGGTGCTACACCTGCCGGCATTTTTCGCGGGCATACCTCCGTCATTTATATGTAGCCGGCGAGATGTCGGCCGCGACCCTGAACTCGATCCACAACCTCTACTTTTATCTTGACTTGATGCGCCGCATCAGGGAGGCTATCGTGTTCGGCACGTTTGAACGGCTCCGCAGGGAGTTTCATCAAACCTTCTCCCGCCGACCCCAACAGTAGAGATGGATCTCGTGATCGACACCTTCGTTCTTGCCATGGCTCCGCCCGGGCAGACCTCGTTCATCGCCCAGCTCGTACCCTTCGCGCTCATCCTGGCGATCTTTTATTTTCTGATCCTCTTGCCGATGAAGCGCCGGCAGAAGAAAATTCAGGAGTTCCAGGACAGCCTGAAGGTGGGCGACAAGGTCGTGACCACCGGCGGCATTTACGGCAAGATCACCCGCGTCACCGACAAGACGCTCCAGCTGGAGATCGCCGACCGCGTGCGGATCGAAGTCGCGCGCGCGGCGATCGGCGGCTACCAGGGGCAGGACCCGGTGGTGCCGGAATCCGGCAATTCCTAAATCATGAACAAGAATCTTCGCTGGAAGATCGTCACGATCGTCACGGTCTTCGTCGTCTTCTTCGCATCCGGCGTCTACCCGATGCTGGCGAGCCGGTACGGCCTGCCGGCACCCGCCTGGCTCCAGGCGCAGCAGCTGAAGCTCGGTCTCGACCTCAAGGGAGGCGTGCACCTCGTCCTCCGCGTGCACACCGACGACGCGCTGCGCATCTTCTCGACGACGAGCAGCGAGCAGCTGCGCGAGGCGCTGCGGAACGCGGGCGTGAACGTCGCCGGCATCACCCTGGATTCGCCCACCGTCTTTCGGGTCGAAGGGGTGCCCGCCGATCGTGACGCCGAGTTCCGGCGGATCGCCGACGAGCAGGTCAGCGCGAACTTCGACCGCAGCTCCTCGGCGGGCGGCACCTACACCTTCCGCATGAAGCCGAACATCGAGGCCGACATGCGCGAGCAGACCGTCGTCCAGGCGCGTGAGACGATCGACCGCCGCGTCAACGAGCTCGGGGTCGCCGAGCCGAACATCGCGCGATACGGCCAGTCGCAGGACCAGATCATGGTGGAGCTCCCCGGCGTCTCCGAGGTGGAGCGTGCCAAGGAGATCATCGGCCGGACCGCGCAGCTCGAGCTGAAGATCGTCGAAGCCGGACCGGCGCCGAGCCGCGAGGCGCTGCTGCAGGCGAGCGGCGGCCAGGTGCCCGACGACCAGGAGGTGGTGACGGGCGCCGGCGACGGGGGGACGTCCTATTACCTGGTGCGCAAGGTCGCCGCCGTGACCGGCGCCGACCTGCGCGGCGCGTCCCCGACGATCGACGAGAACAACAGGCCGGCCGTCCGGTTCCTGCTGACCGGCGACGGGGCACGCAAGTTCGGCCGGGTGACGGGGGAGAACGTCGGGCGGATGCTGGCGATCATCCTCGACGGCCGCGTCCAGTCTGCGCCGCGCATCGAATCGCGCATCACCGACGAAGGCCGCATCACCGGCAGCTTCACGAGCCAGGAGGTGGCCGATCTGGCGCTGGTGCTCCGGTCGGGCGCGTTGCCCGCCTCGATGAGCTACCTGGAGCAGGAGGCCGTGGGGCCGAGCCTCGGGGCGGCGTCCATCCGGTCGGGCGTGCTCGCCTCGCTGGTGGGCCTCTCGCTCGTCGTCCTGTTCATGCTCTCGTTCTACAAGCTCTCGGGCATCAACGCGATCGTCGCCATGGTGTTCAACCTGGTGATTCTGGTCGGGCTCATGGCGTACCTCGGCGCGGCGATGACCCTGCCGGGGATCGCCGGGTTCGTGCTCACGATGGGCATCGGCGTCGACTCGAACGTGCTCATCTTCGAGCGCATCAAGGAGGAGCTCGCCGCGCAGCGCGGCGTTCGCGCGTCGATCAACGCCGGGTTCGGCCGCGTGTTCCTCACGCTGCTCGATACGCACGTGGCGTCGCTCATCGCCGCCGCCTTCCTCTTCCAGTTCGGCACCGGCCCGATCCGCGGCTTCGCGACGACGCTGTCGATCGGCCTCATCACCAATCTGTTCACGTCCATCTTCGTTTCGAAGACGCTGTTCGAGATGGCGCTCGCGCGCCGTCAGTCGCCCGGCATCAGCATCTAAGGTCGTTCCGCCATGCAGATTTTCAAGAATCCGAATTTCGATTTCGTCGGGTGGCGGTGGCCGGCGCTGGGGCTCTCGCTCGTGGTCATCGGCATCGGCCTGTTCCTGATGCTGACGCGCGGCGTCCAGAAGGGGGTCGACTTCGAGGGCGGCACGATCGTCATCGTGCACTTCCACGAGGACCCGGATCTCGCACGGATCCAGGGGGCGCTGCCGGACGCGACCGTGCAGCGGTACGGCACCCCCGAGACCCGGAATGTGATGATCCGGGTGAAGCGCACCGGCGAGGAGCAGGGGACCGACCTGAGCCGCGAAGTCGACCAGGTGCTCTCGCGTCTCCGCGAAGCGAACGTCGGGGCCTTCGACGAGACGCCGGTCGGAACCAAGATCGTCGGCCCCGTCGTCGGCGAACAGTTGCGGCGGCAGGGGATGTGGGCGACCGTGCTGGCCCTCGGCGGCATCCTGATCTACATCGCCTTGCGCTTCCAGTTCTCGTTCGCCGTCGGCGCCGTGGTGGCGGTCATTCACGACCTGCTGGTGACGCTGACGTTTCTCACCATTTTCGGCTACGACCTCACGCTCAACGTGGTCGCGGCGCTGCTGACGATCACCGGCTATTCGGTGAACGACACGATCGTGGTCTTCGACCGCGTCCGCGAGAACCTGCGGCTGATGCGGCGCGACAACCTGCCGCACATCATCAACGTGGCGGTGAATCAGACGCTCGGCCGCACCGTGATCACGAGCGGCACGACGGTGCTCGCCGTGCTGTCGCTGTACCTGTTCGGCGGGGACGTGCTGCGCGGCATGGCATTCACGCTGCTCGTCGGGGTGCTGAGCGGCACCTACTCGACGGTGTTCATCGCGGCGACCATCGCCATCATCTTTCAGGGGCGCAAGCCGCTGAAAGGACAGGCCGCGCCGGCCGCGTCGGCGAGCGCCCGCCCGAGCCGCCGCCGCGCCGTTTCGTAGCGCCGGCTGCACGTGAGCTTCACCGCCGCGGTCCTCCTCGGGATCATCCAGGGGCTCACCGAGTTCCTGCCGGTCTCGAGCTCGGCTCACCTGATTCTCGCGCGGGCGTTCTTCGGGTGGGAACTGCCGCCGGAGTTCGGCCTCGCGTTCGACGTGGCGCTTCACGTGGGGACGCTCACGGCCATCCTCGCCTACTTCCGCGGGGAGATCTTCGGGATGGCGCGCGCGCTCCCGCAGCTGTTCGCGCCCGACGCCGGCGCCTCCGCGCGGATGCTCCGCTGGGTCGCGGTCGGCACCCTCCCGGTGGTCGTCGTCGGGCTGTCGTTCACCGACGTGATCGAGCAGGTGTTGCGGACCCCGGCGGTGGCCGCCGGGGCGCTGACCTTCGGCGCCGTCCTGATGCTCGTGGCCGAGCGGCTCGGCCCGCGGGAGCGGACGGAGGACTCGATCCGCTGGCAGGACGCCCTGCTGATCGGCTGCGCGCAGGCGTCGGCGCTCATTCCCGGCATGTCGCGCTCCGGATCCACGATCGCGATCGGCATGTTTCTCGGGTTGCGCCGCGACGCCGCGGCGCGGTTCACGTTCCTGCTGGCGGTTCCGGCGATGCTCGCGGCCGCGGCAAAGGAGGCGCTCGAGCTCCGCACGGCGCCGGTGCCCGACGGAAGCGCGGCGCTGATGATCACCGGCGTCGTCGTATCCGCCGTCGTCGGGTACCTCACCATCAAGTACTTCCTGCGGTTCCTGGCCACCAACCGTCTCGACGTGTTCGCGGCATACCGTCTGCTGCTGGCGGCCGCGACGGTCGCCTGGCTCCTCGCACAGTAGTCATGATCCAGTGGCTGCGGCGGCGGTTCCTGGCGGGGTTTTTCGTCACCGTCCCGCTCGTCATCAGCGTCGCCGCCTTCATCTGGATCTTCCGGCTGATCGACGGGTTCGTCGGCCCGTGGTACGCCGAATGGCTCGGACGCGAGGTGCCGGGGCTCGGCATCCTGACGACCGCGCTCCTCGTGCTCCTCGTCGGGGCGATCGCCACGAACGTGATCGGCAAGCGCGTCCTGCAGCGTGCCGAGAGCTACCTGCTGCGGGTGCCGGTGTTCCGCACCATCTATGCCCCGGTCAAGCAGCTCGTCGTCGCGTTTTCACCCGACAACGAGTACGGTTTCAAGCGTGTGGTTCTCGTGGAGGATCCCTCGCGGGGCTTCCTGCTCGGGTTCCTCACGAAGGAGTTCACGGTGGACCGCGGGACCGGGCCGGAGCCGATGGTGGCGGTGTACGTGCCGACGAACCACCTTTATCTCGGCGATGTGATCATCTGCCATCGCGACAAGGCGGCATATCCGGACATCACCGTCGAGCAGGGGATCCGCATCTTCCTGACGGGCGGCATGGCGCTCTCCGCGCGCATCCGCGCGCGGCACGGCACCGACCGCGTCGGGGACTTCCGGGTGTGATCGCTTGAAAACGCGCCGGAAACGCTGGTACGATTCTGAGCTTTTGAGTGCAGCCGGGACGGCTGCCTGCAGGGCCTGAGGAGACGTTTAATGGAGCTGCTTTACGTCGCGCTGGGTGCCGGTGTGCTCGCACTGCTGTTTGCGATCGTCACGACCCGCCGCGTGCTCGCGGAGGATACCGGCACCGACACCATGCGCAGGATCGCCGGACTGATCCAGGAAGGCGCGGCGGCGTTCCTGCGCCGCGAGTACACCTTCCTGGCGGCGTTCGTCGCCGTCGTGGCCGTGGTCATCACGGTGTTCGTGGACATGGACGTGACCGGCAAGTTCGCTGCGCTCGGCATTCGCGAGGCCGGCGAGATGACGGCGCTGCCGCGGACGGCGATCGCCTACGTGCTGGGCGCCATCGCCTCGGCCACCGCCGGGTACATCGGCATGTACATCGCCGTGCGGGCGAACGTCCGGACGGCCGCGAAGGCCCGGACCGGCCTGAACCCGGCGCTGCGCGTTGCGTTCTCGTCGGGCGCGGTGATGGGTATGACGGTCGTCGGTATCAGCCTGGTGTTCATCACCGGGCTCTACCTGCTCTTCCAGCACTACCAGCCGCTCACCGGCTTCGCCTTCGGCGCCTCGTCGATCGCGCTGTTCGCCCGTGTCGGCGGAGGCATCTATACGAAGGCCGCCGATGTCGGCGCCGACCTCGTCGGCAAGGTCGAGGCCGGCATCCCCGAAGACGACCCGCGGAACCCCGCCACGATTGCCGACAACGTCGGTGACAACGTCGGCGACGTTGCCGGGATGGGCGCCGATCTGTTCGAGTCGTACACCGGCGCCATCGTCGCGGCCATGTCGCTTGCCGCCATCGGCATCATCGGCATGGGGCAGAACGCCGTGCTGCCGACGGGCGCCGCCGGGACATATGACGCCATCGGGTTCGTCCTCCCGCTCGGGATCATGGGCATCGGCGCGATCTGCGCGATCATCGGCACCTTTTTCGTCCGCACCAGCGAGAAGGCCGATATGGGGCGGCTGCTGTGGGCCCTCCGCGCCGGTATCTTCGGCGCCGGCGGGCTGGTGCTCATCGGCACGGCCGCGCTCGTGATGATGCTCGGCCTCAGCTTCAACCTGTTCTGGGCGGTGCTGGTGGGGCTGGTCGCCGGACAGGTGATCGGTACGGCGACCGAATACTACACGGCCTACGAGTACAAGCCGACACAGATGCTCGCCTCGCAGGCGGTGTCGGGCACGGGGCCGGCCATCATCGGCGGTCTTGCGCTGGGCATGCTCTCGACGACGATTCCGCTGCTGGCGATCGTCGCCGCGACCTGGCTGACCTACCAGCTCGCCGGTCTCTACGGTATCGCGCTGTCAGCCGTCGGTATGCTGTCGACGCTGGGGATCACGCTCGCAACGGACGCCTACGGCCCGGTCGCAGACAACGCGGGCGGTATTGCCGAGCAGGCACACCTGCCGCCTGAGGTCCGGGAGCGGACGGATGCGCTCGACTCTCTGGGCAACACGACGGCCGCGACAGGCAAGGGGTTCGCGATCGGCTCGGCCGTTCTGACGGCGCTGGCACTGATGGTGTCGTACTCGCAGATCACCGGCGTCCAGAGCTTCAACCTGCTCGACGTGGAGGTCCTGCTCGGCTTGCTGATCGGGGCGCTGATGCCCTTCCTGTTCGGCGCGCTGACGATGGGGGCCGTGGGACGCGCGGCGATGAAGATGGTGGCCGAAGTCCGCCGTCAGTTCCGCGAGATCCCGGGCATCATGGAGGGAACGACGCCGCCCGACGCGGCCGGGGCAGTGCGTATCGCGACCGACGGTGCCATCCGCGAGATGGTGCTGCCCGGGGCGATCGCGGTCGCCGTACCGATCCTGGTCGGGGTGACGCTCGGGGCGGAGGCGCTCGGCGGGCTGCTGGTCGGGTCGATCGGAGCCGGCGCGCTGCTGGCGCTGATGATGGCCAATGCCGGCGGCGCCTGGGACAACGCCAAGAAGTACATCGAGCAGGGGCATCATGGGGGGAAGAACTCCGAGGCCCATCGGGCTGCGGTCGTGGGGGACACGGTCGGCGACCCCTTCAAGGACACCTCCGGCCCCAGCCTGAACATCCTGCTGAAGCTGATGGCGATCGTCGCAGTCGTGTTCGGGCCGTTGTTTCTGTGACGAGCTGGGCGCCCGGTGCGCGCCTTGCACGTCGCACTCGATGGGCCGATTTGCCCGAAACGGTGTCTAACCGGTCGAGAGGCTTCGTTGACACTGCTTTTTGGCTCTGACTATAATTCGCGGTCTTGCACCGCAATAAAAGCTGGAGGCTGAACCGTGCCGCGTGACCTGTTCGGTGACGTAGCCAACCCGACTGTGCGCGTCGGAACCCAGGCGTGGTACACCGTGCCGCTGTCGATCTTCGCGCACGTGGCCATCTTTGGCGCCGTCGTCATCATTCCGCTGATGGCCACGGATGTGCTGCCGACCCCCCCGACGATGATGGCGTTCGTGGGGGCACCCCCGCCGCCGCCCAGCCGAAAGCGACGCCGACGCCGGTGTCGAACCCGAACGCCGCGCCGGTCGAGGCGCCGAAGGAAATCATTCCCGAAGCTCCGGCTCCGGCCGCAGGGGTGAGCGAAGGCGTCCCCGGCGGCGTCGAGGGTGGTGTGCCGGGCGGCGTGCTCGGCGGCGTCGTGGGCGGGCTGCCGGAAGCGCCGCCGCCACCGCCGCCACCGCCGCAGGCGCCGGTGCGTGTCGGCGGCAACATCAAGACCCCCACGAAAATCAAGGATGTGCGTCCCGTCTACCCGCCGATCGCGCAGTCGGCGCGCGTGCAGGGCATGGTCATCATCGAGGCGACCATCGGCGCTGACGGCCGGGTGAAGGACGCAAAGGTTCTGCGATCGATTCCGCTGCTCGACCAGGCGGCGCTCGACGCAGTGAAGCAGTGGCAGTTCACGCCGACGTTGCTGAACGGCGTGCCCGTGCCGGTCATCATGACGGTCACGGTGAACTTCACGCTGCAGTAGCGACCACGACTGAGCTCATATTGGAGTTCCGACACGTAGCGGAGGATGGCGAATGACCGGTGAATTGGATCTGTTGCACATGTGGAATGAGATGGGATGGGTCGCCAAGGCGATCGGCGTCATCCTGATCATCATGTCCATGATCTCGTTCGGCGTGGCGATCGAACGCATTTACACGTTCGCCCAGGCGCGCAAGCAATCGAAGTTGTACGCGCCGCAGGTGGCGAAGCACCTGAAGGAAGGACGCCTCAAGGACGCGATCGCGATCTCGACCTCGAAGAACTACCGCTACAGCCATCTCGCGAAGGTCGTGCTCGCGGGGCTGCAGGAGTATCAGTTCCAGCAGGAGGCCGGCGGGAACCTGAGCCGTGAAGACCTGGTGGACACCGTCCGCCGCGCCATCCAGCGGGCCACCGCGCTCACGGCCAACGACCTGAAGAAGGGGGTCGCCTCGCTCGCGACGATCGGCGCGACCGCGCCCTTCGTCGGCCTCCTCGGCACCACGGTCGGCATCATCAACGCGTTCCAGGGCATTGCCGCCACCGGCTCGGGCGGTCTGGGCGCGGTCTCGGCCGGTATTTCCGAAGCGCTCGTCGAGACGGCGCTCGGCCTCTTCGTCGCGATCCCCGCGGTCTGGTTCTACAACTACCTCACCGGCCGGATCGAGTACTTCAACGTCGAGATGGACAACTCGTCGTCCGAACTCCTCGACTACTTCATCAAGAAGACGGCCTAACTATCGTGATCGGCTCGGTACGCGGTACCCGGCGGGCAACGCCGCCGGGCATCGCTCACCGGGCACGGCGCACGTAGCACTTTTTCGGGAGACCCCCCATGGGAATGGATGTTGGCGGCAGAAAAGGCGGCCCGAAATCCGACATCAACGTCACGCCGATGGTCGACGTCATGCTGGTGCTGCTCATCATCATGATGCTCGTGGCGCCGATGCTTCAGAAGGGCGTTGACGTGAAGCTGCCGGAGGCCGGCAATACGGCGGACAAGCCCGACACGCAGGAGCAGACGGTCGTCGCGGTCGACGCGGCGAACCAGTTCTGGATCAACGGCGTGCGGGTGAGCAGGGGCGAGTTCGCGGACCGTGTGAAACGGGTCCTCGAGGAGCGCAGCGAGAGGGTCGTGCTCATCAAGGGGGACCAGGACGCCTCGTACGCGGCGATCATGGAGGCGATGGACTACCTCCACGAAGCGCAGATCGAGGACATCGCCCTGATCACCGACCGCAAGCGCGATGCGAACGATCCGCAGGGGGGGAACAACTGATGGCTGCTCACAAGCATTTCGGTGCGGACGCCGTCGTCAAGGCCGAGACGCCGCAGGCGAGTGCCGACATGAACGTCACGCCGTTCATCGACGTGCTGCTCGTCCTGCTGATCATCTTCATGGCCGCCCTGCCGCTCACGCAGAAAGGGCTCGACATCAACCTGCCGCTCGAAACGAAGGCGCCGGCCGCCAACGAGCCGAGCCAGCAGATCATGCTCGAGTTCAACGCCGACCGATCGATTGCCGTGAACAAGCAGCCGGTCTCGCTCGACACGCTCGAGGATTACCTGCGCAACGTGTTCGAGACGCGCAAGGAGAAGACGATGTTCATCGCGGGCGCGGGCACGCTGCGCTACGGCGAGATCATCGCGGTGATCGACGCGGCGAAGGGTGCCGGGGTCGAAAAGGTCGGCATCGTCACCGAGCGGATGCGGACCGGCGCCTCGCGCGCGTCCGGCAACTGATCCACGGCAGAGCCGACTACGGAAGGCCTGCAGCAACGGGCGGGGAGCAATCCCCGCCCGTTTTTTTTGCCCCTGGTGGGGGTCAAAGCTTGAATTTTTCAGCGGTGCAGAATTCAAGCTCTGACCCCGGGCGCCGTACGCAGAAAGGACGCGGCGTGAGCCGCGCCCTTCCTGCTTCCGACCTGCGGACCGCGTCAGTTCGTGCCGGCGGTCTTCTTCTTGCCCAGCTCGATGGCCCGGTTGCGGAGCTGATCGGCTTCGTCGTACAGCGCCTTCCGCTTGGCCATGTCGGTCTCGAGGTTCCCCAGCATCCGGAGCAGGATGTTCTTGTAGGTCAGCGCCTCGATGTAGTCGGGGTTCAGCTGGAGCGCCCGGTTGGAAGCGTCGATCCCCCGCTGGATGTACTCCCGCTTTTCCTTGTCGCTGAGGCGGTGGTCCTTGTGGGCCTTCTCCCAGTAGAACGTCGCGACCAGCTGGTGCCCCTGAGGATCGTCCGGCTTGATCTCGGCCGCCTTGTGGAGGGCCTCCATGACCTTCTCGAAATCCCCCTGGCGGTTGTAGAACCCCGAAAGCTGCGTGTACACGGTCACGTCGTCCGGACGGACCTCACGGGCCTTCAGGAGGGCCTGCTCGGCCTCTTCGTAGCGTCCCGCGTCCTCATAGATCTTCGCGAGGGCGAAGTAGTTGCCCGGCTCGTTCGGATTCATCTGGATCATCTGCTGGACGATCGGCTCGGCCTGCGTCGGGTCGTCGAGCTTGTCGGGACCGTAGGCGGCCGCCAGGTACTGCATGGCGAGCGTCTTCATCTCCGGCTTCTCGTCGAGCTCGGCGGCCTTGCGGTAGTTCTCGATCGCCTTCTGCAGGTACGCGTCGTTCTCCGGCTCGCCCTTGCGGCCAGGCCGGTACGCGTTGTCGTAGCTGTTGCCAAGGAAGAAGTAGACTTCAGTGCGGCTCGGGTCCTGCTGGAGGACATACTCGTACTTGGCCGCTGCATCCGCCCACTTGCTCGCCTTGTAGAGGTCGTTCGCCTCTTTGTAGGCCTTCTGCGCCCTCAGCGCGTTGAGCGAGTACCGGCCGCACCCCGCGGTGCCGATGCCGACGCTCACGACGAGGGCCGCTGCCATTGCCGTCCGAAATCGCCTTGTCATGCTGAACAAACCTTGAGTTGTGTGGCCCGCCGCGGGGGACCTTTCGGGCAGCCCCCGCTGCGCACCTCTTAGAATGAGACAGACGGGTCAGTATAGTGAAGCCAAAAACAGGGCGTCAACCCGCCGGAACCGGCGCCACCGGTGTGCACCGCGGCCGGCGTCCCGGGACATCGGCAGGCGGGCGCCCCCCCCGTTTGTGAGTTAGACACCGCAAAGATGATCCGGTTCGAGGACCTCATCGAGAAGGTCAGGGCCAGTAACCCCGACGCCGACGTCGAGCTGCTGCGACGCGCCTACGTGTTCTCCGCCTTCGAGCACAAGGGACAGGTCCGCCACTCGGGGGAGCCGTACCTGGTGCATCCGCTCGAGGTCGCCGACCAGCTCGCCGACATGAAGCTGGACGTCGTCGCGATCGCCGCCGGCCTGCTCCACGACATCGTCGAGGACACGCAGACGCCCATCGAGCGGATCGCCGAGCTGTTCGGCACCGACGTGGCTCATGTCGTGGAGGGGGTGACGAAGCTGGGGGCGATTCCCTTCTCCTCGAGCGAGGAGCGCCAGGCGGAGAACTTCCGCAAGATGCTCCTGGCGATGGTCGACGACATCCGGGTGATCCTCGTGAAGCTCGCCGACCGGCTCCACAACATGCGGACGCTGCACCACCTCCCCGAGGAGCGGCGGATCAAGATCGCACAGGAGACGCGCGACATCTACGCGCCGATCGCCAACCGGCTGGGGATGAGCAAGATCAAGAACGAGCTCGAGGAGCTCGCCTTCAAGTACCTCGAGCCCAAGGCGTACGAGTCGCTCCGGGCGCGGGTCGAGAGCCGGCGCCGGGCGACCGAAGGGATGATCGAGGAGCTGAAGAAGCTGATCTCGGCCAAGCTCGCCGAGGCCCAGGTGCCGGTGATCCAGATCGACGGCCGCATCAAGCGCCTGTTCAGCATTCACCAGAAGCTCAAGCGCCAGAAGATCGACCTCGATCAGGTGTACGACCTCGTCGCGCTGCGGATCATCACCCCATCGGTGAAGGACTGTTACGGCGCGCTCGGCATCATCCACCAGACGTGGTCGCCGGTGCCGGGCCGGATCAAGGACTTCATCGCGACGCCCCGCCCCAACGGCTACCAGTCGCTGCACACGTCGGTCATCAGCGATCGCGGCTTCCCCTTCGAGGTCCAGATCCGCAGCTCGGAGATGCACCGCACCGCCGAGGAAGGGATCGCCGCGCACTGGAAGTACAAAGAGGGGCGCGTCGGCGCAGGGCGCGACGAGCAGTACTTCGTCTGGCTGCGCCAGCTCCTCGAATGGCAGCAGGAGGTCCGCGATCCGCAGGAGTTCCTCCAGAACCTGAAGATCGAGCTGTATCCCGAGGAGGTCTACATCTTCACCCCCAAAGGGGAGGTGAAGGCGCTGCCTCGGGACGCGACGCCGGTCGACTTCGCCTACTCGGTCCACACCGACGTCGGCCACCAGTGCGTCGGCGCGCGTGTGAACGGGAAGATGGTGCCGCTGCGCACGCGTCTCCGCAATGGCGACCTCGTCGAGATCATCACGACGCCGGGCCACAAGCCGAGCCGTGACTGGCTCAGCTTCGTCGCCACCTCGCGCGCCCGCAACAAGATCAAGCACTTCATCCACGCCGAGGAGAAGGCGCGGAGCCTCGAGCTGGGGCGGCGGCTGTTCGAGAAGGAGGCGCGCCGCTACGGCGTGAGCGCGAAGGCGCTGACGGAGCCGGCGACGCTTCAGCGGGTGCTCGGCGAGTACGGGCTGCAGAAGGCGGACGAACTGTTCACCGCGATCGGCTACGGCAAGGTGCCCGCGCGGACGGTGCTCGCGAAATTCGTTCCCGTGGAGCAGCTGAAGGAGCCGGCGGAGACCTCCGCCATCGCGTCGGTCGTCCGCCGGGTGCTCGGCACGGGCGAGGACAAGATCAAGGTACGGGGAGTCGACGATCTCCTCGTCTTCCGCGCGCGCTGCTGCAATCCGATCCGCGGCGAGCAGATCGTCGGCTACATCACGCGCGGCAAGGGGGTCTCAGTGCACGCGGCGACGTGTCCGAACGTGCTGAACCTGCTGTACGATCCCGACCGGCGTATCGAGGTGGAGTGGGACAAAGGGGCGGATCCCTCCACCTACACCGTGCGGCTCAGCATCCAGGTGGAGGACCGCAGGGGCATCCTGGCCGACGTGAGCTCGAAGATCGCGGGCATCAACACGAACATCCGCAACGTCGAGGCCACGGTCGACGATCAGCACGGACGCATCGACATGACGGTGGAGATCAGCGACGTGAAGCACCTTCAGAAGGTCGTGAAGGCGCTTCGCAGCGTGGAAGGGGTGCTGGACGTGGAGCGCGCGGCCCGCTGACGCAGCAGGGGCCGCTCGAGAGCGGCCCCGCGACGGTGTCGCCGCGACGACACGCAGGGGCTCGCGAGCGGCCCCGCGACGGTGTCGCCGCGACGACACGCAGGGGCTCGCGAGCGGCCCTACAGCGCGGCGATGAGGTCGATCTCGACCCTGGCGTCCTTCGGCAGCCGCGCCGCCTGCACCGTCGCGCGCGCAGGCGCGGGGGACGAGAAGTACGTGCCGTAGATCTCGTTCACCGTCGCGAAGTCGTTCATGTCGGCCAGGTAGACGGTCGTCCGGACGACGTGGTCGAAGGTGGCGCCGGCAGCTTCGAGGATCGCGCGGAGGTTGGCGAACACCTGGTGCGTCTGCACCGCGATGTCCCCCTCGACCATGGCGCCGGTGGCGGGATCCAGCGGGATCTGTCCCGACACGAACAGCAGCGACCCGGCGCGGATCGCCTGCGAGTAGGGGCCGATCGCCCGCGGCGCGCCGTCCGAGGCAACCGCCTGGCGCATCAGGCGGCCTTGACGACCTTGTTCGAACGAAGGCACCGGGTGCAGACGCGCAGCCGGCGGATCCCGCCGTTGACGAGGGCGCGCACCCGCTGCAGGTTCGGCTCGAACCGGCGCGGCGTGACGTTGTGCGCGTGGCTGATGTTGCGGCCGACGACCGGCCCTTTTCCGCAGAGTTCGCAGCGTTTCGCCATGACTGACCTGTAAATCGCGTGGATGAAGTGGTTAGGGCCGCAGCCGGCAGCCCGTGCAAACTCCGGATTATAGCACGTCATCTGGAGGTGACGCCGGAGCGCCCCGGAGCGGCACAGACAGGATTCGGTACACGGACGATTCTGAAATAATGCGCTCCCGGACGTGGTGCTTCCGTTGCATGACCCCGTCGGTGAGAAGGAGAGAGGCTCATGGACCACCCCATCGTCCGCGAGCAGACGCCCGCGGAGTATTTCAAGGAACTGGTGGACTCGGCGCTGGCGCACCAGCGCGTCCAGGCAGGGGATCTGACCGCCTATTACCTGGTGAACCTGCTCTGCCAGTTCGTCCGCCTCGAAGCGGTGGCGGACGTGGAAGTCCCGCTGGCTCTACGGCTTGGACGCGCGCTGGAGTCAGCCGGCGTGGAGCAGCGGGCGCGGCTCCGCAGCCTCGGGGACTTCTCGCTGTTCGTGACCGGCTTCTTCTCCGACAGCCTCAACCGGAAGACGGTCGACGTCGACTACTACGTGTCCATGGGAGAGTACGCCTACGGCTCCCTCAGCCGGCGTGATGCAGACTCCTTCTCAGAAGTGTTCGCCGATCTCGCCACCCGGTTCGTCGGGTTTGCCGACGTCCTGTCGGAGGTGAGCGAGCGGTCCGCCCTCCGCTCGAGCACGGATGTCCTGCGGCTGTACGAGAAGTGGCTGCGCACCGGCAGCACCCGTGACGGCCAGAAGCTGATCGAGCGCGGGATCGTGCCGAATTCCTCGATAAAACCGCGGGTGCAGTAGCGGCCGGGGCATCCGCGGCGCCCGAGAACCAGAATCGGCGCCTCGCGCGTCTAAAGGACACGAACAGCCACGGTGCTCCTTTTTTCACCAGGCCGTGTAGAAATCTCCACAATCAGCTTGGCCGTCCGAGCTGATCCGTTGTAGACTGAAGGGCTTTTATATGGCAGGTAGCTTGCATAGCCGGCCTGCGACTTTATCGAGCGGGTAGCGCGGAAAGGAAGGATTCATATGAGCGGTCATAAGGCGCCTGGGGGGCAGATGAACCGGGACCGGTATTCGGAGCTGCGGAGCATCCTCGAGGAGCGTCGCCGGGAGATCATGGACCAGGTCCAGGAGAAGATCCGCGACGTGCGCAGCGAGGGGGCGAACAACCCGAATCAGGGGGTTCTCGACGCGGTCGAGAGTTCAGAGGCCGACATCCAGGACGACATCGAGTTCGCGCTCATCCAGATGAAGTCGGAGACGCTGAACAAGATCGAGGAGGCGCTGCACCGCCTCGAAGACGGGACGTTCGGCTACTGCTTCGAGTGCGGCGAGGAGATCTCCGAGCGGCGCCTGCGGGCCCTGCCGTTCGCCGTCCGCTGCAAGGACTGCGAGGAAGCGCGTGAAACCGCGCAGCAGCGCGAGCGTCTGATGACACAGCGCCGCGGCGCCTCGTCGCTGTTCCTCGACATGAACAGCTGACGCACGATCCACCGTTTCTCATCGAGGGCGAAGCGGGCGAGGGCCTTCTTCGCCCTTTTTCTTTCCAGTGCGGTTTCGGAGTACAACACGCCACGTATGACCGACGAATCTCGTTCAGAGCCTGAGCTGGAGCCGGACGGCCTCGAGCGGCCGATCTCGATTCCGCCGGAGCTGCCGGTGCTGCCGCTGCGCGACACCGTGCTCTTCCCGAACTCCTTCATGCCGCTGGCGGTCGCCCGCGAGGCCTCCGTGCGCCTGATCGACGAGGCGACCACGTCCGGCCGGATGATCGGCGTCTTCACGCAGCGCGAGGCCGCCACCGAGGAGCCGCTCCAGGAGGACCTGTACGCCATCGGCACGGCGACGCACATCCACAAGATGTTCAAGCTGCCCGACGGCAGCCTCCGGCTCATCGTCCAGGGGCTGGCGCGCGTGCGGCTCGACGAGCTCGTGCAGACGAGGCCGTACCTGCGCGCCGCCGTGAGCGCGGCCGAGGAACTCCTGCGCGAGGAGGACCACCTCGAGATCGACGCCCTGCAGCGGAACATCAAGGGGAACTTCCAGCAGGTCGTGTCGCTCTCGCCGCTGCTCTCCGACGACCTCCAGGCGCTGGCGGCGAACATCACCGATCCCGGCAAGCTCGCCGACTTCATCGCCTCCAGCCTGACGACGATCGGGACGGCCGTGAAGCAGGAGATCCTGGCGACGCTCGACATCCGTGCGCGGATGGACGCGCTCAACAGGATCCTGATCAAGGAGCTCGAGGTGCTCGAGCTCGGGTCGAAGATCCAGTCGCAGGTGCAGTCGGAGGTGGGCAAGAACCAGCGCGAGTACTTCCTGCGTGAACAGCTCAAGGCGATCCAGAAGGAGCTCGGCGAAGGCGACGAGCAGGCGAAGGAGATCGAGGAGCTGCGGACGAAGATCGAATCGGCCGGCATGCCCGAGACGGTGAAGAAGGAAGCGCTGCGGGAGCTCGACCGCCTCTCGAAGATGCCCGTCGCCGCCGCCGAGTACACCGTGTCGCGCACGTATCTCGACTGGATCGTCGCGCTGCCGTGGGCGAAGCGGACCGAGGACGCGATCGACCTCCGCCGCACGAAGGAGGTCCTCGACGCCGACCACTCCGGGCTCGAGAAGGTGAAGGACCGCGTGCTCGAGTATCTGGCGGTGCGGAAGCTGAACCCCGACGTCAAGGGGCCGATCCTGTGCTTCCTGGGCCCCCCCGGCGTGGGCAAGACCTCGCTGGCCCGGTCGATTGCGAACTCTCTCGGCCGCAAGTTCGTTCGCGTGTCGCTCGGCGGCATGCGCGACGAAGCAGAGATCCGTGGGCACCGGCGCACGTACATCGGCGCGCTGCCGGGGCAGATCATCCAGGGGCTGCGCCGCGCCGAGTCGAAGAACCCGGTGTTCATCCTCGACGAAATCGACAAGCTCGGGTCGGACTTTCGCGGCGATCCTGCCTCGGCGCTCCTCGAGGTGCTCGATCCCGAACAGAACAACACGTTCCGTGACCACTACCTCGACGTGCCGTTCGACCTGTCGGAGGTGCTGTTCCTCACGACGGCGAACGTGATCGACCCGATTCCGCCTCCACTCCGCGACCGCATGGAGGTACTGGAACTCGCCGGCTACACCGAGGAAGAGAAGCTTCAGATCGCCTTCGAGCACCTGATCGCGAAGCAGGTGAAGAACCACGGCCTGTCGCCCGACCAGGTGGAGTTCACCGAGGCGGCCATGCGGGCGGTGATCCGCAACTACACACGTGAGGCGGGCGTCCGCAACCTCGAGCGCGAGATCGGCGCCCTGTGCCGCAAGGTGGCGCGCCGGCGCGCGGAGGGAGACGAGACCCGGGTCGTCATCACCCCGGAAGCCGTCGTCGAGATGCTCGGGGCGCCGGTGTTCCTGGACGAGGAGATCGAGAACCGCACGAAGGACCCGGGCGTGGCCGTGGGGCTCGCGTGGACGCCGGCTGGCGGCGAGGTGCTGTTCGTCGAGGGCTCGCGGATGCAGGGAGGCGGCAGCCTCACCCTGACCGGCCACCTCGGCGACGTGATGAAAGAGTCGGCGCGGACGGCGCTCTCGTGGTTCCGTGCGAACGCGAGCCGCTACGGGGTCGATCCGGCGTTCTACAAGGACGCCGAGATCCACCTCCACGTCCCGTCGGGCGCCATTCCGAAGGACGGCCCCTCGGCGGGCGTGACGATGGTGACGGCGCTCGCCTCGGAGCTGACGGGACGCCCGGTGCGCGGCGACATCGCGATGACCGGCGAGATCACGCTCTCCGGCCGGGTGCTGCCGGTCGGCGGCATCAAGGAGAAAGTCCTCGCTGCCCGGCGGCACGGCATTCGGGAGGTGATCCTGCCGCGGCAGAACGAGAAGAACATCAAGGAAGACCTGACCGAGGAACTCCGGAGCGAACTCACGATCCACTACGTGTCGGAGATCGAGGAGGTCCTCGCGCTGGCGCTCACGCCATCGGCGGCGCAGACGCACACGCCCATGCCGATGCCTGGCGAGATCACGCAGACCGTCAACTGACGCCGGCGGCGCTCACAGCATCCCCAGGCCGACGACGGTCTTCATGTCGACGATCTCGCCGCGCCGGACCATGTCGCGCGCCTCGCGAAGCGTGAACGTCCGCGCCTCGATGTCTTCGTCCTCGTCGACGGCCGCCGCCGACGCCGAATCCGCGAGGCCCGACACCCGGAAGAAGATCATCTCCTCGTCGCAGTAGCCGGGCGTCGGAAACAGCGCGCCGAGGCGGACGACGGTCTCCGGAACCTGGCCGATCTCCTCGTGGCATTCCCGCCGGGCGGCGGCCTCCGGCGATTCCCCTTCGTCGACGCTGCCGGCCGGCACTTCCCACAACCACTGGCGCACCGCGTGCCGGTACTGCCGGATCAGCACGATGCTGCCCGGCTCCGGGACGGGCAGGATCACGACCGAAGGCGGATGGCGCACGACGTCCACGGTCGCGGTCGGGCCGTGGGGGAGCTTCACGCGCTCCCGGTGCACGTCGAAGACCTTGCCGGCGAACACCCGCTCGGAGCTGATCACATCGATCTCGTCGTTCACTGGACGTCCTCTTCGTGCTGCCGGATCTCGTCGAGCACCGACTGGAGGTCCGGCGGCAGCGGCGACTCGAACTCGACGCGGCGGCCGTCGGACGGATGGGTGAACGCGAGCCGCTCCGCGTGCAGGAACGGCCGCTCGAGCCTGAGCACCGCGCGCAGGTTCGCCGCCACCCGGCGGCGCACGCCGCCGTAGGCCGGATCCCCCACGATCGGGTGGGCGATGGCGCTGAGGTGCACGCGGATCTGGTGGGTGCGGCCGGTGGCGATGGCGATGCGGAGCAGCGACACGCCGCGGAGGTGCTGCGCGAACGTCACTCTCGTCACGGCGTTCCGCGCACGGCGCGCGCGCGTCGACATCTTCTTGCGGTCGTCGGGGTCGCGCCCGATCGCCGCGTCGATCCGGCGGCCGGCCTGGACGACGCCCCAGACGAGCGCCACGTATTCCTTCTCGACCTCCCGGTCGGCGAACTGCCGCGACAGTTCCTGGTGCGCGCGGTCGTGCTTCGCCACCACCATCACCCCAGACGTACCGCGATCGAGCCGGTGCACGATACCGGGCCGGAGCTCGCCGCCGATCCCGCTCAGGTCACGGACGTGATGCAGGAGTGCGTTCACCAGGGTGCCGCCGCTGTGGCCGGCCGCCGGATGCACGACCATGCCGGCCGGCTTGTCGAGCACCACCACGTCGGAATCCTGGTACATGATCCGGAGCGGCAGCGGCTCCGGTTCCGGGACGGCAGGGGCCGGGGGCGGGATGTCGACGTCGAAGGCCTGCCCGGTGTGGACCGTGGCGCCGGGTTTGGCTCCGCCGGGGCCCTGCACGCGGCCGTCGCGGATCAGCCGCTGAATCTGAGAGCGCGAACGGTCGGGGAGGAGCGTCGCGAGGAAGTTGTCGAGGCGCAGGCCGTCCTGCTCGGGCTCGACGACGAACCGGCGCGCGTCGCCCGCCATGTCACGCCGCGCGCGCGCGCTTCCCGGCAGCCTTCGGCTCCGGCGACCGGCGGCGCGAAAGGATGATCAGCATCACGATGCTCAGCGGGACGAGGATGATCGAGACGAACTGCGACGTCGACAGAGCGCCCACCATGCCGCGCGCGTCCCCGCGGTAGAACTCGATGACGAAGCGCGTCACGCCGTAGAGCAGCATGTACCCCCAGAACGTGCGGCCGGGAAACGCGCGTCCCCGCCGTTCGAACACCAGCAGGAGCCCGAGGATGATGAGCTCGGCGCCGGCCTCGTACAGCTGCGTCGGATGCAGGGGGACCTGCAGCGGCGTGCCCACGTTCTGCCGCGCGTACTCGTTCGTGAAGGTGATGGCCCACGGTACGTCGGTGGTACGCCCGAAGCAGCATCCGGCGAACAGGCAGCCGAGGCGGCCGATCACGTGGCCGAGCGCGATGCCCGGAGCGAAGGCGTCCCCCACGCTCCACACCGGCAGCCGGTGGCGCCGGAGATACCAGATGGCAACGAGGACGGCCGTGATCAGCCCGCCGTAGAAGACGCCGCCGGAGCGCATCAGCGTCAGAAGTTCCTGCGGGCTCCGGCGGAACGTCTCGAAGTCGACGATCAGCAGCAGGAGCTTCGCGCCGATGAGCGCGCTGATGATGATCCAGATGCCGAGGTCCATGACGCGGTTCGCGTCGAGGCCGCGCGCCCGGGCGCGGACGAGCGCGAACTGCAGCCCCAGCAGGTAGGCGGCCGCCAGCAGCACACCGTACGTGTAGACGGGGAACCCGCCGATCTCAAACAGGATGGGATACATGTCGTTGTCTGCCCAGGCCGAACGTGTCGAGGAGAACGAAAATCGCTCCGACGGTGATGGCGGCGTCCGCGACGTTGAACGCCCAGAAATGGACGTCGCCCGAGTACACGTCCACGAAATCGAGCACGTGCCCCGCGACCGTGCGGTCGATCAGGTTGCCGAACGCGCCGCCGAGAATGAGCGCGAGCCCCAGCCTGGCGAGCCGCTCGTTGAACCCGAGCTGCGTCGCATAGAACGCGATGGCGAGCAGCGCGATGCCCGCGATGCCGATCATCACGAGGTGCTTGTAGGGGAAATCGACATTGTTCAGGAGGCCGAATGCCGCCCCGGTGTTCTGCACATGCGTCAGGTCGAGGAAGCCAGGGATCACGGTGCGGCTCTCGCCGAGCGACAGGTTGGCGCGCACCGCCGCCTTCGTAAGCTGGTCGAGCACCACGATCACGGCGATGATCGCCAGTTCGAGCGGCCGCGCGAAGGGCAGCCGGCCCGCCGGAGGGGGCGGCGGCACCTGGGGCTCCGCGCCGGTCACGCCGTTCTCTGCAGCGCCGTCGTGCATCGTTCACACAGCCCTTCGGACGTGAGGGCCGGCACGATGCGCCAGCACCTCGGACACTTTTCACCTTCCGCCTTGCCGACAGCGACGGCCACTTCCGGTTCGTCCGGCGGCGCCTCTTCCAGCGTCAACCGGGACACGATGAACAGCATCGCGAGATCGCCGGCGCGAGCCCGCAGCAGGTCGGCGGCATCCCCCCGCACGCGCAGCGTCACCTGCGCGCCGAGCGAGTTGCCGATCACCTTGGCCTGGCGGGCGGCCTCGAGCGCACGGTTCACCTCGTCCCGTATATCGATCAGACGCTCCCACGTCGAGATCAGCCGGTCGTCGCGCCACTGCTCGAGCGCCGCCGCCGGTGGGAATTCGGCGAGGTGCACGGATGCTTCGCGTCCGGCAGGCGGGAGGTGCCGCCACATCTCGTCGGCGGTGACGGGCAGGATCGGCGCGAGCAGCCGCGCCAGCCCGTCGGCAACGATGTACATGGCCGTCTGGGCCGAGCGCCGCTCCCGCGAGGCTGCGCCGAACGTGTAGAGCCGGTCCTTCGACACGTCCGCATAGAACGCCGACAGGTCGACGGTCGTCAGCTGGTTCAGCCGCTGGAAGATGACCGGGAAGTCGTAGCGGTCGTACGCGCGCAGCACATCCTGCGCGACGTCCGCATAGCGGGCGAGCGCGTAGCGGTCGACCTCCTGCATCTGTTCGGCCGGCAGCATGTCGGCTGCCGGGTCGAAATCGTACAGGTTCGCCAGCAGGTACCGGCACGTGTTGCGGATCTTGCGGTACGCCTCCACCACGCGCTGCAGGATCTGCCTGCCGACGCGCAGTTCCTCGCGGAAGTCGCTGCTGGCCACCCACAGCCGGAGCGTCTCGGCTCCGCTGTCCTTGATCACTTCCTGCGGCGCGATGACGTTGCCGATCGACTTCGACATCTTGCGGCCGTCGACGTCGATGAGAAAGCCGTGTGTCAGGACTTCACGATACGGTGGCCGGCCGCGCGTGCCGAGCCCGACGAGCAGCGAGCTCTGGAACCAGCCGCGATGCTGGTCGCTGCCCTCGAGATAAATGTCCGCCGGCCACGCGAGCTCCGCCCGAAACGGCAGCACCGCCTCGTGGCTCGATCCGGAATCGAACCAGACGTCGAGGATGTCCCGTTCGCGCTCGAAGGCCGTGCCCCCGCAGGCCGGGCAGGCGAGCCCCTCCGGCAGGAACTCCTCCACAGGACGCTCGTACCAGGCATCGGCGCCGTACTCGTCGAAGACGCCAGCCGCGCGCTCGACGAGCTCCGGCGTGAGCACCGCCTCAGCGCACGACACGCAGTCAACCGCCGGGATCGGTACGCCCCAGGCGCGCTGGCGCGAGATGCACCAGTCGGGGCGATTCGTCAGCATGTTGAAGATGCGGTCGCGGCCCCACGCGGGGATCCACGTCACGTCCCCGTCGACAGCTTCCAGCGCCGCCTGGCGAAGGGTCCTGCCTCCGATCTCCGGCTCGCCATCCATCCGGATGAACCACTGCGAGGTGGCGAGAAAGATCACCGGGTTGTGGCAGCGCCAGCAGTGCGGGTACGAGTGCTGGAAGTCGGCGCGGTGCCAGAGCCGCGCGCGCTCGTGCAGCGCCTGCTCGATGTTGGGGTTCGCGTCGAACACCCGCTGGCCCGCGAAGAGCTCCACAGTGTCGAGGAAGTGGCCGCCGGGCCCCACCGGCGCGTAGATGTCGAGCCCGTATCGGACACCCGTGTTGAAGTCGTCGGCGCCGTGTCCGGGCGCGGTGTGGACCGCTCCCGTGCCCGCTTCGAGCGTGACGTAGTCGCCGAGCACGGCCACCGATGGACGCGTGTACAGCGGATGCTCGAACCGGAGGTGCTCCAGCTGCTTCCCCTTCATGCGAGCCACCACCGTGTCGAACGCCCTGCCGGTGGCGGCACTCACCGCCCCGGCGAGCCCTTCGGCGATGATGACGGCGCGCCCATCCACCTCATACGCCGCGTAGTCGAACTCCGGGTGGAACGCGATCGCCAGGTTCGAGGGGATCGTCCACGGCGTCGTCGTCCAGATGAGCACCGACACGGGCCTCTTCTGGAGCTCGGGAATGCGCGTCCCCAGCTCGGCGGCGCTCTCCGGCGCGAGGGGAAACTCGACGTAGATCGACGGGGACGTGTGTTCCTCGTACTCGACCTCGGCTTCCGCGAGCGCCGTGCGGCAGTTGATGCACCAGTGGACAGGCTTCTTGCCCTTGTAGACGAGCCCCTGCTCGACGAACCGGCCGAGCGCGCGGACGATCGACGCCTGGTACCGGAAATCCATCGTCAGGTACGGGCGCTCCCAGTCGCCGAAGATGCCGAGCCGCTGGAATTCTTCGGTCATGACGCCGATGAACCGATCGGCGTAGGCGCGGCAGGCGCGGCGGAAGTCCGCCACGCTCATCTCGCGCTTCTTCGGCCCGAGCTCGCGGTCGACCTTCAGCTCGATGGGCAGCCCGTGGCAGTCGTAGCCGGGCACGTAGGGGGAGTCGAACCCCGCCATCGTGCGGGATTTGACGACGAAATCCTTGAGGATCTTGTTGAGCGCGGTCCCGAGATGGATCTGGCCGTTGGCGTACGGCGGGCCGTCGTGCAGCACGAATTTTGGCCGTCCCTGCCGCGCCTCCCGGATCCTGGCGTAGAGGCCCATCTCGCTCCAGCGCGCGAGCGTCTGCGGCTCGGTCGTCTGGAGGTTCGCCTTCATGGGGAACTCCGTACGCGGCAGATTCAGGGTGTCTTTCCACTCGGCCATGGGAAACCAACATTTTAGTGCAGGGACACAAAAAAACGCCGGAGCCCCGAAGGGGCACCGGCGTTGATGCGACAGCCGGCGAGCGGCTGCCTGCGGCTGTGGACGGATCAGCGACGACGGCCGCCGCGCGAGATCTCGACGCGGAACTCTCCGACGTTGTCGTTCAGGTGATCGTCGTTCACGCCGAGGAACAGCACCCCGGCCGCCGGCATGGGGATGGAGGTCTGGTCGCCGATCGCGAACGGCTGCCCGTTGCCGATCCGGCCGATCAGGCCGCCCGCGAGCACGTTCGGCAGCGGCGCGTTGCCGGCCGGATAACGCCCGGCCTTCGAACCCGCCACGGTCGCGATGTCGTTCGAGTCGTTGCTCAACTGGATCTGCCCCGTCGAGTTGAACGTCAGCACCTCACCCCGCCGTACGGTGATCCCGGTCGGCGTCCACTGCTGGCGGGCGCTGACGACGAGTCCCGACCCGGTGGTCGACGGCAGCTGGCCGGTCGTGCCGGTCGCCGGCGCGGCCGCAGCCGACGGACGCGCGAGCACGATGCGCGTGATCTCGTTCGAGGACAGGTCGCGCGTGCCGCCGTCCGCACGCACGGTGATCCGCAGCGGGCTCGTGCCGCCGATGTCGACGAGCTCCGCCGTCAGGGTTTCACCGCTGCGCAGCCACACCATGTGCTGCCCGCCCGTGACCCTCGCCCAGTCGGCATCGGTCATGTTGCCGCCGGCGAAATCGATCACCGCCACGTCGCTCGTCGGCACCTTGCGTTCCTCGCCATTCACTCGCAGGACGAATCCGCCTGCGTTCAGGTCCACCAGCTGAGCCGTGAGCCGCTCACCTGACCGGAGCGTAACGGTCGCGTTTTCCTGCGCGCTCGCGACGCCGACGTACGCACATGCGGCGACGGCGAGCGCGGCAATCGTTCGTTTCAATGACATGTCGCCTCCAATATGGGACCCTTTGGTCCAGTTGCCAAGCCTTTCATCCCCTTCCGTGCAACGGTCACGCCAACGAAAATACCTGTAACGGCTGAGTCGGCAGCGGCCCGATGAGGCAAAAACCGGCCGCTATAATCGGGTCATGGCCCCTCCCGTCGTCGCCGTCGCTGCTGAATCACCTACGATTCGCCGGGAGTTGGACAACGGTCTCCGCATCGTCGTTCAGGAAGTGCATACGGCGCCGCTCGTGTCGGTGTGGTGCTGGTACCGCGTCGGTTCCGGCGACGAACCGCCGGGCCTCACCGGCGCGTCGCACTGGGTCGAGCACATGAACTTCAAGGGGACGCGGCACATCCCGCGCGACCAGATGAAGGGGCTCATCGAGCGGCTCGGCGGGATGTGGAACGGCTACACGTGGATCGACCAGACCACCTATCTCGAGACCGCCGCGAGCGCCGCCCTCGACCGGATGCTCTTCATCGAAGCGGAGCGGATGTCGCACGGCATCTACGATCCAGACGAGTGCGAGGCGGAGCGCACCGTGATCATCTCGGAGCTCCAGGGCGGAGAGAACGATCCTGACCAGTTGCTCGACCTCGAGGTGACGGCGACGGCGCTGCGGGTCCATCCGTACGGGCACCCGGTGATCGGCTGGCTGCAGGACCTGCAGTCGATGACGCGCGACGACCTCTACGGCCACTACCGGCGGTATTACGTGCCGAACAACGCGACCCTCGTGGTCGTGGGTAACGTCGAGGCCGACGAGGTCCTGCGGTCCGCCGAGCGGCACTTCGGACCGATTTTCGCGGGCGCGCTCCGGCCCTTCCGTCGGCAGCCGGAGCCGCCGCAGCTCGGCGAGCGCCGCGTGGTCCTCGAGCGGGAGGGAACAACCGCCTATCTGAAGTTCGCCTGGCCAGCGCCGGCCGCCACCGACGCGGCGTTCTTCCCCCTCCTCGTGCTCGACGCGGTGCTCACCGGCGCGAAAGGGGTGAGCCTGTGGTCGGCGTTCAGGGCTGCCCCGCCGCAGCGGCGTGCCCGGCTCTACACGGCTCTCGTCGAGCGGGGCCTCGCTTCGGCCGTTTCCGGCGCGCTGCTGCCGACGCGGGATCCGTTCCTCTACACCGTGTCGGTCACCGCCGCCGACGGCGTGCCGCTCGACGTGCTCGAAGAGGCCTGTGCGCTGGCGCTCGACCGCGTGGCCTCGGGGGACGTCTCCGACGAAGAAGTGGCTCGCGCCAAGCGGCAGCTCCGCGCGCGTCTCGTCTTCGAGAACGACAGCGTGACGAGCATCGCGCATCAGCTCGGCTACTTCGACGTCGTGGCGGGGCCCGACTATCTCGAGCGGCTGCCGGCCCGCCTCGAGTCGGTGACGACGGAACAGGTCGCGGAAGCCGCGCGCAGCACGCTCGGGCGGACCCGCCGGACCGTTGGCTGGTTCCAGCCTCACAAGGCGCACTGATGGCCGCGAGTGCGCTGGACCGCGGGCTTTCGCCGAGCCGCGCGGTCTTCGACAACGGCGTGGTGGTGCTCGTGCAGCCGAACGCGACGACCCCGGCCGTCGCGGTGAACGCCACCTTCTACACCGGGTGCCAGTACGAGCCGCCGGATCTTCCCGGCGTGGCGTATCTCACCGCACGTCTCCTCGACCGCGGCACCGAGCGACGATCCGCGGCCGAGATCGCCGAGGTTCTCGACGATCGCGGAGTGGCGCTCCGGATCTGGGCCGCGCGCCACGCATTCACCCTCTCCTACGTCTGCCTTACCGACGACTTCGACGTCCTGCTGGAGGTGGCGAGCGAGGTGCTGCGATGGCCCTCGTTTCCGGAGGACGAACTCGAGAAGCGGCGGATCGAGGCAATCACGGCGGTCCGCCAGGACTACGACAGCACAGCGGTGCGATCCGCGCAGGCGGCGGTTGAAGACCTCTACGGCCCGGATCATCTCTACGGGCGCCCGTCGAAGGGCAGGATCGCCGCGCTGGAGCGGATCGGCCGGGCGGACATTGCGGCGTATCACCGCAGCGCGGTCGTCCCGTCCGCGCTGCGCCTCGCCATCGTCGGCGACGTCGCCGCCGAGGCCGCCATCGATCTGGCGGCCCGCGTCTTCGACGCGTGGCGTGGCGCCCCGCCTCCCGACGAACCCGTTCCGCCACCGCCGCGGACGCACCGGAGCGTGCGGTTCGTGTCGATGCCGGGCAAGTCCCAGAGCGACATCGCGTACGGCTTCACCACCATCCGGCGTGTCGACCCGCGCTACTACGCGTACTGGATGCTCAACAACATCCTGGGACAGTTCGGCCTCGGCGGTCGGCTCGCCGACAACATCCGGGAGCGGCAGGGCATGGCCTACTACGCGTACAGCACGCTCGACGCGACCGTCGGAGAAGGACCACTGCTGATCCGCGCGGGCGTCGACCCCTCCAACGTCGAGCGCGCCGTCGAGGCGATCGACCACGAAGTGCGCGGCCTCTGCGTCGACGGCCCCACCTTCGCGGAGGTCGAGGACACGCGTGAGTCGCTCATCGGATCGATCCCGCGCCTGCTCGAAACGAACGAGAGCATCGCCGACTTCCTGCAGTCGGTGGAGCAGTTCGGCCTCGGCCTGGATTTCGACCGGCAGCTTCCGGGCCTCCTGCGCCAGGTCACCCAGGACGATGTGATGGACGCCGCGCGGGAGGTGTTGAACCCGGCGCGCGCGGCGATCGGCGTCGCCGGTGCCGACGGTCCGGGCTGCGGCCGGCGGCTCTCGCCCCCGCCCGTCGTCGAGGCGTCGTGATGTCACGCGGTACCCGGGCCGTCTTCTTCGACGTCGACTTCACGCTGATCCATCCAGGCCCGACGTTCCAGGGCAGCGGGTACCACGAGTTCTGCGCCCGCCACGGCGTGGCGGTGGACCCCACCGCATTCGAGCGGGCGGTCGTACAGGCCTCCGCCTATCTGGACGCCCACCCGGGTGTGTACGATCCTGAAATCTTCGTCCGCTACACCACCCGCATCATCGAGGCGATGGGAGGCACCGGCCCCGGCGTCGAACGAGCCGCCAGGGACATCTACGACGAGTGGGCGGCGTGCCACCACTTCCAGCTCTACGAGGAGGTGCCCGAGGTCCTCCGGTCGATTCGTGACACCGGCGTGCGAATCGGCCTCATCTCGAACACGCAGCGCTGCCTCGCCACCTTCGCGGAGCACTTCGAGCTGCGCGGCCTCTTCGACGTCGCCCTCTCGTCGTCGGAGCACGGCTACATGAAGCCGCACCCCAGCATCTTCGAGGCGGCGCTGGCTGCCGTCGGGAGCACCACTGCCGAGGCGGTGATGGTAGGCGACAGCCTTGCGCACGACATCGCCGGGGCGCGGAGCATCGGCATGCGCGCCGTGCTCGTCGCGCGCAGCGGCCCGCCGCCGTCGGCGCCGGGCGACGTCGCGGTGATAGAGTCGCTTCGCGAGCTGCCGCCGCTCCTGTAACCGCCATGCAGATCCGCCCGCTCACCACGCTCGAAGAGTGCCGCAAGGTGGTCGAACTCGAGAAAAAGGTCTGGGGATACACCGACGCCGAGGACGTCGTGCCGGCGCCCGTGCTGATCGTCACGATCAAGCGCGGTGGCATCCTGCTCGGGGCGTTCGACGATGCCGGCGAGATGACGGGGTTTGCCTACTCGATCCCCGGCTGGAAGAACGGCCGCCCGACGCAGTGGTCCCACATGCTGGGCGTGATCGCCGATGCCCGGTCCTCGGGGCTCGGCCGGCGCCTCAAGCTGGCGCAGCGCGAGGCGGCACTGGCGATGGGCATCGAGCTCGTCGAGTGGACGTACGACCCGCTGCAGGCGCTGAACGCCCATCTCAACTTCACGAAGCTCGGCGTCGTGGTGGAGGAGTATGAGGAGAACATCTACGGGGAATCCAGCAGTCCGCTGCATCGCGGCACTCCCACGGACCGGTTCGTCGCCGAGTGGCACCTCGACGCCGCGCACGTCCGTCGCCGGATCGTTCCCGGCGCGCCGGCGGCAGTGCGGGATGCCGCCGTCGCCGCGTCGCCGGTCGTGAATCCGTCGAAGGCCGGTACCTGGCTCCAGCCCGTGGAGGGAGAGCTCGCGCACGAAGAGCCGCGGGTGCTCGTCGAGATCCCGACGGGCTTCAGCGAGATGCAGGCGGCCGTGCCGGAGCTGGCCTACGACTGGCGCATGGCCACGCGCCGGATCTTTCAGAGCTATTTCGGGCGCGGGTACCGGGCGGTCGACTTCTTCCTCTCGCGCGAAGCGCGCCGGGGGCACTACCTGCTGGCGCAGCAGACCTGATCGCGGCCGCACGCCGCCGCGGATGCCGAAACGCGCGGAGCTATCCCGGCGGCCAGCCGAGCGCCCGTCCGCCGAGCACGTGCAGATGGATGTGGAACACCGTCTGCCCTGCGTCCGCATTGCAATTGAACACGGTGCGGTAGCCACGGTCCGCGTGCCCATGCTCGCGCGCGATGGCCGCGGCACGCCTCGTCATCTCGCCCACCAGCCCGTCGTCGGCCGGCGTGAGGTCGTTGAGCGTCGAGATGTGCCGCCGCGGCAGCACCAGGACGTGCGTCGGCGCCTGCGGGTTGATGTCCTTGATGGCGACGATGCGATCGTCCTGGTAGACGATGGCGCCGGGGATCTCACCGGCGATGATCCTGCAGAAGAGGCAATCAGCCATGGTCGCTCCTCGCGAGCACGAGCGTCCTGGGGATCGACTGAAGATCCCGGCGCAGACGCACGATCTGCCAGCCCGCTTCCGCCGCGAGGCCTGCGACGCGCTCGTGCTGGCCGAAACCGAATTCAACAACGAGTCGTCCGCGGGGCGCAAGGCGGCCGTGGCTGTCGCGGAGCAGCCGCCGGATCACCGTCATACCGTCAGCCCCCCCAAACACGGCGGTACGCGGCTCGTACTGCGTGACCTCCGGCTGGAGGTACGGCTCCTCCGACTCGGGTACGTACGGAGGGTTCGAGACGATCAGGTCGAACGTCGCGGGGATCCCTTCGAACAGGTCGCCCTGCACGAAGGTGATGCGGTGCGACACGCCGTGTCGCGCTGCGTTGCGTCGGGCGACCTCGAGCGCCGCCGGCCAGACGTCGATGGCGGTGACGTGCGTGGCCGGCAGCTCGCGCGCAACTGCCACCGCGAGACATCCGCTCCCGGTGCCGACGTCTGCCACGCTGTTACAGGTGCCCTCGCGGGCGAACTGCAGCGCCTCTTCGACAACGAGCTCCGTTTCCGGGCGCGGCACGAGGACGTCGCGGGTCACCTCGAACTCGAGACCCCAGAACTCGCGGTGGCCGACGATCTGCGCGACCGGTTCGTGTGCGGCCCGCCGCGCGAGGAGTTCTTCGAGGCGGCGCCCGAACCCGGGGGGCTCGCCCTCACGTCCACGGGCGATGAGGGCCGCGCGGTCCCAGCCGAGCAGATGCCGTGCGAGCAGTTCGGCGTCGAGCGCCGCATCGGATGGCGCAAACCCCGCCCGTTCCAGCCGGGCGCGCGCCTCGGCGAGGCGCGCGGCGACGCTCGGCGTCACGAGGCGGTCTCGGCGGCGGTCGCTTCCTTGAGCTTTTCGGAGGTGAAGTAGGTGACCGCCGCGTCGATCAGCTCGCCGATGTTGCCGTCGAGGGCATCGGTGAGCTGGTGCATCGTGTGGCCGATGCGGTGATCCGTGATGCGGTTTTCGCGGAAGTTGTACGTGCGGATCTTCTCCGAGCGTTCGCCGGTGCCGACCTGCGTCCGGCGGTCCTTCGCGATGGCGTCGTGCTGCTTCTGCATCTCGGCTTCGTACAGCCGCGCGCGCAGCACCTTCATCGCCTTCGCGCGGTTCTTGATCTGCGACTTCTCGTCCTGCTGCGACACGACGATGCCGCTCGGGATGTGCGTAATCCGCACGGCGGAATAGGTGGTGTTCACGCTCTGGCCGCCGGGGCCGCTGGAGCAGAAGGTATCGATCCGCAGATCCTTTTCGTTGATCTGGATGTCGACTTCCTCCGCCTCGGGGAGGACGGCAACGGTCGCCGTGGAAGTGTGGATGCGGCCGCTCGCCTCCGTCACGGGCACGCGCTGCACGCGGTGGACGCCGCTCTCGTACTTGAGGCGGCTGTAGGCGTTCCGCCCCTCGATCATCGCGATCACTTCCTTGATGCCGCCGGTGCCGCTCTCGCTCATGCTCAGCACGTCGATCTTCCAGCCCTGGCGTTCGGCGTAGCGGGAATACATCCGGAAGAGATCGGCGGCGAACAGCGCCGCCTCGTCACCGCCGGTGCCGGCGCGGATCTCGAGCATGACGTTGCGGGCGTCGTTGGGATCCTTGGGGACGAGCAGGAGCTTCAGCTCCGAGACGAGCTCTTCGCGGCGCCGCTCGAGCGCCGTGAGCTCCTCCTGGGCGAGCTCGCGCATGTCGGGGTCCTTCAGCAGGTCCTGGGTCGCCCGGATCTGCCCGTCGATCGACTGGTATTCGCGGTACGCGTCGACGAGCGGCTGCAGTTCCGCGACCGCCTTGGAGTGCGTCCGGAACTTCGCCGTGTCCGCCTGCACGGCGGGGTCGGCCATCTCGGCCATCAGCTGATCGTAGCGGGCCTCGGTGGCCGCAAGTTTGTCGAACATGTGTCACTGCCCCGGGCAATGCGCCCGTGGAGCTCTCGCTTCCTTCCGCATCAGCCGCCGGACACCGGAGGCAAAAACGCCACGTCGTCCCCATCCTGGAGTGGGGTCGACAGGCGGGCATAGTCTTCGTTGACCGCGCACGAGACGCTGGGCGTGTAGGGCTCGAGTTCGGGATACCGCGCCACGAGCGCGGACCACAGGTCGCGCGCGGTCGCCCCGTCGGGAAGTTTCACGTGGGTGTCGCGGCCGCCCACGATCTCGCGGAGCCGCGCGAACAGCCGAACCGTTACGAACACGCCCGCTCGAGCGCCGTCCGGCGCGCCGCCTCGTCGAGCGGATCGGCCGTCGCCCCCTCGATCCACACCTCGCCGCCGTCGAAGTGCTCGTGCTTCCAGATCGGGGCGATCTGCTTGATCCGTTCGATGGCGTAGCGGCAGGCGGCGAACGCATCCCGGCGATGCGCCGACGCCGCTGCGATGACGACGCTCGCCTCTCCGATGGCGACCCTGCCCGTCCGATGTCGGATTGCCAGGCGTATCCCCGGCCACCGATCGCCCGCTTCCTCGGCGATCTGCCCGAACGATTTCAACGCGAGCGGCGTGAACGCCTCGTACTCGAGGTACTCCACACGCCGGCCGACGTTGTGCTCGCGGACGGTGCCGATGAACGTGGCGACCGCGCCGCACGCCGGGTCGGCGACGGCGGCCGTAACTTCAGCAGGGTCCAGAGGTTGCGGCCCGACGGCGAATCGATCAGCCACGTGTTCAGTATACCCTTGGGTCGCTCAGGGTAGGCCCTTCGACTTCCCGCTGGATGAGCGGTGACCGTTCCTCAGCGGCGTGACCGCCAGAAATGCTCCAGCGGCCCGTGGCCTCGGCCGATTCCCGGGGCGTGGCGGATCGCGCCGTCCACGTACTCCTTCGCGTCTCCGATCGCCTCAAGATCCGTCTTGCCGAGCGCCAGGTTGGCCGCAATGGCCGAGGCGAGCGTGCAGCCGGTGCCGTGCGTATGCGGCGTCTCGATGCGCGCCGACCGGAAGGTGCGGGTGCCGTCGGCGGTGCAGGCGAGATCGATGCTGTCGTGACCGGCCATGTGCCCCCCTTTGACGAGGACGACGCGCGCGCCCATCGCACGGATCCGTTCGCCGGCCGCCCGCATGTCGTCGAGCGACGAGATCCGCATCCGTGAGAGGTCTTCCGCTTCAGGGACGTTCGGCGTCACCACGCGCGCCAGCGGAAGGAGCCGCGAGCGGATCGCCTCGACCGCCGCCTCCTCCAGCAGGCGGTCGCCTCCCTTCGCGATCATCACCGGATCGACGACCACGTCGGTGCAGCCGAGGCGCTGGAGCGTCTCGGCGACGGCGCCGACGATGGCGGCATTCGCCAGCATGCCGGTCTTCACGGCGTGCGCCCCGATGTCGCCGATGACCGCTTCGATCTGTGCGACCACGAGCGCGGGATCCACGGCCTGCCATCCGGTGACGCCAAGCGTGTTCTGGGCGGTGATCGCGGTGAGCGCGCTCGTGCCGTACACCCCGTGCGCGGCGAACGTCTTCAGGTCCGCCTGGATGCCGGCGCCGCCGCCGGAGTCGCTGCCTGCAATTGTCAGTGCGGTACGCATACGCTAGAATTCGGCCGTTATGGCCATGGCTTTCAGCCGATCCAGTTCACATCACACGCTGCTCACCGCGTGGACGGCGGGCGTCGAAACGTCCGCGGCGATCCGCGTCGCGGCCGTGCTCTTCATCGCTGCCGCCACTGCCGCTGCCGCGCAGATCAGCGTCCCGCTCGGTTTCACGCCGGTGCCGCTCACGATGCAGGACATGGTCGTACTGCTCGGCGGCGCCGCGCTCGGATCGCGTCTGGGGATGGCGGCGCAGCTCGTATACCTCGCCGCCGGCATCGCGGGACTTCCGGTGTTCGCCGCGTCCGCCGTGCTGCCGCAAGGCCCGCTGCGCCTGCTGGGCCCGACGGGGGGATACCTGATCGCGTACCCCCTCGCGGCATTTCTCACCGGCTATCTCGCCGAGCGCGGATTCGATCGGCGGTACGTCACGTCCGTGCTCGCGATGGCCGCCGGCCTCGTGGTGATCTTCGCATTCGGCGTCTCGTGGCTCGCGCTGTTTGCGCGTCCGGCCGGGCTCGGCTTCGACGCGGCGCTCCGCGCCGGGTTCTACCCGTTCCTGCTCGGCGACGTGTTCAAGATCTTCCTCGGCGCGGCGATCCTGCCCGGGGTCTGGAAGCTGGTCGGTCACCGCACGTAGCCGAGACTTCTGAGCCGCTCGATCATCTCCTGGTCGAGCGGCTGTCCCTGCCGCAGCACCGCCGGCGCCGTGCGCCGTCCGTAGGTATCTACCTGCCTTACGGGGTACCGCTTGACGAACTCTCCTGCAAAGACGCCGAGCACCGGAGCGCCCGACAACTCGCGGCTGATCGGCAGGCCGAGGGCATGCAGGAGCGTCGGCGCGACGTCGATCGCTCTCGCCCGTGCGGTCACGTGCTCCGCGGTGGCGCCCGTGCCTGCGACGGCGAGCAGCCCGTAAGCGGGCGAGGAGATACGCCCGGGCAGTGTGAGGAGCACGACGAGTTCGTTCCCCGCCGGCACTGTCACGTCGCGCAGCAGAGCGTCGAGGTAGACGTAGTAGCCCCGCAACCCGTCCAGCCGCGCGGTCAGCGTGGACGGGGTTGCGGTGCCGCTGGAGCCGAGCAGGGCATGCTGTGCGATATCCAGCCCCGGCAGGTACACCGCCACCAGGTCGAGCTGCGCCACATCGAGCCGCGCCGTGAGCGCCAGCTGCACGGCGTCCACTTCGGCGGCGCGGCGCAGGGCTGACGCCGTCTCGACATCGCTGCTGGCCGGCAGCAGGGCCGTCATGAGGGCATGCGCCTCCTGCTTGATCGCCGGCCACTCCTGCCGAAGCCGGTCGTACACCGAGGCAGGCGCAATCTCCCCATCCAGGCTGCCCCCGCGCTCGAGCCGCAGCGTCGCGCGATCCGACACGACGATCGGCGGATTCGCACCGGCGCTGCCGGCGGGCCACGTCGCCCACCAGTTCACCACCGCGGACCGCAGGCCGGCGTCGGCGGCGACCTCCCACATGGTCTTCGAGCGAAGCTCCGCGCCGCTCGCCGTGGACGGCCGCGTCAACCGCACGAGGTCCGTGGCGCCGCGGAGCGCCCGGCCGATCCCGTGGTCGCTGCCCGACGCGACGGCTCCCTGAAGACCCGCGACGCGCCGCGTCTCGAGCCCTTCCACACCGTGAACGTCAGGCGGCTGTCCGGTCGCGACGGTCGTCCATGCCCGGGCCGGATCCCGTAACTCGTCGACGGCCAGCTGCACGACGCCGCCCGACAGCAGCCGCGTGAGCGTCGGGATGCGTCCCTCGTCCCGCAGGGCTGCGGCCACCGCCGGGTCGAACCCGTCGATCGCGAACACCTTGACGCGGCTGCCCGGCGAAACCACCGTCAGTTCAGGCCGTCCGGCATCGGCTGGCGGCTCAGGCGCCGAGGCGAACAGGAGCACCGCCGCGCCGGCGAACGCCACGAGTGCGGCTGCGGCCGTCAGTCGTCCCGCCGGCGCTGCTGGCACGGCCGGCGTCGTCGCGCCGCGAGAGGCGACGAGCACGGCAAATGTGGCAACGGCGGTCGCGTGCCCCAGGAGCAGGCTGATCGCGACGGCAATCGCGAGCGCAAACAGCGTCCAGAGCGCCGCGAAGCTCGCCAGGTCCGGATTCGCAATCCGCCACCACAGCGTCAGATACACGAGGCAGGCGGCCCCCACGACGGTTCCTGCGGTGCGGGAAATCACGGTCGCGCGCCGCGTCTGGCCGCCGAGAGGCAGCCGCGCCACGATCACCATTGCGGCGAACGAGCAGGCGGTCGCCGCCGCGCCGAAGAGGAGCGCCAGGTAGAGGGCGACGACGAGCGCGTCGCGCGTCCCCGTAACCAGGCCCGGCAGACGAGTCGTGATCCCCAGGGCGGCCGCCGGGCCGAGCAGCGCCGCGGCCAGCACCCCGATGCGCAGGGCAGACAGCGCCGCGATCGCAAGAGGCCGCCGGGTCCCCTGCGCGGGGCCGAGCACGAAACGGTCGACGCCGGCATCCAGATAGCCCAGCGCGCGCAGCTCCTGGCGCAGGGTGTCGACGTGGATCTCGGAGCGGGGATCGGGCACCGGCGTCATGACGGCTACATCGTCCGGCCAGCGACGAAGGCCGACAGCTCGCGCAGGCGATCGGCGCGGCGCCCGAACGGCTGGAGTGCCCGATCGGCGGTGTCGCAGAGCTCACGCGCGAGCTGCCGCGCGCCCGACACGCCGCTGAACGACACGAACGTGGACTTGCGGGCGTCGCTGCGCACCGCCTTGCCGGTTTCCGCCGGATTTCCTTCGACGTCGAGGAGATCGTCGATGATTTGAAAGGCGAGGCCCAGGTTCTTCGCAAACGCTGTGAGCGACGAGACCGCCTCGGGTGCGGCCTCCGCCGTTACGGCGCCGGCGGTCGCCGCCGCGACGAACAGCGCCCCGGTCTTGCCGCGGTGGATCCGCTCCAGCATCGCGAAGTCGATCGCCTGGTCGGAGGCGAGCAGGTCGGCCGCCTGCCCCCCTACGAGGCCGTCGAGGCCCACGGCGTCGCTCAGCAGCTGCGTCAATCGTGCCGCGAGCGCGGGATCGAACGCCCGCGCCATGGTTCCGTAGGCGAGGTTGAGCAGCGCGAAGGCCGCGAGGATCGCGATCGCTTCGCCGAACTCGCGGTGGTTCGTCGGCCGTCCCCGCCTCAGCGGAGCATCGTCCATCGATGGGAGGTCGTCGAGGATGAGGGACGCGGCGTGGACGAGTTCGACGGCTGCGGCCGCCGGCAGTGCCCGGGCGGCGGCACCGCCGCAGAGTTCCGCCGACAGCAGGGTGAGCACGGGCCGGACGCGCTTCGACGGCGCGAGCAGCGTGTACGCCATCGAACGCTGCACCACCTCGCCGCCGTCCGGAACGAGGCGGCGGAGCTCGACGTCGACGGCCTGCTGGTACTCCGCGAAGAATGCCGGGACGGCCATCTACTTCGCGGCCGGATCCGCGACGAACATCAGCAGGTACTGGTAGCGCAGGAAGTTGCCGCGCGATTCGAGCTTCAGGCCGGCAGCGGCGGCGTCGCGGATCACCTTCTCGGGATCCACGCGCTCCTCCAGCGGAGGGCCGGGTCCGTGGCCGTCCTTCGTGAACTCCACGATGCCGACGCGTCCGCCCGGCTTCAGTGACTGCCGGACGTTCCGCAGCAGCGTGACGGGGTCGTCCATCTCGTGGTACGCGTCGACGATGAGGACGACGTCCACCGGATGCGGGAGCTTCGGGTCGAGGGGCGTGCCGAGCACGAATTCGACGTTCTTCAGCTCCTCGCGCTCGACCCGCCGCCGGATCGATCCGATCATCTCCGGCTGGATGTCTTCGGCGTAGACGCGGCCGTTCGGACCGACGCGGCGCGCGAGGCGGATGGTGAACCAGCCGCCGCCGGCTCCAAGATCAGCGACGACGCTTCCTTCCCCGATCCGCAGGTGGTCCATGATCTGCTCGGGCCGCTGCCACGCGTCGCGGTCGGGTCCCTCGAGCAGGCCGAGATCCTGGGGCGGAAACAGGCGCCCGTGCGGGCGCTGGGCCGCCGCCGGCGCCGCCAGCAGGACGGCGGCGAGCAGGCTGCACAACGCGACGTGAGCTCTTGGTGTTCGTACCACGGGTGTCTCTATTTTCACCCGGGATGCCGGGTGTCGTCATCGCGTCAGCCGCGAGGATCGCCTCGAGCTGCCGCTCGTCGAGCAGCCCGCGCTCGGCGACGAGCTCCCGGATGGTGCGCCCGGTGCGGACGGCGGTCTTCGCGATGTCGGCCGTTTCAGCGTACCCGATGTAGGGGCTCAATGCCGTCGCCACCGCGGTGCTGCGTTCGAGCAGTTCACGGCACCGTGCCTCGTCGGCCTGGATGCCGGCGACGCAGCGCGTGTCGAGCACCCGCATGGCGCTGGCCATGATGCGCGTGGCATGCAGCGCGTTCCAGGCGATCACCGGCATCATCACGTTCAGCTCGAGCTGTCCGCCGTCGGCCGCCGCGAGAATGGCGGCATCGCAGCCGAAGACCTGATAGCAGACCTGGTTCACCATTTCGGGGATCGACGGGTTGACCTTCCCCGGCATGATCGAGGATCCCGGCTGCACCGGCGGCAGCTGGATCTCCGCGATGCCGGCGCGCGGTCCCATGCTCAGCAGACGCAGGTCGGAGGCGATCTTGCCGACTTCCACAGCCAGGCGGCGAACGGCGGCGGAGTAGGCGAGCACGTCGCCCATGCTCTGCGTGACGCGGAAGCGGTCGGAGGCGGACCGCAGCGGGAGGCCGGTCGCGCTGGCGAGGTGCGCGATGGCGCGCGCGGCGTACTCGTCGCCCGCGTTCAGACCGGTGCCCACGGCCGTTGCCCCGAGATTCAGCTCGTGGAGCTGCGTCGCGGCGCGCTCCACGTCGGCAATCGCCTGCCGGACGTTCGCGGCAAATCCCCCGAACTCCTGGCCGAGGGTGATCGGTACCGCGTCCTGCAGATGCGTGCGGCCCGTCTTCAGCACACTGGCGAAGTCATCGCGCTTGCGTTCGAGCGAGGCGGCGAGCGCGTCGGCCGCGCGCGAGAGCTCCTGGAGGGCCGCCAGCACCGCGAGGCGTGTCGCGGTGGGGAACACGTCGTTGGTCGACTGTCCCATGTTCACGTGATCGTTTGGGTGAACGTGCCTGTAGCTCCCGCGGCGGCCGCCGAGCCGCTCCTCGGCGAGGTTCGCCAGCACCTCGTTCGCGTTCATGTTGTGCGAGGTGCCGGCCCCGGCCTGGAAGACGTCGACCACGAACTCGGCGCGGTGCGCGCCGGCGAGGATCTCGTCCGCGGCGGCCGTGATCGCGTCCGCGATGCGGGAGGGCAGACGGCCGAGCGAGGCGTTGGCGCGGGCCGCAGCCTTCTTGATCAGCACGGTCGCGGTGATCAGCTCCGGGTGCGCCGTGAGGCCGCTGATGGGGAAATTGTCGACCGCGCGCTGCGTCTGGGCGCCGTAGAGGGCCTCGGCGGGCACCCGCACCTGGCCGAGCGGATCGCGTTCGACGCGGAATTTCATCGGTTTGTCGCCTGTCCCGCCGGGCGAGACGTGCCGCAGGACGGCTGCGGACCGCCTCGCAAATTATACTGCTCGCATGCTTCCCTCCTTCTTCGACAGCATGGTGGAACTCATCACGAAGACCTCGACCGACCTGCCGCCCGACGTGCGCGCGGCGATGGCCGCGGCCCTCGCGAGCGAGGAGACGTCGACGCGCGCGGGGCAGGCGCTGACGATCATCGCGCAGAACATCGACCAGGCCGAAGCGTGCGAGGGCCCAATCTGTCAGGACACCGGCATGCCGACCTTCGAAGTCCACGTGCCGGTCGGCGCGAACCAGATCTGGATGCGCGCGAAGATCCGCGAGGCGGTCGCCGAGGCTACCCGCCGCGGCAAGCTCCGGCCGAACTCGGTCGATTCGATCACGGGGGAGAACTCCGGCAACAACCTCGGTCCTGGTACGCCGATCATCCACTTCGACCAGTGGGAGGACGACGACATCGAGGTGAAGCTGATCCTGAAGGGGGGCGGCTGCGAAAACACGAACGCGCAGTACGCGTTGCCGGCGGAGCTCGACCACCTGGGCCGCGCCGACCGGTCGCTCGAAGGCGTGCGCAAGTGCATCCTGCACGCCGTGTGGAAGGCCCAGGGCAAGGGGTGCGCGCCGGGCGCCGTCGGCGTCTGCATCGGCGGCGACAGGACATCCGGCTACCTTCACGCGAAGGAGCAGTTGTTCCGGACGCTCGACGACACGAACCCGGATCCCCGCCTCGCCGCGCTCGAGGCCTCGATCATGGACGAGGCGAATCGTCTGGCCGTCGGGCCGATGGGTTTCAGCGGGCGCACGTCGCTCATCGGCTGCAAGATCGGGGCGCTCAACCGGCTCCCGGCGAGCTTCTTCGTGTCGGTCGCCTACGACTGCTGGGCCTTCCGGCGCCTGGGCGTCCGTCTCGACGCGACGACCGGCGCGATCAAGTCGTGGATGTACCGCGACGCCGCAAAATCGCAGCCGATGCTGCCCGCCGAGGTGGTCGCCGGCGGCTTCCCCCGCACGGGCCGCGAAATTGCGCTCGAGGCGCCGATCACCGAGGAACAGATCCGTTCGCTGAAGGTCGGCGACGTGGTGCTCATCTCGGGACGCATGTTCACCGGGCGCGATGCGGTCCACGCGCACCTGATGAAGCACGAGCCGCCGGTCGATCTGAATGGCGCCGTCCTGTATCACTGCGGTCCCGTCGTGGCGAAGCAGGAGGACGGCGGGTGGCGGGTGACGGCCGCGGGTCCGACCACCAGCATCCGCGAGGAGCCGTATCAGGCAGACATCATCCGCCGGTACGGCGTGCGGGTCGTGATCGGCAAGGGGGGCATGGGCGCCAGGACCCTTGCGGGGCTCAAGGAATCCGGTGCGGTGTACCTGAACGCGGTCGGAGGCGCCGCGCAGTTCTACGCGCGCTGCATCGAGCGGGTCGACGGCGTGTCACTCATGGAGTTCGGCACGCCCGAGGCGATGTGGCACCTGCACGTCCGTGATTTTCCCGCGATCGTCACGATGGACGCCCACGGCAACAGTCTGCACAAGGAGGTCGAGGAGCAGTCGGGCGCCGTGCTCGCGGGCCTACGGGCGCGCTAGCCAGGGCACACCGTACGCGAGCAGGAGCGCGAGCAGCGGCAGCAACAGGAACAACCAGAGCAGCCACTGCGCTTCGGCCTTGAACGTCCACTTCATCGCACGTCTCCGGCGACGCCGGTCAGGCCTGCATCGCTTCGTCGAACAGCCGCTGCAGATCGGCCGCGGCGCGTGACGCGTCCTGGAAATGCAGCCGCACGACCCGGCGGCCATGCGCTTCGAGCGCCTGGATGTCGCCGAGCGCCTGCGCCCGCTTCAGAACCGAGAACGAATACCCGGCGTCGGGCACCGCCGTCTCCGTCTCGTCGTCGGCGGTCAGCACGATCGCGATGCACGTATTCGGTCCCCCTTTGTGGTACTGCCCGGTGGAGTGCAGGTACCGCGGACCGAGTCCGAACGTGCTCGCGAGCGTCGTCCGCTGCCGCAGCGCGTGACGGATGTCCGCGAGCGCCGATTCGACGCCGCTGTCGCCGGGCAGATACGAGAGGAACGCGAAGTAGTCGCCGGGGCGTGCGCCTGCGATGGCCTGCCGGATCGTCTCTGCCGAAGGGGCGGCCGGCGAGTCATCGAAGCGGCCGCGCGCCGCGAAGTCGGCGAGGAGCGCGTTCGTCTTCGCCTTCGCTTCGGATACGTTCGGCTCGTCGAACGGATTGAGGCCGAGTGCGGCCCCCGCGACGGCAGTGGCAAACTCCCATCGGAAGAACTCGGCGCCGAGGCTGTCGTGCCGGATCGACAGCCGCAGGACCGGGTAGCCCGCCGCTTCGAGCGCGTCGAGCCGCCGGGTGTCGGCGGAGTCGGATTCGGAGGCCACCGACACGAACGCGCGGTCGTCGCCGTACTCGCCCGGATCGCCCAGCCGTTCGTCGACAACGGGAAGCGACCCCTTGCCGTGCTTCCCCGTGCTCTCGGCAACCAGCTGCTCGATCCAGAGCCCGAGCGCCGCGAACGAGGGGGCGAGCGCGACGGTCAGCTTGTCGCGCCCTTCGAGGGCGGCGGCGCCGATGAACGCGCCGAGCTCGAGTCCCGCGTTGGTGTGGTTGTGCTGCCGGCATCCTTCCGCCATCACGGCGCCGGCTTCCAGAATCTCCTTCGCTGGCGCACCGATGATCGCCGCCGGGACGAGCCCGAACAGCGACAGCGCCGAGAAGCGCCCGCCGATGTCAGCGGGGTTGAGGAACGTGTGCCGGTACCCGCGCGATCCGGCGAGCTGCTGGAGGGCCGTGCCGGGATCGGTGATCGCGACGAAGTGGTGCCCGGCTCCGTCGCCGAGGGCGCGCGTCATCTCACCCCAGAAGAACCGCTCCATCGAGGCGACCTCCACCGTGCCGCCGCTCTTGCTTGCCACGATGAAGAGCGTGCGCCGGGGATTCATCCGCCCCGCCGCCGCCGTCAACGTCCGCTCGTCGGTGGTGTCGAGCACATGGAGCTGCGGATACCCCTCGCGAACGCCGAAAACCGAGCGGAGGACCTCGGCGCAGAGACTGCTTCCGCCCATTCCGAGCAAGAACGCGGCCTCGAAACCCTCGGCCCTGACCGCCTCGCCGAGACGCTGTACCTCGTCGAGGTGCGGCGGCATCGTCCGGCCGACATCCAGCCAGCCGAGACGCGTCGCGATCGACCGTTCGTCCGCGCTCCCGGGCGCTGCGTTCCAGACGGCGGGATCGCGGTTCCAGATCCGTTCGACGACACGCTCCTGCAGCAGGCGATCCGACAGGCTTTTCATCTCAGCGCACTCTCCGGTTGACGACCATCAGCCGTGGCTCCGTCATCTCCTCGATCGTGTAGCGTGGACCCTCGCGACCGAGCCCCGAGTCTTTCACGCCGCCGTACGGCATGTTGTCGATCCGCCAGGTCGGTACCTCGTTCACCATGACGCCGCCCACTTCGAGCCGATCGAATGCAGAGAGCGCGTGGTCGAGGTCAGCGGTGAAGACGCCGGCCTGCAGGCCGTAGGTCGAGCGGTTCACCTCGTCGACCGCCTCATCGAACGAGGTAACGCGAAAGAGGCCGACGACGGGGGCGAACACCTCCTGCGCACAGACCCTGGCGTCGGGGGACACATCCGTAAGAATCGTGGGTGCATACAACGGGCCGCCGAGCCGCCTGCCACCCGTCAGCACGCGCGCGCCCGAGGCCACCGCTTCGCGGACCCACGCGTCCACCCGTTCTGCCTCGGATTCGTCGATCATCGGACCGACATCCGTCTCCGGGTCCAGCGGGTCGCCGACGCGGAGCGCCTCGACGAGCGGCACGAGCCGCGCCGCGAACGCATCGAAAACGCGTTCGTGCACGTACACACGTTGTACCGAAATGCAGCTCTGGCCGGCAAACGCAAAGCCGCCAGCGGCGATCCGCCCGGCCGCAAGCTCCAGGTCCGCCGACTCGTCGACGATGACACCCGCGTTGCCGCCGAGCTCGAGGATCACGCGCTTCTTTCCGGCGCGTGCCTTCATGTCCCAGCCGACGGCCGAAGAGCCGGTGAACGTCAGGAGCTTGAACCGCTCGTCGGTCACCAGGCGGTCGCCGACCTGGCGCGGCATCGGCAGCACGCTGATCGCCTCGGGCGGCAGTCCGGCCTTCACGACGATGTCGGCAAGGACCAGCGCCGACAGCGGCGTCTTCGTGGCAGGTTTCACCACGAGTGGATTGCCCGCCGCGAGAGCGGGGGCGATCTTGTGTGCCGTCAGGTTCAGCGGAAAGTTGAATGGCGAGATGGCAGCGACGGGGCCGACGGGCACGCGCTTCACGATCGCGATCCGGTCCACGCCATGAGGCGCCAGATCCATCGGGACGACTTCGCCCGACAACCGGCGCGCTTCGTCGGCGGCGACGTGGAAGGTCATGGCCGCCCGCTCGACCTCGATCCGTGCGTCCCGGATTGGCTTGCCCGCCTCGCCGGCGAGCACCGTGGCGATCTCGTCCTTTCGGGCCAAGATCGCGTTCGACGCGCCCATGAGGATCTCCGCCCGGCGGTACGCGGGCAGCCGGCGCATCAGCGGCGCGGCGGCGACGGCCGTTTCGGCGGCGCGGTCGAACTCGGCGTGGCCGGCGAGCCACGTGCGGCCGACGACGCGGCCGTCGTAGGGGTTGAGCACATCGAGGGGCGTATCTGAGGTGCCCGGCCTGCCGCCGAGGCAGAAGGGGAAGGTCGTCACCGCTTCAGTATCCGTCCGGGACGACGTGGGGTTCAATGCCGGGGCCGAAGCGTGTCGCGGCGACCCGGCGTCCGGGCACCGCCGCGCTGTATGGCCACGCTAAGTGTCGAGCACAGCGGCAGTTACCGTGCACCCGCAGGTGACCTGCTTGAGCGGGACCGCCCCTCGCACGCTATAATCAGAGGACTTCTGGAGGACGTCTTTCAATGATCAATGTCACACCGGCCGCGGCTGAGAAGATCAGCGAGCTGCTGACCGAAGAGAACAAGGCTGGCGCGGGGCTGCGCGTGTTCGTCCAGGGCGGCGGATGCTCCGGCTTCCAGTACGGCCTGATGATCGACGAGGGCGAAGGGGATGCCTCGACGGATTCGGTGATCGAATCCAACGGCGTCAAGCTGCTCGTGGATCCGATCAGCGCCCGCTATCTCAGCGGCGCCGAAGTGGATTTCGTCGACAACATCACGGGCGGCGGGTTCACCATCAAGAACCCCAACGCGAAATCGACCTGCGGCTGCGGCTCGTCGTTCTCGGTCTAGCGGGGACGCGGCAGACGCGGCGAAGTTGAAGGTGGCTGGACGGAGATGACTGCACCCGATTCGACCGCCACCTTCATCGAGTCGCTCCGGCCTGCCGGCAGCAAGCGCTCGAGCAAGAGAGACCTGATCGTCAACGTGTTTCTCCGCCAGGAGGGACACCTGACGGCCGAGGATCTCGTCGACCTGATCCGCCGGGAGGACCAGCGGATCAGCCGCGCGACCATCTATCGGACATTGCAGTGGATGGTCGATGCCGGCATCGCTCGCAAGGTGGATTTCGGCGAAGGCCGCTTCCGCTTCGAGCATTCCTACCGCCACCCGCGGCACTTCCATCTCATCTGCAAGACGTGCAGCCGCTCGTTCGAATTCCTGAGCTCCGACATCGAGTCGTTGATCGAGGAAGTGGCGGCAGCGCGTGGCTTCGCGCCGCGTCAGAGCGTGCTCCAGATCCACGGCACGTGCGACGCCTGCCGCACGGGCCGGCCGCCGCTCGCCGAAGGGGGCGTGACCGAGCTGCTGTTCGCGCGTGACGCGCTGCGGATCGCGATCGCGACCGAGCGCAGCGGCCTCGATTTCTACACCCGGGCGGCGCGGATCACGAAGGACGCGCGCGGCCGCCGGGTTTTCGAGAAACTGGCGGAAGAGGAGAAGGAGCACCTCGGTACGCTCGAGACGCGGTACCGCGAGCTCCTCCAGCAGGATCCGCAGCTCGAATCCAGGCCGACGTTTCTCTTCTTCAAAGGCGCGGCGAACGGTCTGTTCGCAGCGGGTGCCGATCAGCTGTCGAAAGGTGTGAACGACCGCGAGGCGCTGATGATCGGCATCAAGTGCGAGCGCGGGTCGCACCGGTTCTTCAAGCGCTATGGCGAACGGTTCGAAGATTCCGAGGGGAAGAAGATCTTCCTGGAGTTCGCCGACGAAGAACGCGCCCACCTCGAACTCCTGATCCGCGAGTATCGCTCGCTCGTCGACCGCCAGCGCCGTCGCGGCGCGGCCGATCGGCGCAAGGGGCGGCGCGGGCGGCCGGCGGCCACGGCCTGAGCCGTTGATCGATCTTCATCTGCATACCGCCGCGTCCGACGGCGCGCTGAGCCCGGTGGAGCTCGTCGCGCGTGCGGCGGCCGCCGGCCTCCGCACCATCAGCGTCACGGACCACGACACCGTCGCCGGACTCGCCGACGCGCGCCGCGCGGCGGCGGAGCGGGGCCTCACGTTCGTCAACGGCATCGAGATCACCGCCGTGGAGCACGGCCGGGACGTGCACGTGCTGGGATACTTCTTCGATGCCGGGGACGAGCGCCTCGCGCGGTTTCTCGATGCGCAGCGCACCGACCGCGTGCGCCGGGTTCGGGAGATGTCGGCACGGCTGGCGGCGCTCGGCGTTGCCGTGGATGTCGAGCCACTCCTTCGACAGGCCGAAGGCTCCGGATGCAGCATCGGTCGCCCGCATCTCGCCGGCGCCCTCGTCTCGGCCGGCCACGTGCGGACGCGTGACGAAGCGTTCGAGCGGTTTCTCGATCGATCCAGCCCCGCATTCGTGCCGCGCCGCGGCGCATCCGTCGCGGAGGTCGTCGCGGTGATCGCCGCGGCGGGCGGCGTGTCGTCGCTCGCGCATCCCGTGTCGAGCGGCGTCGACGCGCTCATCCCATCGTTCGCGCAGTCTGGACTCCACGCGCTCGAGGCACGTCACAGCGACCACGACGAGGCGACCGAGCGTCGGTACCGGGCGTTCGCGGCGGCGCACGCTCTGGCCGTGTCGGGCGGATCCGATTTCCATCGGGAGGGGGACCACCATGGCGGCAGTCTCGGCGCCGTGACGCTGTCGTCCGAGGATTTCGCGGCGTTGGAGAGCCGCCTCGGATGAACGCACCCGTCGTTCGCCTCGCAGGGATCCAGAAGAACTACGGCGGGCTGCGGCCGTTCCGGCTGCGGGCGCTCGAGGTGGCCGCCGGCGAGCGGGTCGCGCTCAGCGGGCTCGACGCGGCGACTGCGGAACTGTTCGTCAACCTGGTCACCGGGGCGACGCTGCCGGACGCCGGCACCGTCGAGACATTCGGCCGCGCGACCTCCGAGATCAGCGACGGTGACGCGTGGCTCGCGTCACTCGACCGATTCGGACTCGTCAGCCCGCGCGCGGTGCTGCTCGAGGGCTCCACGGTCCAACAGAATCTGGCGCTGCCGTTCAGCCTGGACATCGACGAGCCGGAGCCGGACGTGGTGGAGCGCGTGTCGGCGCTCGCCCGTGAATGCGGTATCCAGGCGGACGATCTCGCGCGTCCGGCGGCGGAGCTGCCGGCACACGTTCGCGTTCGCGTGCACCTCGCACGCGCCCTCGCGCTCGGTCCGGAGCTGCTCCTGATCGAGCACCCGACTGCGGAGGTGACGGAGGTCGAGCGCGGGCCGCTGGCGCGCGACATGGCGGCGGTGATCGGGGGGCGCCGTGCGAGCGCCGTGATCATCACCCTCGATGCGCCGTTCGCGGAAGCGGTGGCGCACCGGTCGCTCGAACTGCAGCCGGCAACCGGCGCGCTGGTGCCCTGGAAGCGAAAGCGGGGGTGGTTTCGCTGAGTGCGCCTACTTCTTCACGAGCACGCCGCACGCGACGCGCGGCCCGCCGCTGACGCCGGACTTCGGCTCGCCGGTGATCATCTTGTCCTCGTTGGCGTGGATGATGATCGCCGTACCATCGTCGTCGAACACCGACAGGGGGCCGGCCGACAGCGTCACGCGCGTCGTCACGACCTTCATCTCCCCCTTGCCGTCCGGGCCAACCTCGAGGTTCGGGATGTCACCCATGTGGAAGGGATGGTTGGCGTCGGGATCCGTGTTGCTGGCGGGACCCGGATCGAAATGACCCCCGGCCGCCATGAAGTCGGGTTCGCATTTGCCGACGGCGTGCAGGTGGACGCCGTGAAGGCCGGGCGTCAATCCGCTCGCGCGCAGCGTGATCTCCACGATTTTGCCGGTGCCCTGCGCGCGTTCGGCGAACTCCGCCGTGCCGGTGATGCCCTTGCCGGTGATCTCGGCTCGCGCCGTGATCGACGCGCCATGCCCCGAGTGGTCCTGCGCCAGCACGATGGCGCCGCTCATCGCGGCTGCGGCCGCGGCGGCGAGCATTCTCGATGTCATTCGATTCCTCCTGACCCGGATTGTAGCCCGGTGGTCCGGCATGGCTAAGCTCGTCCTCTTCGACATCGACGGCACGCTGGTGCTCACTGGCGGCGCCGGCGTTCGGGCAATGAACCGCGCGCTCGAAGCGACGTTCGGCGTGCCGGACGCCCTGCGCGGCATTCCGGTCGCCGGGCGCACCGACTGGGGCATTCTCGACGAGGCGGTGCGGAAACAGGGTGGCACGCTGGACGCGGCGATGCTCGCCGGCCTGCAGCAGCGCTACGTGCGGCACCTCGCCGACGAGATGCGGCACGATGGTGAGGGACCGAAGGGGGTGATGCCCGGCATCCGCGAGATCCTGGACCGTCTCGCCGGCCGCGGCGACGTGATGGTGGGCCTGCTGACCGGGAATTTCGAAGCAGGAGCGAGGATCAAGCTCGAGTACTTCGACCTGTGGCGCTACTTCCGCTGCGGCGCGTTCGGCAGCGACGCGGCGGATCGGAACCTGCTCGTGCCGTTCGCCGTCCGCCGCGCACGCCTGTGCGGATTCCCCGACATCGCGCCGGGCGAAGTGCTCGTCGTTGGCGATACGCCGGCCGACGTCGGGTGCGCTCACGCGGCCGGCGCGACGGCGATTGCGGTCGCCACGGGACCTTCGACCGTGGAGGAACTGCGCGCCACCGGCGCCGAGCACGTGTTCGCCGATCTCGGAGAGATCGAGCCCTTCCTGCGGCTGGTCGACGCGGAATAGTCACCGGCCCGTACAATGGTGCCGGCGAGGAAGCGAACGGGGCCCGGTGGCCCTCCCGGTCTTCAAAATCGGTCGCTGCCCGCGTTTGCGGGCGGGCTGGGTTCGACTCCCAGGCGCTTCCGCCACTCGCCTCCCGCGCCAGCCGATCAGGCGCCGAGCCCCAGCCTGTACGACAGCAGCTTCTGCATCTCGAGCAGTACCCAGCGCAGGTTCGCGCGGTCCTGCCACCATCGATCGGGCGACACCTCGTCGTAGCGGCTGGCGCGTACCCGCACGTCTATGCCGCTGCCACGGAACTCACGACGGAAGGCGTACTGCGTCCGTCGCGTGTGGTACTTCGAGGTCACGACGATCACGCGGGTCCAGCCGCGCGCCTCCGCGAGGCGCCGGGCGCCGGCCGCCTCGTGCGCGGTGTTGTCGTAGGCGCCGGGCAGCAGCTCGATCGCCTCCTCCGGCGTGCCGAGCTGCAGCATTGCCTCGCGCTGAATGTCGATCATGCGTGGAAAGCGGATGCCGCGCGCCCGGAGACGGTCGCCGAGCGGGTCGTCGAAGCCGGGGCTGAGCACGATTCGCGGCGCGTAGCCTTCGCGGTGGAGATCGACGGCTTCGAGCCAGCGCTCCACATCGGCGCCGCCGAGCACGACGAGGGCATCCGCGCGATCGAGCGGCTCGTCGACGATGAGGTAGTGACCGGCGTAAGGGCAGGCGAGTGCGCCCGCGAGCACCGTCGCGAGCAGCGCCAGGGCGAGCACACGCACGGCCGTGCGGCGCACGCGCGCGAGGCGGCCGGTTGTCACAGGACGAGTGGCAGGGGAAGCGACGGCGGAGGGTTCGCTCCGCCGCCCGAGCAGGCTGGAGCGCTAGCCTTCGACCAGCCGGACGTCGCCCGCGCGCGGGCCCTTCGCCGACTCCTCGATCTGGAACTCGACGCGCTGCCCTTCGCGCAGCAGCTCGAACACCGCACCGCGCACGGAACTGCGGTGGAAGAAGTGCTCGATGCCGCTTTCGTCGCGGATGAAGCCGAAGCCCTTGTCGATCAGAAGGCGAGCGATGGTACCCGTAGGCATACCCGTGTCCTCCAAGAAGCCGCCCCCGGGCACATCCCAGAGGGGCTGACAAGCCGTGCGGGCTGGAAGCCGGAGGAGAAGCGGCCCGCACAAGAAACGAGGAGACGCGCCAGCCCGCCGATCTACCGCCCTCGCGCAACCGATACTCCAGTTACGCTGAGCTTGAAAACGGGGCCAAGTGTAGGGAGTTCGCCCCATGAAGTCAAGGAAAGTAGAATCCGCTCGATGACCTGCGGGATCGTGCTGGCGGCCGGCCTTTCGTCCCGGATGGGGCGTCCCAAGGCGCTGCTCAAGCACGTGCCGAGCGGACGGACCTTCGTGGGACACCTCGTCCGGAGCGCACGCCAGGCGGGGGTGGCTGCCGTCCTCGTCGTCGGCAGGCCGGCCGC
>Ga0247719_1000111_pt1 | contig 57758 bp, 55 predicted proteins | sample 41E_DmetaG_FD_189046 | JGI IMG/M metagenome (GOLD analysis project Ga0247719, IMG submission 189046) | Soil microbial communities from hillslope of Landscape Evolution Observatory, University of Arizona, Oracle, AZ, United States - 4-1-E_D | ecosystem: Engineered > Artificial ecosystem >...
ACCCCCGCCCGGCCGGGAACGCCGCCGGCGGCAGTAGCACCGCCGCCGGCGGCGGCGCGGCCCGAGCCCGCCAGCAGACCGCAGCCAGCTGGCACGAGTCCAAGCGCAAGGTACGCGAGCTGGTGCTCTCGGAGGTCGCCCCCAAGGCCTCCGGGCTGTCCGAGCAGGCCCTGGCCGGCGAGGTGAAGACCGCCCTGGACAGGATCATCCAGCGTGAGGACGTCAAGGTCTCCCCCCGGGAGCGCCGGGCGTTCGTCCAGGAGATGATCTCCGACACCCTGGGCTACGGACCGCTCGACCCGCTGCTGGCCGACACGACCGTGACCGAGATCATGTGCAACCGCCACGACGACGTCTGGATCGAGCGTGACGGCCGCCTCCAGCACACCAGTGCCACCTTCAGCGACGACCAGCAGTACCGGCACGTGATCGAGAAGATCGTCGCCAACGTCGGCCGGCGCATCGACGAGTCCTCGCCCATGGTCGACGCCCGTCTCCCCGACGGCTCCCGTGTCAACGCCATCCTCCCGCCGCTGGCCATCCACGGCCCGATTCTCACCATCCGGAAGTTCGCCGCCGACCCCTACACGGTGAAGGACCTCATCAACTTCGGGACCTTCACCCTCGACCTCTCGGTCGTCATGGAGGCCTGCGTCCGGGGCAAGCTGAACATCCTGGTCTCCGGCGGTACCGGTACCGGGAAGACGACGAACCTCAACGTGCTGTCGTCGTTCATCCCCGAGGGCGAACGCATCGTCACCATCGAGGACGCCGCCGAACTGCAGCTCCAGCAGCCCCACGTCCTGAGCCTCGAATCCCGGCCGCCGAACGCAGAAGGAGCCGGCGAGGTCAGGATCCGCGACCTCGTCCGCAACGCCCTGCGTATGCGTCCCGACCGCATCATCGTCGGTGAGGTCCGTGGCGGTGAGGCGCTGGACATGCTCTCGGCCATGAACACCGGTCACGAGGGGTCAATGACCACCGTCCACAGCAACGGTCCCCGTGACGCCCTGAGCCGCCTCGAGACCATGACCCTGATGGCGGGCTACGAGCTCCCCGTCAAGGCCATCCGCGAGCAGATCAACTCCGCCCTGAACCTGATCATGCACCTCGACCGCATGCCCGACGGCCGGCGTGTCGTCACCTCGGTCACCGAGCTGCAGGGCATGGAGGGCGAGACGATCCTCCTCCAGGAGCTCTTCAAGTACCGCCCGTACCCCAAGAACGAGAACGGCCGGGGCGGCGGAGAGCTGGTGGCCACCGGCCTGCGCCCGAAGTTCCTCGACAAGCTGGCGGAGAACGGCATCGAGGTGCCGGCCAAGGCCTTCCGTGCCCCGGCGGCGCCGGCGCCGGCCCAGGTGTCGCGCCTGCGCCAGGGCCGGGTGCCGTCCGTGTCCAAGCTCGCCACCGCCGAGCGGGCCCGATGAACGCCGGGATCTTCGCCATGCTGGCCGTCGGCGCCGGCCTCGCCCTCATGGTGGGCGGCTTCCTCTTCCGGGTCCGGGAGCGGGAGCGGGCGCTCGCCGAGATCCTCGACCTTCCCTTCGGGGAGCGCGACGTGCGCCCCGACGCCGTGCCCGAGGGCTACAGCCCCCTGGTCGAGGGCACCATCGGCCTCGCCGGCAAGATGGTGGACCAGTTCGACGACAAGGGCGACATGCGCGCCGCCCTCGAGCGCGCCCGCATCCCCATGCGGCCCGGCGAGTACGTGGTCACGGCCATGGGGACCACGTTCGCCCTCGCCGCCCTGCTGTACGGCCTGACCGGCACCGCGCTCATCGCCGTCGTCGGCCTGCTGATCGGCCCCTTCGGCGCCGTCGGCTTCGTCCGCTATCGCATCGCCAAGCGGAAGAAGGCCTTCGAGGCCGCGCTTCCCGATGCCCTCACGCTCATCGCCTCGTCGCTCTCGGCCGGCCACACCTTCCTCCGGGCCATCCAGATGATGACCGAGGAGGCGGAGCCGCCCTTGTCGGAGGAGTTCGGCCGGGTCATCGCCGAGACCCGCCTCGGTGACCCCGTCGTCGACGCCCTCGGCCGCATGGCCAAGCGCCTCGAGGTCCGGGACCTGGACTGGGTCGTGCAGGCCATCCGCATCCAGCAGACGGTGGGTGGCCGGCTGGCCGACCTGCTGCACACGCTGGCCGACTTCATCCGGGCTCGCGAGGAGGTCCGCCGGGACGTCGCCGTGCTCACGGCGGAAGGCCGCATCTCCGCCTACGTGCTCACCGCCCTCGCCCCCTTCATGTTCCTCGCCATCCAGGTCATGAGCCCCACCTATATGAAGCCCATGTTCTCGGGCATGGGGCTCGTCGTCCTAGGGGCCACGGCTCTTCTCATGATCTTCGGCTCCGTCGTCATCTTCCGCATATGCAAGATCGAGGTGTGACTTCATGACTTCACTCAGCATCCTCGCCATCCTGTTCACCGGGCTCGGGGCATCCCTGGCCGCTGTGGGCGTGATGCGGGCCCGGCGTCCCGCCTTCAACGTGGCCGAGTACTTCCACGACCTGGACACCGACACCGGCCGACCCGTCGACGAGTTCGAGGCCAAGCTGGCCGAGCCCTTCTGGATCCGGGTGGTGAAGCCGTTCAGCGGCAAGGCGCTCAAGAGCGTGACCCGACTGACCCCGAGCGACTACCTGGAGCGCACCCACAAGAAGCTCCTGTTCGCCGGCCTCACCGGCAGCATGCGGGCCGAGGAGTTCGTCATCGCCCAGGCATCGGCCACCGGTCTCCTGACCGTCGGCGCCCTGGCCTACGTCCTGCTGGCCGCCCCGGCACCCCGCATCGGGATCATGATGCTGGTCCTGGCTCCCGTCATCGGCTGGTGCCTCCCGGCGTCGTGGCTTTCCCGGAAGGTGACGGAGCGCAAGCAGGCGATCCTGAAGGACCTCCCCGACACCCTCGACCTGCTGGCCATCTCGGTCGAGGCCGGTATGGGATTCGAAGGGGCCATGGAGATCGTCTGCCAGCACTTCGACTCTCCCCTGTCGCATGAGTTCGCCCGCACCCTGCACGAGATGGAGCTGGGGCTCCCCCGCCGGGACGCCTTCCAGAACCTCAAGCGCCGCACCGAGGTTCCCGAGCTCTCGAACTTCGTCCTGGCCCTGCTGCAGGCCGACGCCCTTGGTATCCCGATCGGGCGGGTGCTGAAGACCCAGGCCGTGGAGATGCGGAACAAGCGCCGGCAGTGGGCCCGGGAGAAGGCGGCCAAGCTGCCGGTCAAGATGCTCTTCCCGCTGGTGCTGTTCGTCTTCCCGGCCATCATGGTCACGGTGCTGGGGCCGGCGGCCTTCGGCATCCAGGAAGCGTTCAAGTAGTCACCATGCAGGCCGCCGCCCCGCCGGTCGCCGGGCTGCCCACGATTCCCGCCGCACCGCTGAAGCCCCTGGGCAACAGCGTGCGGTGGGCGACCCTGGTCCTGGCCTTGGTGCTGGCCGCCATCTCCGGTGACGTCACGGTGAGGAACGGCGCATGGGCCCTGGCCCTCGCCGGCATGATGGTCTGGCAGTCCGACGACCGAAGCGGGAGCACCCGCCGGCTGCCGGCGGTGCTGGGGCTCGCCGTGGCCGTCGCCGCGGTGGTCACCACCGGCGCATGGGGCTCCCCGTTCGTCCTGTGCCTGCTGGGCGGGATCATGACCATCGGGTTCGTCGGCGGGTTCATGGCCGGCGTGACCGCGGCGCTGGTGGCCAGCGTGGCCGTCGCCGTCCCCTTCCACCTCGACCTGCGAGCTCTGTCCGACGAGAGCCTCCGGACCACGGGCGAGTGGACCATGGAGCTGCTGCTCGTCGGCATCCTGGCCGGCTACGCCCGGCGGCTCTTCGGTGAGGCCCGCGAGCAGCACACCGCCACCCTCGACAGGATGAGCCAGCTGACCGAGGCCAACGAGCTGCTCGTATCCCTCCACCGGGTGGCCCAGTCCCTGCCCGCATCACTCGACCTGCAGCAGGTGCTGGCGTCCACCATCACCCGCCTTCGAGGACTGATCGACTGTGACGTCGTGGCCGTGCTCCTCCACGACGACGCCACCGGCACCTGGACAGTGGCGGCATCCGAGGGCGCCGCCCTGCCGCGTGGCATCCCGCCAACCGACCTGCCCCGACCCCTCGCCGCCGCCACCACCAGCAGTGTCGCCTCGCTCGTCGTCAGCCTGGGCCCGGGGGAAGGGCTCGGGCCGGAGATCCTGTCGCGCTCGGGCCTGTACGCGCCGCTGCGGGCCAGGGGGATGCTGCTCGGCCTCATCGCCATCGAGCAGCACGAGCCGGGCTTCTACGGCCGCCGGGACCTGCGCATCCTCGACGGCTTCGTCGAGCCCGCGGCCCTGGCCATCGACAACGCCCGCTGGTTCTCCCGGCTGCGCACCATCGGCGCCGACGAGGAGCGGGTCCGCATCGCCCGCGACATCCACGACAGCGTGGGCCAGTCGCTGGCGTTTGTCGCATTCAAGTTGGACCGGTTGGCCGGGATGGCCGAAGACGAGAGGATGCACGACGAGCTCGACAGCCTGCGCACCGAGGTCCGAGGCGTCCTCACCGAGGTCCGCGACACGCTGTGCGACCTTCGCACGGAGGTCACCGACGCCCGCGACCTGGTCGGCACCCTCGAGGAGTTCCTCGGGCGGGTGGAGGCGAGGGCCGACTTCGAGGTCCACTTCGAGCATGCGGCCACCGGCCGGCTCCCTCTCGTGCAGGAACAGGAGATCTGGCGACTGGCCCACGAGGCGGTGAGCAACGTCGAGCATCACGCCAGGGCTCGCCACCTGCGGGTGCGCTGGGAGTGTGACGGCCGCCGCGGCCGCCTGACGGTTGCCGACGATGGAAAGGGGTTCGACGTGGACCGAGGCGGCAGATCCGGCAGCTACGGCCTGCTCGGCATGCGGGAGCGGGCCAACGCCATCGGCGCCCGGCTCGAGATCGAGTCCAGGCCGTCGGCGGGCACCGTGGTGGAGTGCCGGGTGACCGCGGTGACCGCGGTGACCGCATGAGCACCCGACTGCTTCTGGCCGACGATCACCGCATGCTGCGCGACAGCCTGCGCCGGTCGATGGAGGAGCACGGCTTCGACGTGGTGGGCGAGGCCGGCGACGGCGCCGAGGCCGTCCGCCTGGCCCAGGAGTTGCGGCCCGAGGTCGTCCTCATGGACGTCTCCATGCCCACCCTCGACGGCGTGGAGGCCACTCGCCAGATCACCCGCCTGGTCCCCGCCGCCCAGGTGGTGATGCTCACCATGCATGCCGACGGCGACGTCATGGCCCGGGCCATCCAGGCCGGCGCCATCGGCTACCTGGTCAAGGACTGCGCCATCACCGACGTGGTGTCGGCCGTCGAGCTGGCGGCCAGCGGCGAGAGCGTCCTGTCGGCCGATCTGGCGCAGTCGATGCTGGCCGACGTGAAGAAGACCCCACCCGAGGTGGGCAACGGACATGCCGCCATCAGCTCCCGGGAGGAGCAGGTCCTGCAGCTGGTGGCCGACGGGCTCTCCCTGCCGGAGGTGGCCGCCGCCCTGTTCATCAGCGTGAAGACGGTCAAGAACCACCTGGCGTCCATCTACGCCAAGCTCGACGCCCGTGATCGCACCCAGGCCGTCCTCCGAGCCGTACGCATGGGGATCATCCGCCTGAGCTAGGGAACGGCTGGGGCGCCGGCGACGAAGGTGCCGGGAGCGCGAAATGGTCCGAACGACCCATCAGTCGTGGCCCCGCCGTGCCGATACCTATCCCCAGGAAGCCCCAGGACGGGGCCTTGAGCCCGGAAGGGGAAGCACGACATGCACGGAGACATCGTCACCTACTTGCAGGCCCGTTTCGCCAAGACCGAGCGTGGTGCCGCCCTGGTCGAGTACGCCCTCCTGCTCGCCCTGATCGCCGTGGTGTGCATCATCGCCCTGACCACCCTCGGTGGGAAGGCCAGCTCGAAGTTCGACACCATCGGGAACTCGCTGTAGCCAACTGATCCGACCTCCGGTCAGAGCAGAAGGAGCGGGCCAGGTGCCCGCTCCTTCTGCTTTGCCGCACCGAAGCGGGCTTTTTCTCCGGCCTTCCAAGATCCGCATTCAAGTTCGCCCGCCAGGCGTCGATATATCAACTACAAGCCAAGCCCCGGGACGGGGCGACCAACCCGAGACAAGGATTTCTCAAATGGACCTCTTCCACAGCATCGCCCCGTACCTCCGTGCCCGCTTCGGCAACACCGAGCGTGGCGCCGCCCTCGTCGAGTACGCCCTCCTGCTGGCCCTGATCGCCGTGGTGTGCATCATCGCCCTGACCACCCTTGGTGGCAAGGCCAGCTCGAAGTTCGACACCATCGGTAACTCCCTGTAGTTCAAGCTCTGACCTCCCCCCGGGTCAAAGGAGAGGAGCGGGCCTCAGGCCCGCTCCTCTCCTTTTTTTCACCAGGCGCCGGATCCAGACATTTGCCATCAAGCCGCCCGGCACCACCGCCGATATAGGAAGTACACGTTGCCCCGGACGGGGCGGATCAACCTGGAGAAGAGAACCGACTGCCATGGACATGTTCAAGACCATCGCCCCCTACCTGCGTGCCCGCTTCGGCAACACCGAGCGGGGTGCGGCCCTGGTCGAGTACGCCCTCCTGCTCGCCCTGATCGCCGTGGTGTGCATCATCGCCCTGACCACCCTTGGTGGGAAGGCCAGCTCGAAGTTCGACACCATCGGTAACTCCCTGTAAGCACGATCTGACCTTCCCGGTCAATGCAGAAAGGAGCGGCCTTCGGGTCCGCTCCTTTTTTGCATTCGACGCGCATGCATCGGTTCCGTCTGAATGATGAGCCGGATGACCCATTCAGCACTCTCCAACCGGGACGATACAACGTTTACAAGCTCAGCCCCGGGACGGGGCGCCAACCCGAGAAGGAAAACTACCGACATGGACATCTTCAAGACCATCGCCCCCTACCTGCGTGCCCGCTTCGGCAACACCGAGCGGGGTGCGGCCCTGGTCGAGTACGCCCTGCTCCTGGCCCTCATCGCCGTGGTGTGCATCGTCGCCCTGACCACCCTTGGTGGCAAGGCCAGCTCGAAGTTCGACACCATCGGCAACTCCCTGTAGTTCAAGCTCTGACCTTTCCGGTCAATGAAGAAAGGAGCGGGCCTTCGGGCCCGCTCCTTTTGCCTTCTGCGCGGAGGGCAACGGTGCTGCCCCGAATGATGAGCCGAATGACCCATTCAGCAATCCTCAATGGGGCACGATACAACGTTTACAAGTTCAGCCCCGGGACGGGGCGCCAACCCGAGAAGGAAAACTACCGACATGGACATCTTCAAGACTCTCGCCCCCTACCTGCGTGCCCGCTTCGGCAACACCGAGCGGGGTGCGGCCCTGGTCGAGTACGCCCTGCTCCTGGCCCTCATCGCCGTGGTGTGCATCGTCGCCCTGACCACCCTTGGTGGCAAGGCCAGCTCGAAGTTCGACACCATCGGCAACTCCCTGTAGTTCAAGCTCTGACCTTTCCGGTCAATGTAGAAAGGAGCGGGCCTTCGGGCCCGCTCCTTTCTGCTTTTTGGCTCTTGTGACTTGAGTGGGCAGGAACGCCCATCACCTTGGCGATTGCAGATGGAGTCTTCCACCCGCAGCGGTAGAGAACGCGGAGCCGATAGTTGTCGAACCGCCGGAAGCCGAACCCCGAGCGCTTGACCTGCTTGATGCAGGTTGCGGGCCTCGCTGCGGGCGTTGGTGGCCCGGGAGTCGAAGTAGTTGAGGAACGGGTGCTCCCACTGGCGGACGGTGCGGGCGAAGGTGTTCAGCTCGGCGACGTCGTAGCTCTCGACGACGATCGTCGGGGCGGTGGCTGGAGCGCAGCAGAACCCGGCGGACGCCGTGGAGCACATCGCCCTTGCGGCCCCGGTGGCCGGTCAGCTCCTGCTGGCGCCGGCAGCGCACCGCCGTCACGACCTGGTTGGCCAGGCGGATGGCGTCGGCTGCGGGACGTTCTCGGCCCGGGTGAAACAGCGCCCGGTGGTGGCCCTGGCCGATGGGCCGATGGCCGGGCGCAAGATGAAGGTGTTCTGGCGCAAGCGGCGGCTGCGGTGTGACGAGAAGTTCTGCGACACGAAGACCTTCACCCAGCAGGCGCCCGAGCACCTCGCCGCGCGGGGCCGGCTGACCGAGCGGCTGCGAGAGATGGTGGCCAAGGCACACGGTGCCTCCTGTCGCTCGAGCTCCACCAACACCGTTCACGCTGCCGTCGTGCTCGTCGACGGCCAGTACGCGAAAGCCGGCCATGCCGAACAGCGTGCTTGTAGCTTCATCTCCCACCCGGGGCCTCCTGATCTCTGCTTCGGTGACAGAGCCAGGGTGAAGGGGTCCCGGGGCCGAATGGGGGATGCTGCCTACCGCTCGGGCTGCCCGCTCAAATCAGTAGAGGGTGCTTTCTGCGGTGACGAGACGCTCACCGCTGCAGGACGACGTAGTCGCCCGCGGCGAAGGTCTCGCGCCATCCCGAGGCCATCAGCAAGGGAACCAGGGGTTCCTTCCGCTGCCACAGGACGACGTCGATGTCGTGCCGGTCGAGCACGTCGAAGCTGGCCGCTCCTGCGGTCACCAACGTCCTGTAGTCCCGTGTGACGGACAGGGGATACATGTCGAAGCGGTCGTCGATGAATACCCGGACCCTGCCGCCGTAGCGGAAGGTGATGTAGTTGCCGACGAAGTCCTGCTCGGCAACTCGATGTGGCGCACTGAGCAGCCCCTGCTCCTCGAGGTGCGTCACCGCTTCGACGGGGTAGCCGACGAAATCGAGAGGCTCGGAGACAGCGACGAGCGACCCGAAGACGGCGAAGGCGGCCACGATGGTGGCCATGGCCGCCCGGTTCAGCCGCAGCTGGCTGCCGGTCACCCGGTCCGGACGGTTCGGAGCCGACTCGGGCCGGCGCACGGCGCGCCCCAGGACGGGCGCAAGCACCACCGCCATGGGTCCGATGTTGCGCGCCGCCAGCAAGCTGGCCACGAGGAAGGCGACGACGGGCACGACGTCGCGCCAGGAGAGCCGGGCCCGCATCAGCAGCACGAGCGCCAGTGCGAGGAACGCCAGTGCGAAGTACCCGCCGGCCCGGGAGAAGTCCGGCGAGCGCCACTCGATGATGTACTTGAAGGCCTCCCTCTTCTCGCCCAGCGTCAGCGGGAAAAGGAGGAGCTTGGGCCCGAGCGGGTTCAGGACGGCCGCCAGCAGGCCGGCGCCGAATCCCCCGACGTACCGCCAGGTCTCCCGGGGCCAGGCGCGCCAGTCGATCCCCTCGCCCAGTGCCCGAGCTCCCAACCAGGCCAGGCCGAGGGGGAATGACCCATGGGTGTTGACCCACAGCCACACGATGGGGATCAGAAGCCATGGGCTCCGCCGGCGCTCGACCACGGTGACGGTCAGGGCCATGCAGATGAGCCCGAAGAGCAGAGGACGGGCCGTCCACAGCGAGGTACCCACTCCCACGGCGGCAAGGGCGGCCAAGGTCGTCCGCAGCGGCGAACCCGCCCGAGCCAGTCTGACGACGAGCCAGGCGAGCAGGGCGATCAGCACCCCTTGCTGGAGCACCACAAGCTTGAAGCCGCCTAGGCGGTAGGCCCACCCATAGGTCCACTCCGATAGCCAACTCTGGACGATCCAGTCCTCGCCGGCGGCGGTGAAGGAGTAGGGGTCGGTGCGGGGAATGGCACCGGTGCGGGCCATGTCGATCCCCGTCCGGAGATGGGTGAACATGGAGTTGTCGCCGATGGGACGGGCACCGAGCCGGAAGCCGAACAGGACCACGGCGGCGGCGAAGAGTGCCTCCATCCGCGGCGCCAGCAGCGCCTGCTTCAGCCTGGCCACGCCACCGTCCTTCCGGTGGGGGGCCGGGGACTATTCGGCAGCGGGGCCGGCCCCGGGCAGCTCGTCGTCAGGCTGGGCGGATTCGGTGGCGGCCGGTGCTGCTCCACCCCCGAGCTCTGCCGCGTACTCCGCCCATGCCGCCTGGGCCTCGGTCTCCGGGGTGAAGTCGACGTTGGCGAACTCGCCGATGTAGTTGCCCTGGTCGTCGTAGGCGTGCTCCCCGAAGGCCTCCTGGTACTCGGCGGCCACCACCCCACCCTCGGCGGCCTGCTTGATCGAAAGGCTGATCCGCCGGCGCTGGAGATCGAGGTCGATGATCTTGACCCACAGCTCCTCGCCGGGGGTGACGACCTGCTCGGGCAGGTCGACGTGGTGGGCGGCCATCTCCGAGATGTGGACCAGGCCCTCGATGCCCTCGCCCACCTGCACGAAGGCGCCGAAGGGGACCAGCTTGGTGACCCGGCCGTAGACCAGCTCGCCGACCCTGTGGTTGTTGGCGAACTCCTGCCAGGGATCCTGCTGGGTGGCCTTGAGGGACAGGCTGATGCGCTCGCGGTCGAGGTCGACCTCCAGAACCTGGACCTCGATCTCGTCGCCCACCTGGACGACGGAGGCCGGGTGGTCGACGTGCTTCCAGGACAGCTCCGACACGTGCACGAGCCCGTCCATGCCGCCCAGGTCGACGAAGGCGCCGAAGTTGACGACCGAGGACACCGTGCCCTTGCGGATCTCGCCCGGCTTGAGGTTCTCGAGGAAGTCCTCGCGCTGTTCCTTCTGGGTCTCCTCCAGCCAGGCACGGCGGGACAGCACCACGTTGTTGCGGTGCTTGTCGAGCTCGATGATCTTGGCCTCGAGGCTCCGGCCCACGTAGGGCTGGAGGTCGCGCACCCGCCGGAGCTCCACCAGGGACGCGGGGAGGAAGCCCCGGAGGCCGATGTCGAGGATCAGTCCGCCCTTGACCACCTCGATGACCGGTCCGGAGACGACGCCGTTCGCTTCCTTGACCCGCTCGATCGTGCCCCAGGCCCGCTCGTACTGGGCCCTCTTCTTGGACAGGATCAGTCGCCCCTCCTTGTCCTCCTTCTGGAGGACCAGGGCCTCGATCTCATCGCCCATGTCGACGATCTCATGGGGGTCGACGTCGTGGCGGATCGACAGCTCCCGGGCCGGGATCACGCCCTCGGACTTGAACCCGATGTCGAGCAGTACCTCGTCCTTGTCGACCTTCACCACCGTGCCGGTGACGATGTCACCGTCGTCGAAGTTGACGATGGTGCCGTCGATCGCCTCCTCGAACGACATCCCGCCCAGGTCGTCGTCGACCACGCTCCTGAACGTGTACTCCCCGGCCTCGTTGAAGGTGCCGGGCTCGCCGGGGGCGGCGGCGGAAGGAGCGGGGGAAGCGGTCTGGTCGGACATGGGTAGGTCGGCCTTCTTTCCGGACGGGGCTCGAAGGGCGCGGCGGTCACACCTCTTCGCGGGGCGATCCTACCAGCAGGCTCCCAGAACCCGAACTGGTTGCACCTACCCGTCATATTCACGGGTAGGCGCAACCAGAACGGTCTCAGGACTTGGCGTCGGCCCAGCTTTCGCCCCACGACAGGTTGACTTCCAGAGGCACGGACAGGTCGGCGGCGCCCCGCATGGCCTCGAGGGTAAGGGCGGCGACGGCCTGCTCCTCGGCCGGGTCCACCTCCAGGATGACCTCGTCGTGGACCTGCAGCACCAGACGGCTGGCCCGGCCCTGATCCTCCAGGCCCCGGTCGAGGCGGACCAGGGCGACCTTGAAGATGTCGGCGGCCAGGCCCTGGATGCCGGCGTTCATGGCCTGGCGCTCGCCGGCCTGGCGCAGCCGGTAGTTGGGCGACTGGAGCTCGGGGATCATGCGCCGGCGCCCGAACAGGGTCTCGGTGTACCCCCGGTCGCGGGCCTCGGCCACCGTGCAGTCCATGTACTCCCGGACGCTGGGGAAGGCGGCGAAGTAGGCGTTGAGGATTTCCGACGCCTCTTCCGTGGGGATGCCCAGGCGCTGGCCGAGGCCGAAGGACTCCATGCCGTAGGCCAGGCCGTAGGAGACCATCTTGGCCTTCGAGCGCTGGGCGATCGTCACCGTCGACGGGTCGACGCCGAAGATGCGGGAGGCGGTGGCCTGATGGATGTCCTCCCCGGTGGCGAACGCCTGTATCAATCCTGGGTCTTGGGCCAGGTGAGCGATCACCCGCAGCTCGATCTGGTTGTAGTCGGCCACCAGGAACCGCATTCCCTGGGCCGGGATGAACGCCCGGCGGATGCGCCGGCCCTCCTCGGTGCGGATGGGGATGTTGTGCAGGTTGGGACGGTCGGAGCTGAGGCGGCCGGTGCGGGCCACCGTCTGGTTGAAGCTGGCGTGGATCCGGCCGTCCCCGGCGACCTCCCCCAGCAGGCTCTCCCCGTAGGTCGACCGGAGCTTCTCGACCTCCCGGTAGCGCAGCAGCGGCTCGATCACCGGGTGCTGGCCCCGGAGCTTCTCCAGAGAGGCGGCGTCGGTGGAGAAGCCGGTCTTGGTCTTCTTCTGGGGCTGGAGGCCCAGCTCGTCGAAGAGGACCCGGCGCAGTTGCTGGGTCGAGTTCACCAGGAAGCGGGATCCGCACAGCTCCTGGATCTCCTCTTCCAGGCGCCGGCCCTCGGCCACCAGGCCGTCGTAGATGCGGCGCAGGAGGTCGACGTCGACCCGCACGCCGACCTTCTCCATGCGGGCCAGCACCCGCACCAGGGGGCGCTCGATCTCGTCGTAGAGCCGCTGGAGGCCCCGGCCCTCCATGGCCTTGCCCAGCGCCGGCGCCAACCGGGCCACGGCCACCGCCCGGCGGGCGGCCTCCTCAGCCGGGTCCGTGGCCGTGCCGGACAGGTCGAGCTGGCCAGGGGGCGGGGCGTCGGGCGAGGTGATGTCCACCCCCAGGTACCGCACGGCCAGGTCTTCGAGGAGGTACTGGGTCTCGGCCGGGTCGAGCAGGTAGGCGGCGATGGCGGTGTCGACGTCGAGGCCCCGGGCGTCGATCGACCGCAGATCGAGGGCCCGCATCAACTCCTTGGCCTTGTGGGTGGAGTACGTGCCGAAGTCGTCGGGGAGCAGCTCGGCAGGGACCCACGAGGCGTCGTCACCCCCGCTGCCGAGCGCCACACCGGCGAGCCGGCTGCGCCCCTCCTCGCCGTCCCAGGAGGCGGCCACGCTGACCGCGCCCTGGAACGCCTTGATCGCCTCCTCGTGGCTCACCACCCGGTGGACGGTGACGTCGAGCCGCTCACTGGCCACCGGCGCCGGCGCCGCCGCGCCCGTCGCCTCGATGAACCGGGGGTACAGGGTGTTGAACTCGAGGAAGCGGAACAGCTCCCGCACGGCGTCGGGGTCCCACTGGCCCATGCGCAGGCTGTCGAGGTCGACGTCGAGGGGCACGTCGCGCACGAGCGGCGTGGCGGTGGCGTTGCGCCGGACCTGCTCCTCGTGGGCGATGAGGCTCTCGCGCAGCTTCGGCGTGTTCTTGTCCACGTTGGCGAACACCCCGTCGAGGTCGCCGTAGGTGTTGATCAGCTTGGCCGCCGTCTTCGGGCCGACACCCGGCACGCCCGGGAGGTTGTCGGACGGATCGCCCCGGAGGGCGGCGTACTGCGGGTAGTCCGCCGGCGTGACGCCGGTCTTCTCCCGGATGCCCCCCTCGTCGTAGATGGCGTAGTCGGTGACGCCCCGCATGTTGTAGAGCACCTTTACCAGGGGGTCCTCGACCAGCTGGTAGGCGTCGCGGTCGCCGGTGACGATGAGCACCTCGTCGCCCCGGTCGCGGGCCTCGCTGGCCAGGGTGGCGATGACGTCGTCGGCCTCGAACCCGGCCTTGTCCACGATGGGGATCTTCAGCGTCTCGATCACCTGGCGGACGAGGCCCAGCTGCTGGCGCAGGATGTCGGGCGCCTCGGCCCGCCCCGCCTTGTAGTCGCTGACCAGATCGTGGCGGAAGGTGGGCTCGGCCCGGTCGAGGGCGACGGCGATCTGGTCGGGCGTGTGGTCCTTGAGCAGGTTGATGAGCATCGACGTGAACCCGTAGACCGCATTGGTCACTTGCCCTGAGGCCAGGGCCAGGCTGGTGGGCAGAGCGAAGAAGGCGCGGTAGGCCAGCGAGTTGCCGTCGATGAGCATGAGCTTGGCCACGGCTTCCGATCGTACGGCCCCGGAGAATCCGATCGCCCGGCGCTACCATCTGGGCCGTGGCTGACGGCTTCCACCCGCCCCTCGAGGAGTACCTGGAAACCATCTGGGAGCTCGAGGAGGAGGGCATCCCGGTGATCCAGGCCCGGCTGGCCGAGCACATGGACGTCTCGGCGCCGTCGGTGTCGGAGATGATCCGCCGGCTCAAGAGCGAGGGATGGGTGGACTCCGAGGGCCGCTCGATCACCCTCACCGAGAAGGGCCGGGCCCGGGCCATCAGCGTGGTCCGCAAGCACCGGCTGGCCGAGCGCCTGCTCACCGACGTCATCGGCCTGCCCTGGCACAAGACCCACGTCGAGGCGTGCCGGTGGGAGCACGTCATCTCCGACGAGGTGGAGGAGCGGATCGTCGCCCTGCTGGGGAACCCGCCCACCTGCCCGCACGGCAACCCCATCCCCGGCGCCGGCGGGCCCGAGCGAGACCTGTCGGCGCTGGCCCAGTTCGAGCCCGGCGACCGGGTGCGTCTCGAACGGGTGACCGAGCAGGTCGAGGTCGACTACGAGGCTCTCATGTACCTCGACAGCCACGGGTTCATCCCGGGCGCCGGTGCCACCGTCAGCGCCAAGGCGCCCGACGGAACCCTCACCCTGGCCTTGGAGGAGGGCACCATCGCCCTGGGGCCGGTGCTGGCCAGCCAGCTGTACGTCGCCAGAGTCGAGGCTTCGCCCCGACACACAAGTCGCCTCGACGCACAAGTGGCCAGTCGCCCTGCGGGCGGCTGACTCCCCGTTCCGACAGGAAAGCAGGGCCTCGGCGGCCGGCGGGCCTAAGAGCCGGTGGCCGGCCCGTCCGGGCCGGGCAGGGTACCGTCGACGATCTGCTGGGCAACGGTGCGCATCTTGGCCCGGTGCTGCATGGCCGTGCGCTGGATGAAGGTGAAGGCGTCGGCCTCCGACATCCCGTCGCGATCCATGAGGATGCCCTTGGCCCGGCCGACGATGCGCTGGGTCTCGAGAAGCTCCTTGGCCCCCTCGACCTCGGCCTCCTTGGCCCGCAGGTCGGCGAAGCGGCCCAGGGCCACCTCGATGGCCGGCACCAGGTCGCTGGTCTGGAAGGGCTTGACCAGGTAGTAGAAGGCGCCGGCGTCACGGGCCTGCTCGATCAGGTCGCGCTGGCTGAAGGCGGTGAGGATCAGCACCGCGGCCCGGCGGGAGCTGGTGATCTGGCGGGCGGCGGTGATCCCGTCCATCCCCGGCATCTTGATGTCGAGGATGGCCAGGTCGGGATGCAGCTCGTTGACCAGCTCCACCGCTTCGTCGCCCCGGCCCACGGCCCCGACGACCTCGTAGCCCTCGGCTTCCAGGGTCTCCTTCAAGTCGAGGCGGATGAGGGCCTCGTCCTCGGCGATGACGATTCTGGTAGCCATCTACGTTCCCCGCTCGAAGGGCCGCTCGGGCCACGTCTCGTTCCCTGCGCTCATTCGACTCTCAGATCTCGGCGAAAAGACGTTCGAGGAGCTCGTCCTGTGCCTTCTCCAGCTCACCGATCTGGCTGACCAGCTGGCTGCGGTGCCGGGTCATGGCGTCGGCGTGCTTCTGGGCCTCACGGTGCTCCTTGTCAGCCATGGGCGTCTCCGACACCATGGCCCTCATGCGGGCGTCGTCCGCGGCGTCGGCCAGGAAGGCGAGCTGCTCGTCGACGACGCTGAGCTCGGCACGCAGCTGGCGCAGCCGCTCGGCGGCTTCCGACAGCTTGCGCTCCACCAACCATTTCGACATAGGAGATGCAGTCTACCGCCGACCCCTGTGCCGGCGGCGGTTACGCCGACCGTAGACTCCGCCTCTCATGGGCATCGCCGAGTGGGGTGTGCAGGAGCGATGGAAGGACGCCCAGGGGGCCTGGCACGACGTCACCCGCGAGACCGTGGCCACGGTGCTGGAGGCCATGGGCACCGACGGCGACGACTCCCCGCCGGCGGGGCCGACGCTGTTCGTACGTGGGGGCCGTGCGACGCAGCTCGACGGCGCCGCCGACCTCCACCTCGAGGGCGGCGAGGTTCGCCGCCTGAAAGGGGACATGCCGGGGGACCTCCCGTTCGGCTACCACTCCCTCGTCCGCCTCGACGACGGCCGGCGCACCGAGGTCATCGTGTCGCCCGGCAGATGCCCGCTGCCGGCGCTGGCTCCCACCTGGGGCTGGGCCGTGCAGCTCTACGCCACCCGCTCCACGCAGAGCTGGGGCATGGGAGACCTGGGCGACCTCCGCCGGCTGGGACGGTGGACGTCGCAGGAGCTGGGGGGAGGCCTGGTCCTCGTCAACCCCCTCCACGCCTCGCACCCGACGCTGCCCCAGTCCGACAGCCCGTACTTCCCGAGCAGCCGGCGCTTCCGGAACCCGCTCTACCTGCGGGTGGAGGACGTGGACGGCGCGGCGGCCCTCACCGACCTGGAGTCGCTGGCCCAGGCCGGCCGGGCGCTGAACGAGAAGCCCCACATCGACCGCGACGCGGTGTTCCGGTTGAAGATGCACGCCCTGGAGCGGATCTGGGAGGGCTTCGCCGGCGACCGGGCCTTCGACACCTGGCGGGACGCCCAGGGTGACGCCATCGGCGACTACGCCGCCTTTTGCGTGCTGGCCGAGGAGCACGGCGCCGACTGGCGGGAGTGGCCGGTGGGCGCCCGGCACCCCGACGGCCCCGACGTCGCCGAGGTCCTGCGCACCCGGTACGGGCGCTGGCGGTTCCACCAGTGGCTGCAGTGGCTGGTCGACCGCCAGCTCCAGAGCGCGTCGGCCGACATCGACGTCATGCACGACCTGGCCGTGGGCGTCGACCCGGCCGGCGCCGACGGCTGGCTGTGGCAGGACGTGCTGGCCCTGGACATGGCCGTCGGCGCCCCCCCGGACGAGTTCAGCACCCACGGCCAGAGCTGGGGGCTGCCCCCTTTCGACCCGTGGCGGCTGCGAAGCGCCGGCTACCACCCGTTCATCCAGACCATCCGGGCCACCCTGGGCCACGCCGGCGGGCTTCGCCTCGACCACGTCATGGGGCTGTTCCGGCTGTGGTGGGTGCCCCGCAGCGCCGGGTCCCCGGCCGAGGGCGCATACGTGCGGTACTGCGCCGACGACCTGCTCGACATCGTCGCCCTGGAGTGCCACCGGGCCGGCGCCTACGCGGTGGGCGAGGATCTGGGCACCGTCGAGGACCGCGTGCGTGAGGAGCTGGCGCAGCGTGGCGTGCTGTCGTACCGGCTGGTGTGGTTCGAGGAGAAGCCGCCGGCGGAGTACCCCGAGCAGGCGCTGGCCGCAGTCACGACCCACGACCTGCCGACGATCGCCGGCCTGTGGACCGGCACCGACCTGGCCGACCAGCAGGAGATCGGCATGGAGCCCAACCTGGAGGCCACCCAGGAGCTGCGGGAGCGCCTGAAGAGGGTGGCCGGCGTGGACGACGACGCGCCGGTCCCCGAAGTGGTCGCCGCCACCTACGACGGCCTGTCGCACGCTCCTTGCCTGCTGCTGACCGCCGGCCTCGACGACGCCCTCGGCGTGCAGCGGCGCCCGAACATGCCCGGCACCCTTGACGAGTGGCCCAACTGGCGCATCCCGCTCCCCCTGCCGCTGGAGGAGATCGAGACCCAAGCCGGCCCCCGAGCCATCGCCGCCGCCCTGGATCGGCGGGCCCGGCCATGATCATCGCCGGGCTGCGGCTTTGGATCGCCGGCACCAACGCCTGGGTGGTGTCGGCCACCGGCGCCGGCGGCGAGTGTGTGCTCATCGACGCCCCGCCCGACCCCGGCGCCATCCTTGGCCACCTCCAGGAGCAGGGGCTGCGCCTGGTCGCCCTGCTGGCCACCCACGGCCACGTCGACCACGTCGGCGGGGTGGGCGAGGTGTGCCGAGGCCAGGGCGAGGACGTGCGGGTCCACATAAACGACCACGACCGCCACATGCTGCTCGACCCCGTCGGCACCAGCGGCACCCTGGGCCAGATCCTCGACTACGAGGACTTCGACCTGCGCCCCCCCGAGCTGCTGTCCGGCCTCGACGACGGCCAGCGGGTGTCCGGGGCCGGCATGACGTTCACCGCCGTCCACACGCCCGGGCACACCCAGGGGTCGACGTGCTTCCTGCTCGAGGTCGACGGTGAGGCGCCGTTGCTGTTCAGCGGCGACCACCTCTTCGCCGGCTCCATCGGCCGCACCGACCTGCCCGGCGGCAGCCACGAACAGCTCATGGCCTCGATGGCCGAGAAGATCCTCCCCCTCGACGACGCCGTCCGGGTCCTCCCAGGTCACGGCGACACCACCACCATCGGCAAGGAGCGGGCGACGAACCCGTTCCTGGTCGACCTGCTCAGGCACTCGTGAGCGATCGTCGGTCCCAGGAGACGCAACTTTGCTCACTCGCCACCGCCGGCGCGTTTCCGGCCCGCCGGCTAGCGGTTCGCCGGCAGCCACCTCTTCGACCGGTACCACTCCACGTTGTCGGCGACGGCGGCGCCGAAGTCGGTGCGGGAGAACCGGAAGCCGGTGGACTCGATGGCCTCGGTGGAGAGCCGGTTGTTGCGGTTGGTCTTGGACATCAGCCGCATCCGGTCGGGCGTGAACAGGATCGCCGGCTCCATGCCCTGCTCCAGCAGGCGCCCGTGCACCTTCCGGCGCCGGTCCTCGTCAAGGCCGTCGCCGCCGATCTCGACCTCCATGCCGAAGCAGCCGGCCAGCACCCGTCCCACGTCATGGCTGGAGGGGTAGATGCCGTCCACCACGTTGAACGCCCGGCCCACGGCCTCGGCCGAGCGGGCCAGGTGGATGGTGGCGGCGATGAGGTCGTCGACGTGGACCAGCCGCTGCTCCATGGGCTCGGGGGCGACGGCGAGCCGGGGCAGGCCGGCGACCCGCTCGATGGCAGTGTCGAGGATGGCGCTGGCCAGCAGCTTGGTGGCCCCCGGCCCGTAGACGGTGACCGGGCGCAGCACCACCACCGGCATGCCGTCACGGCTGCGGGCCCACACCTCCTGCTCGGCGCCCCACTTGGCCTTGCCGTAGCCCCGGCTGGCGTTGGGCTCGACGTCCTCCCGCACCGGCAGGGGGAGCTGCTTCTCCTCCCCGTAGATCGACGTGGAGCTCATGTGCACGAACCGCTCCAGGGGGCCACGGCCGGCGGCCTCGAGCAGCCGGGCGGTGGCGTCGATGTTGTCGCGCTCCATCTCCTCCTGGGTCGACTTGGAGCTGGAGGCGCCGGCCAGGTGGAAGACGTGGGTCACCCCCCGGCAAAGAGGACCGAGGATTTCTGACTCGCCGGCCAGGTCGGCGGGCTGGTACTCCACATCCTCGGGGAGGTTCTCGGGCCGAGGGCGCCGGCCGGTGGCCCGCACCTGGAAGCCTTCGGCCAGCAGGGCGGGGACCAGCCGGGCGGCGATGAAGCCGGTCGTACCGGTGACGAGGGCAAGAGGTTCACTCATAGGCAGTCGTAGACTGCCACTGCCACACGAAAGGCCTTGACATGGGTACCTCGGTCTTCTTCAACCCGGAGTGCAGCAACTGCCGGACGGCTGCCGCCATCCTCGAGGAGCGGGGCGTCGACGCCGACTACATCCGGTACCTGGAGACCTCGCCGGCGCGGGAGGAGCTCGAGGCCGTGCTGGCCAAGCTCGGCACCGACGACCCCCGTGACATCGTCCGGACCAAGGAACCGGTCTACGGGGAGCTGAACCTTGACGCCGCCGACCGCGACCAGCTGCTCGACGCCATGGTGGAGCATCCGATCCTCATCCAGCGCCCGATCGTCATCCACGGCGACCGGGCCGTCGTCGCCCGCCCCCCCGAGCGCCTGCTGGAGCTCCTGGACCGTGACTGAACCGGTGACGATTCGGGGGGTCCCGACCCCCGGAATCGTCACCAGTTCGCTTCAGAGGCAGGAGTAGACGGCCTCCACCAGCCGGCGGGCGCGGCGGTCGGCGCCCAGCGACGCGGTGAGCTGGTTCATCACGTAGGCGAAGCCCAGTCCCTTCGACCGGTCGGCGAAGGCCACGGAGCCGCCGGCGCCCTCGTGCCCGAAGCCGGCGCCGGCGGTCATCGCCGAGTGCAGGGAGAAGCCGAGCCCGAACGACGTGTCGATAGCCAGCACCTTGTCCGGCCCCGACACCTGGACGGCGGCGGCCTCGTCGAGCGTGGCTGCCGACAGGACCCGGTCGACGGCCAGCTCCCCGTACAGGGTGGCCAGGGCCCGGGCGGTGGCGATGCCGTTGGCCGCCGGCCACTCGGCCTGGTGCAGCTCGGGGGCGTTGAACGACTCGACGTCGAGCTGGCCGGGCGGGTTGGCGAAGGCCCGGAACGTCAGCGACTCGATGTCCATGATGGCGGCCAGGAACGTCAACCCGGGATCGTCGGGGCTCATGTCGCCGAGGTCGAACTGGCCCGTGGCCAGCCGGGCGACCGACGCCTCCCGCTCCGGCGGCAGCCCGACCCACAGATCGAGGCCGAGAGGCCCGGCCAGCTCCTCGGCCACCATGGTGCCCACGGTGCGGCCGGACACCCGGCGTACCACCTCACCGACCAGCCAACCCCAGGTCAAGGGGTGGTACCCGTGGGCCGTGCCCGGCTCCCAGTGGGGCGTCTGAGCCGCCAGCCGAGCGGCCACCAGGTCGGGATCGTGGCACTCGGTGAAGGTGATGGGCTCGTCGAAGACCGGCAGCCCGGCCTGGTGGGTCAGCAGGTGCCGGGTCGTGACCACGGCCTTCCCGGCGGCGGCGAACTCCGGCCAGACGCCGGCCACCGGGGCGTCGAGGTCGAGGAGGCCGCGCTCCCACAGGAGGAGGGCGCACGTCGCGGTGGGGCCCTTGGTCGCGGAATAGACCAGCACCGGCGTGTCGCCGGCCCACGGACTCTCGGTGTGGGCGTCGGCCAGCCCGCCCCACAGGTCGACGACGGACCGGCCGTCGACCACCACTGCCGCCGCCGCGCCCAGCTCGCCGGGATCGGCGAAGTTGGCGGCGAAGGCGTCGGCCACCGGCTCGAACCCGGGGGCGACGGTTCCGTCCATCCCGAGACGGTACGCCTGCGCCGGCTCCGGGTAGGTTCCCGAGGTGGCCCAACCCAGCAGCGTGACCATGGAGATCGGCGGCCGCTACCGCGTCGAGGGCTCCCTCGGGCGGGGTGGCATGGCCGAGGTGCGGGCGGGTACCGACCTGCGCCTGCAGCGCCCGGTGGCAGTCAAGTTCCTGCTGCCGGAGATGGCCGCCCGCGAGGACATCCGCCGGCGCTTCGAAGCGGAAGCGTGCGCGGCGGCGTCGCTGAGCGACCCCCACGCCGTGGCCGTCTACGACACCGGCGAGCACGAGGGCCTGCCCTACATCGTCATGGAGCGCCTCCCCGGCGAGACGCTGGCTGACCGCATCGCCACCGGTCCCCAGGACCCGGCGTGGGTGCGCCAGGTGGCCCAGGAGGTGCTGGGCGCCCTGGGCGCCGCCCATGCCGCCGGCCTGGTGCACCGCGACGTCAAGCCGGGGAACATCCTGCTCACCGCCGACGACCACGCCAAGATCGCCGACTTCGGCATCGCCAAGTCGCTGGAGGCCTCCGACGGCTCGCGGGATCTGACCGGCACCGGCCAGCTCCTCGGCACGCCGGCCTACCTGCCGCCCGAGCGCCTCGACGGTGGGCCGGCCACCGCCCAGTCCGACCTGTACTCCCTCGGCGTCGTCCTCTACGAGGCGCTCACCGGCCAGTGCCCGTTCCCCGGCGAGACGCCGGTGGGCACGGCGATGAAGATCGCCGCCGGCGAGTACCAGCCCCTGCACGACGCCCGGCCCGGTCTCGATCCCCTCCTGGTCAGCACCATCGAGCGGGCCATGGCCACCGACCCTGCGCAGCGCTTCGAGTCGGCGGACGCCATGTCCGCCGCCCTCGTGGCACGCGACCCCACCCTGGCCATGGTCGACGACGTGACGCTCGTCCACGCCGCCGCCCCGGCGACCGCCGTCATCGACCACCCGGTCATGCACCAGACCACGTCCTTCGAGGTCCTCCCCCCGCCGCCAGCCGTCCGGCCGCGGTCCCGCCTGCCTCTGGCCGCGCTGCTGGCCACGCTGGCGTTCGTCGCCCTGCTCGTCGCCTACCTCAACCGGGGCGACGGCGGCGGTCCCAACCAGCCGGCCTCCGCCCAGACCGAGTCCACCCAGCCGGCGCCGTCCACCACCGTGGCCCGGTCCCAGTCCCAGGCGCCGGCCACCACCCCGGCGCCGGTCGTCACCGTCCCCGCCCCCTCGGCCACCACCGCGCCGGCAGCCCGTGGCGGGAACACCGTCTCCGGCGGCGGCGACAGCAAGGGCAAGGGCGCCGAGAAGGACGACGACAAGGGCAAGGGCAAGGACAAGGACGACTGACGCCGGCGCCGGCGCCGGCGGCGCCTACTTCTCCTTCCGCACCAACCACCTGAGGCGCCTGGCCCCCTCGAACGCCGCTTCGCCGGCCAGCTGGCCGATGCCGGTCGACAGCGTCGGGTAGACGTGGATCAGGCTGGCCACCTCGGCCAGCTTCATCCCCTCGTTGATGGCCAGGGCCAGCTCGTGGATCATCTCGCCGGCGGAGGGAGCGAGGATGTGGGCACCGACCACCTTGCCCTTGGCCGTGACCACCACGATGACCCCCTCGGAGGCGCTGTCGGCCCGGGCCCTGTCCGAGTGGGCCAGCTCCATGCGGTACACCTCGACGTCGTCGCCGTGCTTCCTCTCGGCCTCGGCCACGGTCAGGCCGGCGTGGGCCAGTTCCGGGTCGGTGAACGTGCACCACGGCACGAAGTCGGTGACCTTGCCCTTGCCGGGGTAGAAGGCGTCACGCACGGCCCTCACCGCCTCGTAGGCGGCCGAGTGGGTGAAGAGGAACCGGCCGGCCACGTCGCCGGCGGCGTAGATGGACGGGACGCTCGTGCGCATGCGCTCGTCGACCTCGATCCCCCGGCGGCCGACCTTCACGCCGACCTCGTCGAGGCCCAGGCCCTCGACGTTGGGCCGGCGGCCGACGGCCACCAGCAGCTGTTCAGCGTCCCAGCGGGCCGGCTCACCGTTCTCGGCCCCGAAGACCATCTTGCGACCGTCGGCCACCGCCACCCGCTCGGTCTCGACGTTGAGCCGCAGATCGACCCCCTCGTCGCGCAGCATCTGCGTCAGGGTGGCCACCAGGTCGGGCTCGTCGCGGGGGAGGATGCCCGGGCCCTTCTGCAGCACGGTGGTGCGGATGCCCAGGCGGTTGAAGCCCTGGGCCAACTCGACGGCGATCGGCCCGCCACCGATCATGATGACGCTCTTCGGCGCACGCTCGATCTCGAACACGTTCTCGCTGGTGAGGAAGCCGGCTTCCCTGAGGCCCTCGATGGGCGGGGTGAGCGGCCGGCTCCCGGTGCAGAGGAGGATGAACCGGGTGTCCAGGGTGCGGTCCTGGCCCACCAGCTCGACGCTGTTCGGGCCGGCGATGCGGGCCTGGCCGGCGATGATCTCGACGCCCATGGCTTCGAACCGCTCGGGGTCGTCGTCGGTGCCGGCCAGGTCCTGCTGGATCGACCGGATGCGCTTCCAGACCAGCGAGGTGTCGATGTCGACGGGGCCGATCGACGGCAGGCCGTACTTGTCCGCCACCCTCATGGTGTGGGCCGCCTTGGCCGACGCCAGCAGGGCCTTCGACGGCACGCACCCTGTCCACAGGCAGTCGCCGCCCACCCGGCCCCGCTCGATCACCGCCACCCGGAGGCCGATGGTCGCCGCGAACTCGGCGCCGACCATCCCGGCGGAGCCCATACCGATGATGATCAGGTCGTAGCGACTCGCCATTGCAGGGCCCCTCCCTCGCTGACGCTTTTCGACTGTACCGCCGTAAGCTCAAAACCGTGCCGAACGGCCAGGACGCAATCGGCGTCGACATCGTCTTCGGGCTCGCCCTGCTGGCCACCCTCTTCATGGTCGCCCGCCGGTGGCGGGAGTTGTGGGACGACGACTTCACCGTCGAGGACCGCCGGCTGGCCACCCAGTGCGGCGTGTTCGTCGTGCCGCCGATCGTCGTCCTCGCCCACGAGCTCGGTCACATCCTGGGGGCCCGGATGGTCGGTGGGCGGGTCATCGGCTTCCACTACGGCTTGATCGAGGGGTCGGTCACCGTGGCCGGGGGACTGAGCGACGCGGATTTCTGGTGGGTGGCGCTGTCGGGCAACCTCATCGGTGCCGGCCTCGGGCTGGCCATGGCGCTGGCCGGCGCGTGGATCGTCCGCCTACGGCGGGCCCTGCGCCGGATGCTCATCTTCGGCGGGCTGCTGCAGGTCGGCTTCCAGCTCGTCATGTACCCCCTCCTGTCCCTGTCGGCCCGGTTCGGCGACTGGCTCGTCATCTACGACTTCGACCGCACGCCAGCGCTCAGCGCGCTGACCGCTGTCGCCCATGCCGTCGCGCTGGTCGCCCTGTGGCGCTGGTGGCGCGGGCCCGTGCGGCGCACCTTGTTCGACATCGACCACGGCCACGCGGCCGAGGTGACCCGCTTGGAAACAGCCATGGCCGCAGCGCCCCATGACCCCCAACCGGCGATGGAGCTGGCCGTGCTCTACGCCCGGAACGGCGAGATGGGGTTGGCCCGGGAGACGATGGACGAGGCCGCGGCGCGGCCCGAGCTCACGGGCCCCGCGGCGGCCAGGCTGCACCTGGCCCGAGCCCGCCTGGCCGTCATCGAGGACCGGTGGAGCCAGGCGTACCTGGCCGCCCAGGCCGGCCTGTCTGAGCTCGGGGGCGGCGACGGCACCGAGCTGGCCCAGCGGCTGTGGGCCAACGCCGGCCTTGCCCTCGAGGCCCTGGACCGGCCCGAGCAGGCGCTCGAGGCCTTCGCCCACGTGCGCCCGCCCGTGCTCGACGACCCCCGCATCCTGTACACCCGCGCCCTGGCCCGGCTGGCCGTAGGAGACCGGGCCGGCGCCGAGGCCGACCTCCACGCCGTGGTGGGCTGGCGCCCCGAGGGTGACCTGCTCCGCCAGTGGGCCGAGGCGCAACTGGAGGGCCGGGAGCCGCCGCCGCCCGATGACAGCGACCGGCCCAACTACGCCCGCCGGACCAAGGCGCCGCCGGCGCCCATCGCCGGCGTCTAGCCGCTACAGGCGACGCCGGCGCACTGCAGCGGGTTGCCGTTGGCGAAGGCCCGGTTCCCGCCGGCGTCGAAGGCGCCGGGAGCCTCGATGCCAAGATCGCGGTTCTGCACCGCGACATTGGCTCCGACAATCGCTCCCGGTTCAGCGTGGATGCCGTCGTCGGCATTGGCGAACACCACGTTCCCGGTGACCAGGGTTCCGGGACCGGCGCGGATGCCGTCGACAGTGAAGGACACCTGGTTGCCGGTGATCTCGCCTCCGCGGAGGATCTCGATCCCGGCCGCTCCCCCGTAGTGCGAAACCCTGTTGTTCAGGACGCGACCGCCGAAGAAGGCAAGGATGCCTCGGTCGTCGCCGTCCTCGCCGACGATGTCGTTGCCGACGATGTCGTGCCCGGGGCCGACCATGAAGACGCCGGCGAGGTTCTGCTGAAGGGAGTTCCCTTCCACCACGTTGCCGCTTCCCGCCAGGAACACCCCGACGACGTTGCTGTGGGTCATGGAGCTCTGAGCGATCCGGTTCGACGACGACAACACATGGACGCCGTCACCGTTGCCGTCGAGCCACAGCCCCTCGACGCGGGAGCCGTTCGAGCCCCCGGCCACGTGGACGCCGAAGCGGAAGCCCTCGATGCGGCCATTCCGCACCGTGGCCTGCATGGCCTCGACCCGGACGCCGGCGTCCTGGGCGAAGAACGTCGCGCCAGGGCCTCGCAGCGTGTGGCCGCCGAGGTCGAGCACGACGCCCGGGGCACCGATGACGAGACCGTCGCCCGGGCAGGTCATGTCCTCGGCCAGGGTGGTGCTGACGGTGATCGTCGCCCCGCAGGAGATCGGGGCCGCGCCGGCCGGCGCCGGTCCGACCACGAGCCCGCCGGGGAGGGCGGCCGCCATCATGAGGTACCTCAGTCGCCGTCCCACGCCGGCGACAACTCTATCGAGCGGCGGGGCCGATGACCGGGAGGGCCTTGATGAGTGGCTCCAGCTCGCCTCGGGTCACCACGTTGTCGAAGCGGGCGGTGATGCGGCCGTCGGCCCCGATGACGAACACCCACGGCTCGTTGAGCTGCTCGCCGCGGTAGACCCAGTCGGCAGCGGACTTGTTGACCGTCTTGGCCTGGAAGTCCCGCCAGATCTCGACGTGGACGAAGTCGGCCCGGTCGGCGTACTGGTGGGCCAGCTCGTCGACCAGGTCGGTGACCGGTCCGCAGAAGCGGCTCGTGCAGTAGACGGGCGTGGCGAAGACGGCCACCACGGGGCGTTGGGCCGCCAGGGCGGCGGCGATCGTGGTGCGGTGCAGGTGCGGGTCGGGAATGTCACCGCTGCCCGCCCGGGAGTCGATGGCCGGGCGGGGGACGTCGGGCGTGGTGAGGGTGAGGGTCTCGGTGGGCAGGGCCTGGTCGCCCACGGCGGGCACGGCATGGGTCGGGTTGACCGCGAACGCGGCCTTGCCGCTGCGGGACCTGCCGTCGACCGACGTCGTGGCCTCCACCTCCCAGAAGCCTGCCTTGTCGAAGCTGGTCCGGGCCGCGTAGAGGCCGCGAGTGTCGGAGGCGGCCACGATCTCGGGCGTGGCCGGCATCGGGTCGGGCTCGACGGAACCGTGGATCGGCAGGTACGAGGCCTTCACCACCGGCCCGAACGGCGATGGGTTGGCGGTGTTCTCCTTGGTGCCGACGTAGGAGAAGCGCAGGTCGACGGAGCCGTAGCCGATGAGGCGCTGGTCGGCGGTGACGAGGCCGACGATGAAGCGGGCGGGGGGGCCGGTGGCCAGGTCGTAGCTGGCGACGTGGACGGCCAGGTCGTCGGCGCCGGCCTGGCCTTTGCCACCGGAGCCGTTGCAGGCGGCGAGGAGGAGCATGGCGGCGCCGGTGGCGGCGAGGCGGCGGAGAAGCATGGAGTTCATTTGTCGCAGGGCGGTGCGGTGATGGCAAGTCGCCCCAGGCCGTCGCGGTAGACGCCGGCCAGCCGGCGGAGGTCGTCGGGCAGGCTGGCCGGAGGATCGGAGAGCTCCGATTCGACCCTCTCCTTGGCCTGGAAAAGGCGGGCGGCGTGGGCCCGGTCGACGTCCTCCAGCGCCCGGGCGACGGTGTGCAGCGGCTCGTGGGCCCGGTCGAAGAAGTGGCGGCGGGCGGCGGCGGGCTCGGCGGCCGCCTGGCAGAGGGCGGCGTGGGCGTCGACCAGAGGGGCGACGGGCACCGGCTGGCCGGCGACGGTGATGGTGCCGTCGCCGGAGTCGCCGCCGCCGCACGCTGCGGCCACGACGGCCAGCACCACGACGGCCGCTCGCCTCAGCACCGGCGCAGGATGCGCAGCGACCCCGTCGTGGCGACCGGCTGGAAGTCACCCGACGCCACCGCCCGGCACCACACCTCATAGGGCGGCCGCCCGCCGGCGGCGGGGTCCTCGAACACGTCGTGGATGGCGACCAGGCCGCCGGCGGCGACCCGTGGCGTCCAGGCGTCGTAGTCGGCGTGGGCCGGCGCCGCGCCGTGGCCCCCGTCGATGAACACCATGGCCAGTCGAGTCTGCCAGTGGGCGGCGACGAACGTCGACTCACCCACGACGGCGACGACGGTGGCCTCCAGGCCGGCGTCCTCGATGGTCCGGCGGAAATGGGGCAGGGTGTCGATGCGGCCGGTGCGGGGGTCGACGAGGCGGGGGTCGTGGTGCTCCCAGCCGGCCTGGTTCTCCTCCGAGCCGCGGTGGTGGTCCACGCAGAACAGCACGCTGCCGGCCTGCTCGGCGGCGTCGCCGAGGTAGACGGCCGACTTGCCGCACCAGGAGCCGATCTCCAGCAGGGGGCCGGCGGGGGCCGCTTCCAGGCCGGCGGCGTGCAGGGCCCGGCCTTCGTCGTCGGGCATGAAACCCGGGGCCCGCCGGGCGACCTCGATGCGGTCGGGCCTCACTCCTTCGAGGTGACCCCGGCGCCGTCGAGGGTGGCCATCTCCGCCAGGACCTTGGCCGCCGCCTGCACCAGAGGGACGGCCAGGACGGCGCCCGTGCCTTCGCCCAGGCGCATGCCGAGGTCGAGCAGCGGCTCCAGGCCCAGGTGATCGAGGGCGGCGGTGGCGCCCGGCTCGGTGGAGCGGTGGCCGGCGATGCAGTAGTCGACGCAGGCGGGGGCCAGGGCGGCGGCCGCCAGCAGGCCGGCGAGGGCGATGACGCCGTCGACGACGACCGGCACCCGGGCGGCGGCGCCGGCGACGATGAAGCCGGCGATGGCGGCGATCTCCAGGCCACCGACCGAGGCCAGGACGTCGAGCGGGCGCAAACCACGGGCCCGGAACGCCGCCGCTTCTACGACCAGAGCCTTGCGGATGAAGGTGGCGTCGTCGATGCCTGTCCCCCGGCCGGTCACGTCGGCCGGCGGCCTACCGGTGAGGACGGCGACAAGGGCCGCCGAGGCGGTGGTGTTGCCGATGCCCATGTCGCCGGTGACCAGGCACCGGGCGCCGGCCGCGACCGCGTCGGCGGCGACGCCGGCGCCGACGTCGAGGGCCTGGCGGGCCTCGGCGGCGGACATGGCCGAGCCCCAGAGCAGGTTGGCCGTCCCGTGCCGGACCTTGCGCTGCAGCAGCCCGGGCGCCGGCGCCAGGTCGGCGGCCACGCCCACGTCGACCACGACCACCTCGGCGCCGGCGTGACGGGCCAGCACGTTGACCGCCGCGCCGCCGGCGCAGAAGGCGGCGACCATCTGGGCGGTGACCTCCTGGGGCCACGGGGTCACGCTCTCGGCCAGCACCCCGTGGTCGCCGGCGAAGACGGCGACGGTGGCCGGCGCGGGGACCGGCGGCGGGCAGGCGCCGGCGATGCCGGCCAGCTGGATGCCGACCGTCTCCAGACGACCGAGGGCGCCCCGCGGCTTGGCCAGCCGGTCCTGGAGTGCTGCCGCCTCGGCACCGGCGCCGGCGTCGAGAGGGATGAGGCGGTCGACCGCCTCGTCGAAGCTCACCCCCCAGCCGGGAGGGAGGGCTCGGGCCGGTGGGCGAACATGAGGCGGTTGAAGATGAAGAACTTCCCGACCCAGAGGATGCCGAAGGCGGCGAGAGCGGCGAAGTTCACGACCAGCCGGGCCCCGAGGACCGAGCTGGTGATGTGGTGGGCGTTGGTCTCGGCGAAGTCGGCCGCCCACGTGGAGAAGATGAGCCCCAGCAGGGCCAGGCTCCAGAAGGGGACGATCTCCTTCATCAGGTGCGACTTCCCCGACTTGCCCCACGCCCATTTCCGGTTCAGGTAGTACGACGGCACCGCCGACACGCACACCGCGATGATGTTGGACGTACGGGCCGAATAGAACGACTGGGCGATGAACAGCACGATCTGGGAGACGACCACCGAAATGACCGACACCAGGCTGTAACGGATCATCTTCCGCCCGCCGGGCGTGCGCGATCGCTCAAGCAGGGAGCGGGGGGAGAGGACCACCATCGTGATCGTATCGGCAGCCTGCGACAACCAATCAAGCCACACCTACGTTCTGGTTGCACCTACCCGCGCATGCGGTGGTCAACTGCAACCAAAACGGGGTGATGTCGCACCCCGTCGGCATTCTTGGCGGATGGACCGGATCAACGAGCTGGCTGAACGACAGCACAGCCTCATCGGTCGCGAGCAGGCGCTCGCCCATGGCATGACCATCCGCCAGATCGAGGGCCGGCTACGGAGCGGACGCTGGAGCATCGCTGCCAGAGGCGTCTACCGAGTGGCCGGCGCCGTACAGACGTGGGAGCAGCGGTTGCTGGCCGCGGTGCTGGCGGCGGGCGTCGGCGCGGCGGCGGCCCGGCGATCGGCTGCGGCTCTCTGGCGCCTCCCGGGGTTCCACCCCGGGCCTGTCGAGGTGACACAGGGGCGGGCGCTCAGCGTCCGCACGCCGGCCACACGGCTCCATGACTCACGGTTCCTGCCGCCACACCAGATCCGTGTCGTGGACGGCATCCCGACCATCTCGGTCGAGCGCACCGTGCTCGACCTATGTGGCTCCGAGCACCCGAAGCGGGCGGAGCGGGCCCTCGACAACGCCCTGGCGATGAAGCTCACCACCGTCCAGCAGCTCGGCCAGATGCTGGCCGAGACCGGGCGGCGAGGGCGGGACGGGACGGCGCTGACCCGGCAGCTCCTCGCCGTACGCGCCGATGACTACATCCCGCCGGCGAGCGCGCTCGAGGCCCTGGTAGTGGCGGTGCTGGAGGCGTACGGGATCGAGCAGGCGGAGCGGCAGGCCTCCGTGGGCGGCACCACGGCGCCCATCGGTCGAGTGGACTTCATCCTCCGCGCCGCACGGCTCGTCATCGAAGCCGACAGCCGGCGGCACCATTGGAGCTGGCTCGACGTGGAAGCCGACCATCGGCGGGATCTCCTTCTCGCCGCCGCCGGCTGGACGATCGTGCGGGTGAACTGGCACCAGCTCGTCCAGGAGCCGGAACTGTTCGTCGCCGCCGTCCGTTCGCACCTCCGCCGAAGCGCCGCCTGAACTGGTTGCACCTGCCCGCCATATACGCGGGTAGGTGCAACCAGAACGGGAGGGGGAGGCGGGGGTAGCCTCACCTCGTGAGCCAGCACACCACGGTGGAGGCCCTGGGGATCGCCGTCGCCGCCGGCGTGCCGGTGCTGCTGTGGGGTGCTCCCGGCACGGGCAAGACGTCGGCCATCACCGCCATGGCCGCCGGCATGGGGGTGCCGTGCGAGACGGTGATCGCCGCCATCCGGGAGCCGTCGGACTTCGCCGGCCTGCCCATCGTGACCGCCGGCGAGGTCCGGTTCGCCCCGCCCCGCTGGGCCCAGCGGCTGGCGGTGGCCGGAACGGGCGTGCTGTTCCTCGACGAGATCTCCACCGCCCCCCCGGCGGTGCAAGCGGCGCTCCTGCGGGTCGTCCTCGAACGGGTCGTGGGGGACCTACCGCTCCCTGACGGCGTGGTGGTCATCGCCGCCGCCAACCCGCCCGAGCAGGCGGCCGACGGGTGGGACCTGGCCGCCCCCCTGGCCAACCGGTTCTGCCATCTCGACTGGACCGTGGAGCCGGCGGCGTTCGCCCAGGGCCTGGTCAGCGGGTTCGAGGCGCCCCAGGTGCCCACCTTGCCCCCCGACTGGGAGACGGAGATCCCCTACACCCGGAGCCTGGTGGCGGCGTTCATCAACGTCCGGCCGGGTCTGGCGTGCGAGCTCCCGTCCGACGCGGCACGGGCCGGCAGAGGCTGGCCGAGCCCGAGAACGTGGGACATGGCGGCGAGGCTCTGGGCCGCGGCCAACGCCGCCGGCGCCAGCACCGAGGCCGAGACCGCCCTGCTCACCGGCGCCGTCGGCGAGGGGCCCGGCATCGAGCTGCTCATGTGGCACCTGGAGATGGACCTGCCCGACCCCGAGGAGGTCCTGGCCGACCCCGACGCCTTCGAGGTGCCCGAGCGTCACGACCGGGCCCACGCCGTGCTGTCCTCCGTCGCCGCCGCCGTCGCCGCCAACGCCACCGGCCCCCGCTGGCTGGCGGCGTGGAAAGTCGTCGGCAAGGTGGGCGAGCACGCGCCCGACGTGGGCGCGGTGGCGGCGAGGGTGCTGGCCCAGTGCCGCCCCGCCGGCGTGGCCGCGCCCCCCGAAGTGAAGCTCTTCCTCCCCCTCCTCAAGGACGCCGGCTGGCTGGACGGGGCGCGCAACTGAGCACGGAGGGCTAGCCTTGATCCTCCCGTGGAGCTCAACACCCACAAGCTGCTGGCGGCCCGGCTGTGGGCGGTCCGCCGCTACCCGTACCTGACCGCCGCACTCTTCGCCTCCCCGGTGATCGCGTCGCCCGGCGTCAAGAGCGCGGCCGTCGACGAGTCCTGGCGGCTCTACGTCGACCCTGATTTCGTCGAACGCACCAGCGTCCCCATCATCGGCGGCCTCCTGGTCCACCACGCCGGCCACCTGGTGCGCGACCACGCCGGCCGGGCCAGGCACGCCGGCGTCCATGGGGGCTCGGGCAAGGACTGGGCCCTGGCCGCCGACGCCGAGATCAACGACGACCTGATCGGCACCGGCCTGCGCCTCCCTGACGACCGGGTCGTCCCCCACGACCTCGGGTGGAAGGCGGGCCGGCTGGCCGAGGAGTACTACCGCGCCCCCCACGACGACACCGACAGCGAGCCGGACTGCGGCAGCGGGTCCGACAGCCGCCACCGGGAGTGGGAGCTGGATCCCACCCATCCCGGCGGCCTCCCCCCGGGGGAGCAGCACCTCCTGCGCTCCCAGGTCGCCGCCGCGGTCCTCGAGTTCGCCAAGGGCGGCGCCGGCCGCCTCTCCGCGGGGTGGAGAAGGTGGGCCGAGGACATGCTCGATCCCAAGGTCGACTGGCGAAGGGTGCTGGCCGCCGAGATCCGCAAGGGCCTGTCCCAGGTGAGCGGCCGGGTCGACTACACCTACCGGCGCCCGTCGAGGCGGGCCTCGGCCAGCCCCGACATCGTCATGCCGGCGCTGGAGCGGCCGGTCCCCGAGGTGCTGGTGCTGTGCGACACGTCCGGGAGCATGGCCGAGGAGGACCTGGCCGTCGTGCTGGCCGAGGTCGACGGGCTGCTGAAGGGGGTGGGCCTGGCCCGCAACCGGGTTCGGGTGATGGCCGTCGACGCCGCCGCCCAGACCGTCCAGCACGTGAGCAACGTCCGGCAGATCAACCTCGTCGGCGGCGGCGGCACCGACATGGGCGCCGGCCTGGCGGCGGCGGCCAAGCTGCGCCCGCGGCCGTCGGTGGTCGTCGTCCTGACCGACGGCATGACCCCTTGGCCGGCGGAGGCGCCCAAGGGCATGCAGGTAGTGGTGGGGATCATCGGCAACCCGGCGCGAGGCGGGCGCCCCTGGGCCGCCCCGCAGTGGGCACGGGTCGTGCCCATCGACGCCGCCGCTTGACCGCCCTCATGCCCCGCAAGCCCCGCTGGTACGACCCGCTGCCCGAGGTGACGGCCACGGTCGACTGCGAGGGGGAGGCACACCGGATCACCTGGCGCAGGGGCAAGGTCGTGCTGGAGGACCACGACCTGAATGCCGAAAGAGGGATGATGGCCTTCGGCGGCGAGATGTGTCCCTGCATGCGGGTGCTGGAGGTGTGGGTCGAGCAGTTCCGCATGCCCCCTGACCTGTTCGGCGCCATGCCCACCTGGCTCGGCGACCAGGCGTTCCTCCTCCCCGACGAGCTGGCGCTGCCCCGCCGGATGGGGTTCGTCCGCACCTGGGAGCGGGCCTGGCGGTTCGAGTCCTACCTGCCCAGCAAGCAGGCCCGGCTGCTGACCGACGAGCTGAAGGACAAGGCCCTCCCCGCCCTCCGCCAGCACCTCAACGCCTGGAAGGCCAAGACCGGCGCCCGCATGATCGGCGGCGCCCAGGTCGTCCTCATCCCGTCCAACGAGACACCCACCGTCGAGGGGACGACCGACCGGGTGGCCCTGCGGGCGACGGCCAAGCTGCACGGCACGTGGGTCGTCGACGTGTGGCCCTACGGGATCGCCGTCGTGGACGACGCCTTCGTGGTCGATCTCCGCAAGGCCCGCACCCTCGATGACCTGGAGGTGCTCGCCGTCCGGTGGGAGCCGAACCGGTCCGGCGGGTGGTCGACCATCGCCGCGCCCGCCCGGGTGTGGCGGGGCGCCGGCTCCGGCGGCGGGTGGCGCCTCACGTGGGAAGCAGCATGAGCGCGGACCCCCAGACGGCGGAGATCCAGGCCGAGCAGGCCGTCGTCGACCACGCCTACCGCCGGCTGGAGGCCATGCGGGCCGAGGCCCGGGCGCTGGCGGCCGACGTGCTCGAGCACGGCTCCGGCGGCACGTTCGCCAACCGCATCGAGCGCGACGTGCGCATGGAGGCCCGTGGCCGGCGCCTGGCCGAGCTCCAGGTGGGCGAAGCCGGACTGGTGTTCGGCCGCATCGACCCCCTGGCCGGCGACCACCTCTACATCGGCCGGGTGGCGGTGGCCGACGAGGACAACGAGCCGCTGGTCGTCGACTGGCGGGCGCCGGCCGCCGAGCCTTTCTACCGGGCGACCGCCCGCCACGCCATGGGCCTGGCCCGCCGGCGCCACCTGATCCTGCGGGGCCGGCGGGTCGTCGGCCTCGACGACGAGCTGCTGGGGGAAGGCGCCGACGTAGACGACCGCACCAGCGACCTGGTCCTCGTCGGCGAGGGCGCCCTGCTCGCCGCCCTGGGGCGCTCGCGCACCGGCCGCATGGGGGACATCGTCGCCACCATCCAGCGGGAGCAGGACGAGATCATCCGCGCCCCCCTGCCCGGCATCCTGGTGGTCCAGGGCGGGCCGGGTACCGGCAAGACGGCCGTCGCCCTCCATCGCGCCGCCTACCTGCTCTACACCCACCGCTTCCCGCTGGAGCGCTCCGGCGTCCTGCTCGTCGGCCCCAACCGCATCTTCCTCCGCTACATCGAGGCCGTGTTGCCGGCACTGGGCGAGCACAGCGTGACCCTCGCCACGCCGGCCACCCTCGTCGGCACCGCGGTCACCGGCGTCGACTCCCCGGAGGCGGCCAGGGTCAAGGGCGACCCTCGCATGGCCGGCGTGCTGGCCCGGGCCGTCGCCGACCGGGGCCGGGGGCTCCCCGCCGAGCTGAGCCTGCTGCGGAACGGCCGGCGCCTGGTCCTGTCCTCGGACGCCTCGTGGCGCATCGCATCCCAGGCCCGGCGCCGGCCCGGCACCCACAACGCCCGGCGTCCCATCGTGGAGCGACTCGTCGCCCGCCACTTCCACCGCCAGGCCGCCCACGACGACGAGGGCGAGGGCGAGGATTTCGAGTCCTTCGAGGAGACCATCCTCCGCCAGCGGCCGGTCCGGGCGGCCCTGGAGCGCATGTGGCCCGTCCTCAGTCCCGACGACCTCGTGCACGACCTGTTCGGCTCCCGGGCGCTCCTGCGCTCCGCGGCCCGCAAGACCCTCAGCGACGAGGAGTTGGAGCTACTCCACCGCCGGCGCAGCCCCCGCGCCGCCGACGCCAGGTGGACCGAGGCCGACCTGCCCCTGCTCGACGAGGCGTCGGTCCTCCTCGGCCCCCCGCCGTCCCGCACCCGCCTCGGGCGCCGGCGTGGAGGGGACGAGGAGCGCCGCTTCGAGCACGAGCGGGTCATGGCCGACCTGACGAACATCGACGCCCAGATGCGCCGCGACGTCCTCCGCCACCTGGAGCAGACCGACGTCGAGGACAACCCCGAGCACCTGGACTTCCGCTCCCGCACCTACGGGCACATCCTGGCCGACGAGGCCCAGGACCTTTCCCCAATGCAGCTGCGCATGCTGGCCCGCCGCTGCCCGGGCGGTTCCATGACCCTCGTCGGCGACCTGGGCCAGGCCAGCGGCCCGTGGGCGCCGGCCCGCTGGGACGACATCCTCGCCTACCTCCCGGTCCGCCGCTCGCCGGCGCACACCGAGCTGTCGGTGAACTACCGGACCCCCTCGGAGGTGATGGACCTCGCCGCCCGGGTGCTCGCCGCCGCCACCCCGGGGCTGGCCCCGCCGGCGTCGGTGCGCAGCGCCGGCGTCGACCCGGTCGTCACCGCCGTCATGCCCGCCGCCCTGGCCCAGACGGTGGCGAGGGTGGCCGCCGCCGAGCTCGACGCGGTGGGTGAGGGGAAGGTGGCCGTGATCTGCCCGGCGTCGTACCTGGACCAGCTGCGCCCTGCTCTCCCCCAGGGGCCCGAGGGCGCCGGCGTGCTCGACGTCCCTGTCGCCCTCCTCTCGGTCGACCAGGCCAAGGGCCTCGAGTTCGACGCCGTCGTCCTGGTGGAGCCGGCGGCGGTGATCGGCGAGGGCTCGCCGGCCACCGGCCGGCGGGCGCTCTACGTGGCCATGACCCGGACGACGACCCGCCTGCACATCGTCCACGCCGAGCCCCTCCCGCCGGAGCTGGTCCCCGCGGATGCCACAATGGCGGGGTGACGGCTCCTTCTTCGGTGCCCAGCTGGGCCATCGAGCCGGTCGGGCCGCTCCACGGCGACGTCCGGATCAGCGGCTCCAAGAACGCGGTCAGCAAGCTGATGGTCGCCGCCCTCCTGGCCGAGGAGCCGAGCGCCATCACCAACGCCCCCCGGCTGGGCGACGTGGAGATCACCGCCGGCATGCTCCGATCGGTGGGTGCCGCGGTCGAGATCTCCGGCGACCGGGTGGCGATCGACCCCTACGGCCTCGAGGAGAGCCGCATCCCGGTCTCCTACAGCGGGCTGAACCGGATGCCCATTCTCCTGGTGGGCCCGCTGCTGCACCGCATCGGCGAGGCGTTCGTCCCCTTCGTCGGCGGCGACCGCATCGGGCCCCGCCCGGTGAACTTCCACGTGGAGGCGCTCCGCCAGTTCGGTGCCGAAGTGGAGATCACCGACCAGGGGCTCGAGGCCAAGGCCGTCGCCCTCCACGGGGCCCGCATCCGGCTGCCGTCGCCAAGCGTGGGCGCCACCGAGACCGTCCTGCTCACCGCCGCCCTGGCCGAGGGCCGCACGGTCCTCGAGAACGCCGCCATCGAGCCCGAAGTGGTCGAGCTGGCCCTGTTCCTCCAGCGCATGGGCGCCCGCATCGAACTGCAGCCCGACCGGCGCTTCGTCGTGGAGGGCGTCCACCGCTTGACCGGCGCCGACCAGCGCCTCGGCGGCGACAGGATCGAGGCCTTCTCCTACCTCGTCGCCGGCCTGGCCACCGGCGGCTCGGTGCGCATCACCGGCTGCGCCCAGGAGCGGCTGGTCACCGCCATCTCCACGCTGCAGCGGATGGGCGCCAGCTTCCGCATCACCGACGACACCGTCACCGCCTGGGCCGACCGACTGAAGCCGTGCGCGGTCCGCATCAGCACCCACCCCGGGTTCATGACCGACTGGCAGCCCCCGCTGGTCGTGCTGTGCACCCGGGCCCACGGCATGTCCGTGGTCCACGAGACGATCTTCGAGGACCGGCTCGGATACATCGACGCCCTGCAGCACATGAAGGCGGAGATCGAGCTCTTCGAGCAGTGCCTGGTCGGCCAGGCCTGCCAGTTCGCCGAGATCGGCGCCCTCCACTCGGCGTTGATCCGTGGGGCGTCGCCGCTGGAGGGGGCCGAGGTGGAGATGCCCGACATCCGGGCCGCCTTCGGCTATCTGATCGCGGCGGCGGCCGCCAACAGCCCGTCGCTCCTGCACGGCGTGCACCACCTCGAGCGGGGCTACGACCACGTGTTCGAGAAATTCTCGGACCTCGGGTTGGGCATCCGAGAGCTGCACGACTGAGGCGAATTGGGCGAATCAGTCGGCGTGGATTTGGTCGCGCCGCGCCGCTCTGCCTACTATGAGCGCTTCCCCCTGCGCAGGCTTCTAGGCCCGCGCGCCTACCCACGGAGGTCGTCTCCTTCGCCACGCCTACACCTAGGGTTTTCCGTCTGCACCTCGTACGGACGATGTCCAGAGCGAACACCGCTCGCGAGCTTGAATGCCGAATGACGACTGCCCGCATTTCGAGCCACACCTGACTGCCCATTTCGGGCACTCTCAAGGAGGCGCACAATGCGCAAGCAACATCGATGCAAGGCACTTCTCGGAGTGTTGTCCCTCTCCGCCGGCCTGCTGGCCGTCAATCCGACCTCCGTGTCCGCCTGGAGCTGGTACGACGCCCCTCCCACGGCGGCGAACTGGGAGGCCCTCCGGTGGTGCGAGTCGACCAACGACTACACCACCGACACGGGCAACGGGTACTACGGCGCCTACCAGTTCTCCCTCGAGACCTGGCAGTGGCTGGGTTACTGGGGCTGGCCCAGCGAGGCCGACCCCGAGGTCCAGGACCAGGCCGCCATGGACCTGTACGAGTACTCCCACTGGGACGCCTGGCCAGCCTGCAGCCGGTGGCTGGGATTGAAGTACAGCTACTACTGAGTCGGCCGAGCGGGCACATCGTTGCCGAACTCAGGAGCCGGCGGGGGCTTCGGCCTCCGCCGGCTCCTGGCCTTCCCCGCCGGCGGTCGCCTCCCCGCCGGCGGGGCGCAGCTCGACGTAGGCCGCCTTGGCCGCCGCCACCACGGGCACGGCCAGGAGGGCGCCCACAACCCCGCCGGCGGACACCCCGATGAGGGCGGCGGTCATGGTCGCCGGCGGCGACAGCTTCACCGAACGGCCCACGACCATCGGGCTCAGGATGTGGTTCTCGAACTGCAGGAAGAGCACGAAGAAGACGGCGCAGATGACCCCGGTGGTCGCGCTCTTGCTGAACCCGAGCAGCACGAAGGGGATGCCGCCGGCGGCTCCGCCGATCTGGGGGACGAGGTCGAAGACCGCCACCCAGATGGCCAGCAACGGGGTAAGGGGCACGCCCAGGATCAGCCCCACCGTCAGCACGGCCAGCCCCGCGATCGCCGCCACCAGCAGCGAGCCGGCGACGTACTTGCCGAACGTCTGGTAGGCCAGCCGCCCGAGACGGTCGGCCTGGGCCAGGCGCCGACCGGGGACGAGCCGGCGGGCGCCCCGCAACAGCCGCTCGCCGTCCAGGAGCAGGCTGACGGTGACCATGACGGTGAAGCCGGCGACGAGCAGCCCGTCCGCCGCCGTCTCCGCCGCGCCCACCAGCGGGGTGTCCTCGCCCTCGAGGCGGTCGGGAAGGCTGTTGATGACCCGACGGATGGCGTCGGCGGTGCCCGCCCGCTGCAGCTCGTCGCCGATGATCGGGAGCTGTTCGATCTGGCCCACCACCCGGTCGGTCTCCCGGCTCAGGTTGCGGCCCTGCTCGATCGCCGGCGGGATCAGCAGGGCCAGCCCGGCGGAGGCGACGGCCAGAAAGCCCAGCATGACCACGGCCACCGCCGGCGCTCGGTGGCCACCGACCCGGCGCTCCACCTTGTTGACCAGGGGGTCGAGGGCCAGGGCCAGCAGCGTCCCCACCGCCAGGACGGTGATGGCCCGCGGGGCTCCCCGGATGAGGGCGGTGACAGCCAGGAGGCCCACGAAGGCGGCCATGACCCACACCACCGAGCGCCAGTCGAGGTCGACGTCGCGTGTGAGCTCACCGTCGGCGCCGGCCACCGCTCGGTACTGTACCGAGATGGTGGCGCCCATCCCCCGGGAGCCAGCTATTCCTGAACCGCTGGGCCCGCGTGAACGGCTGCGGATCTCGCCCCGGTCGGCCGTCCTCAGCGTCGCCATCTTCGGGGCCACCCTGGCCCTGCTGGCCGTCATCGCCGCCGCCCAGCGCGTCATCGGCTGGATACTCGTCGCCGCCACCCTGGCCGGCCTCCTCCATCCGCTGGTCTCCGTTCTGGCCCGCCGCATGCCCAGGGCCCTGGCCACCGGTCTCGTGATGCTCACGCTGGTGGGCTCGGTGGGGGCGATCGGCTACGGCCTGGTGGACGACGTGGCCAGCGAGACCCGGCGCCTGCAGGAGGCCGGCCCCGAACGGGCGGCCGAGATCGAGCGGTCGGAGCGCTTCGGCGACATCGCCCGCGACATGCGCCTGGCCGAGCGCACCGACCGGTTCCTCCAGGAGCTGCCCGCCCGCCTGCGCGGCGGGACGACGGCCGAGGCGCTCCAGGCCGCCGCCACCCGGGGCGTCGCCTTCCTGGCCACCGGCGTCCTCACCATCTTCTTCCTCCAGCACGGCCCCCGGCTGGCCCGGGGCGCCCGGAACCAGGTCCGTGACCCGGGCCGGCGTGAGCGGCTGGAGACCCTCGCGGTGGCCGTCTACCACCGGGCCTTCAGCTACGCCACGTCCTCACTGGCCATGTCGCTGGCCGCCGGCCTGGCCGCCTACCTGGCCGCCCGCATGGCCGACGTGCCGGGGCCGGCAGCCCTTGGCGTCTGGGTCGGGCTGTGGGACCTCGTCCCCGTGGCCGGCGCCTTCATCGGCGCCGTGCCCATCGTCCTGCTGGCCGCCGCCACCTCCGGCGAACGGGCGATGGTCCTCATCGCCGCCTTCGTCGCCTACCAGGTCATGGAGAACCTGCTGATCCAGCGCAGCGTCGAGCGGTCCACGGTGCGGGTGGGGCCGTTCGTCACCATCGCCGCCGGCCTGGTCGGCCTGGAGCTCAGCGGGATAGCCGGCGCCCTCCTGGCCGTGCTGGCCGCCACCATCGCCCTCACGACCGTCGACCAGCTCGCGCAGCCCGCGCTCAAGGAGCGGCCCGAAACCGCCGAACTCCCAGGAGACTGACAACAGTCCTCCTGGAGGTCGTCACCATGAAATTCGTGCTCCGGCGGTCGCTCCCGTCCATCGGGGGCTTGATCGGCCTGCTTCTCGCCATCGGCTTCGCCGTCGTGCTCTTCCTCGGAGCGCCGATGTGGTTCCCGGCGGCATTCGCCATCGTCATGATCGGGATCCAGTACCTGGTCAACCCCTACATCATCCGGTGGCTGGTCCCCGCCGCCGTCATCGACCACGACGGCGAGCGCTACGCCACCGACCACCCCGTCGGGGCCATCGTCGCCCGCCGGTGCCGCGACGCCGGCATCCCGCTGGTGACGCTGGGCATCGTCGACGACGGGAACCCCAACGCCTTCACCTTCGGGCGCACGCCACGCGACGCCCGCATCTGGATCTCCCGCGGCCTCCTGGAGCGCCTCGACCATCGGGAGCTCGACGCCGTGGTCGCCCACGAGGTGGGCCACATCAAGCACTGGGACTTCGCGGTCATGACCCTGGCCGCGGTCGTCCCGATGGTCCTGTACCTGGCCTACCTCATCGCCCGCGGCAGTGACCGCGCCGAGGCCCGCGCCGTGGCCCTCGGCGCCTACATCGCCTACCTCGTGTCGCAGCTGACCCTCCTGGCCCTGAGCCGGGCCCGGGAGACCGCTGCCGACCACTGGTCGTGCGAGATCACCGGCGACGGCGACGCCCTCGCCTCGGCCCTGGTCAAGATCGCATATGGCATGGGGGTGGAGAGCGCGGCCGAGAAGGAGGAGATCCAGGCCCTGATCGCCTCCGGCCGCCAGGGCAAGAAGGAGGCGGCCAAGCTCTCCGCTCGCGCCCGCCGGGCCCGGTCCATGCGGGCCATGGGCATCTTCGAGCCCCAGTCGGCCGAGGCGATGCAGTACGCCTTCGCCCACGGCATCGACCCCGACCGGGCCCTCGCCGCCATGCGCTGGGACCTGGTCAACCCCTGGGGCGCGACGCTGGAGAAGCTGTCGTCGCACCCGCTGGTGGCCCGCCGCATCCGCGCCCTGGAGGAGTCCGGCCTGCCCGGCGCGCCACGGCAGTGGAGCGCCATGCGAGCCATGGCGGGGGCGTCGCCCGAAGAGGTCATGTCGGCCAAGGGCCGCTTCGCCAAGGAGCTGGCCGTCGCCGTCGCCCCCTGGGTGCTGATCGTCGCCGGCCTGGTCTTCGGCATGCTGCCGCGGAGCCAGTTCGGCCTGGGCCTGGCCGTCGCCGTCGCCGGCCTGCTGTTCTTCGTCAAGCAGCAGTTCCGCTACCCCGCCGACCACCAGCCGGTCGAGGAGATCGCCGGCCTCCTCGAGCGCCTCGACGCCGGCCCCATCGCCGGCATCCCCGTGGTGGTGAAGGGCCAGATCATCGGCCGTGGCGTCCCCGGCTACGTCCTGTCGGCCGACATGGTCGTGGCCGACGACACCGGATTCGTGCCGCTGCTCTACCGCCAGCCGCTGCCGTTCGTGGCCCAGCTGTTCGGCCTGTTCCGGGCCAAGGAGTTCCAGGGCAAGGAGGTCGTGGCCCGGGGCTGGTACCGGCGCATGCCCGGGCCGGCGATCGAGCTGCGCGACGTCCACGCCCTCAGTGGCCGCAAGGCCCGCTCCTGGGAATGGGTCGCCCGCTACGCCGGCTCCGTGCTCCTGATCTTCGCCGGCATCGCCGTGATGCTCGTGGGCCTGGCCTGATTCCAACCGACTCGGAACTGGTGACGATCTTCGGGGTCCTGGCCCCGGATTTCGTCACCGGTTCGGCTCGGTGGCCCGCTTGTCGAGCCAGCGGCGCAGGCCGGCGGCGTTGGAGTGGACGCCGTTGAGGACGGCCATGGTCTCGGTGGGGTCGGCGCCGAACGCGGCGGCCAGGGCGCCGGCGACGTCCTCCCCCCGTGACCAGGCCGCCTCGGCGACCGCCGCCCACTCCAGGAGGGCGTGCTCGGCCTCTTCGAGGATCCCGGCCGGGTCGCCGTCGAGCACGCCGAAGTGGGCCAGGGCCAGCCGCGCCGGCCGGCGGCCGGCGAAACGGCGCAGCGACTGCACGGCCAGGTCGAGGTCGAAGTCCGGCGGCGGGGTGGCAGGCCGCAGCACGCCCACGTCGGGCAGGCGCACGCCGGCGGCGTCGCCGGTGAACAGCACGCCGGTCGAGGTGTCGTGCAGGGCCAGGTGGTGCGACGCGTGCCCGGGAGAGTGGACGGCGGTCAGCGCCCGCCCCGGCCCGACGGCGATCTCGTCGCCATCGCCCAAGACCCTGATCCGCTCCGCCGGCGTGGGGTCGAGGCGGCCGTAGAGGCTGTCCAGCGTGTCGCCGAAGACCCGGGCCGCGGAGGCGACGAGCCGACTCGGGTCGACGAGGTGGCGGGCACCCACCGGGTGCACGTATACCGTCGCCGCCGGGAAGGCGCGGGCCAGGTCGCCGACGCCGCCGGCGTGGTCGAGGTGGATGTGGGTGACGACGATGCCGGCCAGGTCGTCGGCTCCCACGCCCAGCGCCGACAACGCGTCGAGCACCACCGGCACCGACGTCTGGGCCCCGGTCTCCACCAGGACCGGCGCCTCGCCGGGGACGAGCCAGCCGGCGGTCACCCGTTCCCAGCCCCCGAGGAGGGTGTCGATCTGGTGGAGATCAGTCAGCGACCAGCTCCGGCATGACGTTCACGACGAACTCCTCCACCCGACCCTGACCCTCGCCCGGCCAGCTGGCGACGAGGTGGGTGAACCCGGCCTTGCGGAGGCTCTCGGCCTGCCGGCGCACCTGGTCCCACGGCTCCGAGATCGACAGGTTCGTCGATCTCCCGATGTCGGCGGCGTCCCGCTCGGCCACCGCCGCGTACCGGTCGAGCAGGGCAGATTTCCGGGCCAGGTCCGACGTCGACCCGAGGCCGTGCCACACGTCGGCGTAGCGGGCGGCCAGGGGGAGCATGACCTTCTCACCGGTGGCCCCGATCCAGATGGGCGGGTGGGGGCGCTGCACCGGGCGGGGCCGGTAGAAGGCCCGCTTGAGGCGGAAGTGGTGGCCGTCGTAGTCGAAGTCGTCCCGGGTGAGGACGCCCTTGATGATCTCGATCGTGTCCTCCAGGCGCCGGATCCGTTCAGTCGTCGCCGGGAAGTCGAAGCCCAGCCGCTCGTGCTCCTCGTCGTGCCACGCCGCGCCCAGGCCGACGTCGACCCGGCCGCCGGACACGTGGTCGACGGTGACGACCTCGGCGGCCAGCATCGACGGGTGGCGATAGGTGACGCCGGTGACCAGCGCACCGAGCCGGACCCGGGAGGTCACCGCGCCCAGGGCCGACAGGAGGGTCCAGGCCTCCAGGCACGGCCCCTTGGGGTCGCCGTAGAGGGCGGTGAGGTGGTCGAACACCCACGCCGACTCGAACCCGGCCTCTTCGGCCCACACCACCCGCCGGCGCAGTTCGGGCCACTCGAGCTGATGCTGGGACACGTCGACGCCGACCTTCATCCGCTCAGTCTTGCCGACCGCTTTCACACCCGGCGTTTCACAGGCGGAGGTGGGTGGGTACCCGCCAGGGCATGAGCGGGTCGCCGTTGGAGAAGGTGCGGTCGGCGGCCGCCGAGTGCAAGGCGTGCGACCTGTGGAAGACCGGCACCCAGACCGTTTTCGGTGAAGGGGCCGGGAGGGCCGACCTCATGCTGGTGGGCGAGCAGCCGGGCGACAAGGAGGATCTGGCCGGGCGGCCGTTCGTCGGCCCCGCCGGCCGCGTCCTCGATCAGGCCCTCGACGAGGCCGGCATCGACAGGGACGACGTCTACGTCACCAATGCGGTCAAGCACTTCAAATGGGAGGCACGGGGCAAGCGCCGGCTCCACAAGCGGCCCGACGCCGGCGAGGTCGCCGCCTGCCGCCCTTGGCTCGACAAGGAGATCGAGCTGGTGCAGCCCAAGGTCGTCGTCTGCCTGGGCGCCACCGCCGCGCAGGCCCTCCTCGGGCGCACGTTCAAGGTGACCAAGCAGCGCGGCGAGCTGTTCCCCCAGCCGGGGGGGCACGTCATCACCGCCACCGTGCATCCCTCGTCGATCCTGCGGGCGCCCGACGCCGCGGCGCGGGAGAAGGAGCTGGCGGCCTTCACCGAGGACCTCCGGCGGGTCGCCAAGAGGCTCGCCTAACATCCGCCGCCATGCAGGAAGGCAGCAAGAAGGCGATCCTCGCCGCGTTCCTGGCCAACGTGGCCATCGCCATCGCCAAGCTGGTCGGGTTCTTTCTCACCGGGGCGGCGTCCATGCTCGCCGAGGCGGTCCACTCCGGCGCCGACGCCAGCAACCAGGGCCTGCTGTTCCTCGGAGGCGCCCGGGCCCGCAAGTCCGCCACCCCGGAGCACCCATTCGGCTACGGCCGCGAGCGCTACTTCTGGTCGTTCGTCGTCGCCTTGGTCCTCTTCACCCTCGGCGGGCTGTTCGCCCTCTACGAGGGAATCGACAAGCTGCGCCACCCGCATGAGATCGAGTCGGCCACGGTGGCCTTCGTCATCCTCACCATCGCCATCATCGTCGAGGCCTTCTCCTTCCGCACCGCGATCATCGAGAGCAAGCACGTCAAGGGCAAGGAATCGTGGTGGCAGTTCGTCCGCCGGTCGAAGTCCCCCGAGCTGCCCGTCGTCCTGCTCGAAGACCTCGGCGCCATGGTCGGCCTCATCTTCGCCGTCATGGGCCTCGGCCTGGCCGAGATCACCGGAGACCCCCGCTACGACGCGGCGGGGAGCATCGCCATCGGCCTCCTGCTGGTCGTGATCGCCATGATCCTGGTCATCGAGATGAAGGGCCTGCTGATCGGCGAAGCGGCCACGCCGGCCATGATCGCCAGCATCACCCGGACCATGGAGTCCTCAGAGCGGGTGACCCGGGTCATCCACCTGCGTACCCAGCACATCGGGCCCGACGAGCTGCTCGTGGGAGCCAAGCTGGCCTTCGACGAGAGCCTCGACGTCACCGGCCTGGCCACCGCCATCAACGAGGTCGAGCATCGGGTCCGCCAGGCCGTCCCCACCGCCCGGATGATCTACATCGAGCCCGACATCGAGCGCGTCACGACCTGACCTCCACATCGGTCGCTCCGCACGCCGGTTCCGGCGCGCTTCACCCCACCCGGAACGTCCCCTTCATGTCGCGCCACAGGTGGTCGTCGACGAAGCAGGCGAAGGTGTAGGTCCCCGGCTTCTTCAGCGCCAGCTTCCTGGTGGCCGTCTCGTTCGCCCCGATGGGGGCGATGCCGCCGATGACCGTGCCGTCAGGGTCGATGACCACGAACTCGTGCCGGGACGGGCCGATGTTCGTCATCTCGAACTCGACCTTCTCGCCGGCGACCCCGGTGAAGGCCTCCAGGCCCTGGTAGGCGAAGTCGTGGGACGACAGGGGCACCGCGCGGTCCACCCCGTCGCCAGAGCAGCCGGCGAGAGCGAGCGCCACCACCAGCAGCGCCCGCTTCACGGCGCCGCCGGGTACACCGTCGATCCTCGCCGCACGAACTCCACCGACTTCTCCTGCATCCCCAGCTCCAGCGCCTGCTCCTCGCTGACGTCGTGGGCCGCCGCGTACTCACGGACGTCCTGGCTGATGCGCATGGAGCAGAACTTGGGGCCGCACATGGAGCAGAAGTGGGCCGTCTTGGCCGCCCCCGCCGGCAGGGTCTCGTCGTGGTAGGCCCGGGCGGTGCCGGGATCGAGGGCCAGGTCGAACTGGTCCTCCCAGCGGAACTCGAAGCGGGCCTTGGAGAGGGCATCGTCCCAGGCCTGGGCGCCGGGGTGGCCCTTGGCCAGGTCGGCGGCGTGGGCGGCGATCTTGTAGGCGATCACGCCCTCCTTGACGTCGTCCTTGTCCGGCAGGCCGAGGTGCTCCTTGGGCGTGACGTAGCAGAGCATGGCCGTGCCGTACCAGCCGATCATCGCCGCCCCGATGGCCGAGGTGATGTGGTCGTAGCCGGGGGCGATGTCGGTGGTCAGCGGGCCGAGGGTGTAGAAGGGCGCCTCGTGGCAGAGCTCCAGCTGGAGCTCCATGTTCTCCTTGATCTTGTGCATGGGCACGTGGCCGGGGCCCTCGATCATCACCTGCACGTCGCGGTCCCAGGCGATCTTGGTCAGCTCGCCCAGGGTGGCCAGCTCGCCCAGCTGGGCCTCGTCGTTGGCGTCGTCGATGCAGCCGGGCCGTAGGCCGTCACCCAGGGAGAAGGCGGCGTCGTAGGCGGCCAGCAGCTCGCACAGCTCGTCGAAGTGCTCGTACAGGAAGTTCTCCCGGTGATGGGCCAGGCACCAGGCGGCCATGATCGACCCGCCCCGGCTGACGATGCCGGTGCGGCGCTTGGCCGTGAGAGGCACGTAGCGGAGGCGCACGCCGGCGTGGACGGTGAAGTAGTCGACCCCCTGCTCGGCCTGCTCGACGATGGTGTCGCGGTAGACCTCCCACGTGAGGTCCTCGGCGCTCCCGTCGACCTTCTCCAGCGCCTGGTAGATCGGCACCGTGCCGATGGGCACCGGCGAGTTGCGGACGATCCACTCCCGCGTCGTGTGGATGTCGGCCCCGGTCGACAGGTCCATCACCGTGTCGGCACCCCACTTGGTGGCCCAGGTGAGCTTGTCGACCTCCTCCTCGATCGACGAGGTGACGGCCGAGTTGCCGATGTTGGCGTTGATCTTCACCAGGAAGTTCCGGCCGATGACCATGGGCTCGGACTCGGGGTGGTTGACGTTGTTGGGCAGGATGGCCCGGCCTCGGGCGATCTCGTCGCGCACGAACTCCGCCGGCATGCCTTCGCGGGTGGCGACGAAGGCCATCTCCGGCGTGATCTCGCCCCGGCGGGCGTAGTGGAGCTGGGTGACCGTCCGGCCCGCCTGCGCCCGGAGCACCTTGGCCGGCGCCGCCGGTTCGTGGCCGTTGCGGGCGGCGGCCCGGCCGTCGTCGCGGGGCGTGGGGCGCCGGCCGTCGCACTCCTCGACGTCGCCCCGAGCGAGGATCCAGTCACGCCGCAGCGGCGGCAGGCCGGCGGTGGGCTCGGACCCCGGACCGCTGGTGTCGTACAGCCGGATCGACGAGCCGTCGGTCAGCGACACCTCGGTGAACGGGACACCATCGACGTACACCTTGCGTCGTGCGGCCATCTCGTGATCGCTCCCTTCGCCGGCATGACCCGGACAGGTTCGGACGGTCGGCGCCGTGTGCGCCCTCTCAGCCTGCGGGGGCAGCTCCGTGCGGAACGGCTTGGTTGGTCCTTGCGGAACGGCTTGGCAGGCTCCCGTGCAGCGTCCAGCTTGGCACCGTTACCAGGCGGCGGCCAGCGGGTAGCCCGAAGGTATGTCCAATCCTCAGCAGCCGGAGCTGGCCCGCAGCCGCAAGACCCCCGCCCAGGACCAGGACGCCGTCGCCGGCGTACTCGACGGTCAGCCCGACATCGGCAGCGACGCGCCTCGGGGGCCGGTGCCGCCCGAGAACCAGCCAGGCCACCACCCCACCGAGGAGCAGGACAAGCCGCCTATGGACAAGTTCGCGGCCAAGCTGGGGACCATGGAGCCCGAGGAGCGGAAGGACGTGCTCAAGGACGAGCCGCCCTCGGTGGTCAACCCGGTTCCGGCCCAGGCGGCCAAGCGCAACGCCCTCGTCGGTGTGGCCGCCCTCGTCGCCCTGATCCTGGCCGTCGTCGCCGGCCGGCGCATCCGCAGCCGGCGCTAAGACCCCACCACGGAGGTAGGGAGGGCGGCCAGGCGCTTGGCGAACACGCCCACGATCCCCTCGATGGTTGTCTGGCCCTCCACCGGCACCTGGGCGCCGTCCGGCCTGAGGAAGTACACCCCGAGTAGCACCCTGCCCCGTTGCAGGTACACGGCGATGGTGCGCCGGGGCCCCGTCCCGTCGTCACTGGTGAGGTCGTAGGCCCGGCGGTTCACTCCCGCCGTCTGGGACCAGCTGGCGTCGGGCGGGTTGGCGAATCGGGTGGTCACCGGCCGCTCGCCCGGCGCGCCGGGTACCGGCGTCGAGGGGCAGTTCGCCACCACCGACTGCAGCTCGGCGAAGGCCTGGGTCGTCCCCCCGGAGTCGCCGTAGAGCACGGCCTCGGTGCTGAAGACGAGGGTGCCCTGGGCGTCGAGCACCGCGTCCTGGATGCGGGCGGTACGGCGGGACTCGCTGGGGTAGCGGCCGTTGCACAGGTCGAGCGTCGGCTGGTTGAGACCGACGCCGCCCGGGAGCACGATCACTTCGGCGGCGGGGGGAACGTCGTTCGGCGTGACGACCAGGCTTTCGAGCGCCGACGCCGAGGGGTCGTTCCCGGCGGACAGGGGGACGGTGGTCGACGGACCGGGCAGGAGCGTGGTGGGCGCCGGCGCCGCCGCTGGCGGAGGGTCGTCGGACGACCGGTCGGCCGAGAAGTAGATGCCGGTGAGGCCGACGAGCACCCCGACCACGACTGCGTACACCCACAGGATGGGCCGCTTGCGCTTCTCCGGCGGGCCGGCGTCGGCCCCCGCCTCGTGCCGGCGGACCACCGGCGCCGGCAACCCGTGGCCCTCGGGCAGCGGTGAGGTGCTCTCGGGGGGCGGGTCGTTGACTGCGGCCGAAGGCACGGTGGCGTAGGTCCAGGACGAGCCGTTCCAGTACCGCTTGCGGGAGGGAGTCCAGAAGTCGGGGTACCAGCCCGCCGGCGCCTGGGGAGCGGGCTCGGTGTCCATCCCCCCATCTTGCCCGCCCCCGGCATGCGGCGGGACCGGCGGTAGGGTCGTCCCGGTGAACACCTCGTTGCTCGACGCGTGCTGGGGCAAGCCCGTCGAGAGGCCCCCGGTGTGGTTCATGCGCCAAGCCGGCCGCTGCCTGCCCGAGTACCGGGCCCTGCGGGAGCAGCACGGGATGTTCGACATCTTCCGGGCGCCGGAGCTGGCCGCCGAGGTGACGGTGCAGCCGGTGCGCCGGCTGGGCGTCGACGCCGCCATCCTCTTCTCCGACATCGTCGTGCCACTCGTCGCCGTCGGCCTGGAGATCGACCTGCGGCCAGGGCCTGTGCTGGCCGAGCCGTTCCGCTCCTCCGCCGACCTCGGGCGGCTGCGCCCCCTCGAGCCGGCGGCCGACATGCCGTACGTGCTCGAGACCGTCCGGCTCCTGGCCGGCCAGCTCGACGTGCCCCTCATCGGCTTCGCCGGGGCCCCGTTCACCCTCGCCAGCTACCTCATCGAGGGCGGCTCCTCCAAGACGCTCGGCAGGACCAAGGCGGCCATGCACGCCGACCCGGTGTTCTGGGCCGACCTCCTGGACCGGCTGGCCGGCATCGTCGTCGCCTCCTTGCGTGCCCAGGTCGAGGCCGGCGCCGCCGCCGTGCAGGTGTTCGACTCCTGGGCCGGGCTGCTGTCGCCGTCGGACTACCGGCGCTCGGTGCTGCCCGCCACCCGGAAGATCTTCGAGGGGTTGGGGGACCTGGGCGTGCCCCGGATCCACTTCGGCGTGGGCACGGGTGAGCTGCTGGAGCTGCAGGCCGAGGCGGGCGCCGATGTGGTCGGCGTCGACTGGCGCGTGCGCCTCGACCGGGCTCGGGCCCGGCTGGGCGAGCAGGTGTCCGTCCAGGGCAACCTCGACCCGGCCGCCTGCCTGGCCCCGTGGGAGGTCGTGGCCCGGGAGGCGGCCGACGTCCTCGACGCCAACGCCGGCCGGCCGGGGCACGTCTTCAACCTCGGTTGGGGGGTCCTGCCCGAGACCGACCCCGACATCCTCCGCCGGCTGGTCGACCTCGTCCACGGTGAGTAGCCCCACAGGGGTGTTGCTCATGGCGTACGGGACGCCGGCAACCCCCGACGACGTGGAGGCCTATTACACCCACGTCCGGAGGGGCCGCCCGCCCACCCCGGAGCAGCTGGCCGACCTGCGCCGGCGCTACGACGCCATCGGCGGGACGTCGCCGTTGCTGGCCCGCACCCGGCAGCAGGCCGACGGCATCCAGGCCGCATTGGGTGACGGCTTCGTCGTCCGGTTGGGCATGAAGCACGCGGCCCCGTTCATCGAGGACGGCGTGACCGCGCTGGCGGAGGCCGGCGCCGGCCGCATCGTGGGCCTGGTGCTGGCCCCGCACTACTCGGTGCTCTCGGTCGGCGAGTACGCCGAGCGGGCCGAGGCGGCGGCGGCCGATGCCGGCGTGGACTTCACCATGGTGCGGTCCTGGCACCTGGCTCCTGGCTACCTCGACCTGCTGGCCCGCTTCGTGGGTGGCGAGGTGGCACGGCTGGCCGTCGAGCCGGTCGAGGTGGTGTTCACCGCCCACAGCCTCCCCACCCGCATCCTGGACATGGGCGACCCCTACCCCGACCAGCTGGCCGAGACGGCGGCGGCCGTCGCAGCCCGAGCGGGCGTGGAGCGGTGGTCGGTGGGCTGGCAGAGCGCCGGCCGCACACCCGAGCCGTGGATCGGTCCCGACATCCTGGCCGTGCTGCCGGTGCTGAAGGGGGCCGGCGCCGCCGGCGTCGTCGTGTGCGCGGCGGGGTTCGTTTCCGACCACCTGGAGGTCCTCTACGACCTCGACGTGGAGGCCCGGGCCGCAGCCGATGCCATCGGGCTGGCGTTCAGCCGGACCCCCGCCCCCAACGCCGATCCACGGTTCTGCGCCGCGGTGGCCGGCGTCATCGACAGCCATGCCTGAGCGGGTGGCCGTCGTCGGCGGCGGCATCACCGGCCTGGCCACCGCCTACTACCTCGGCAAGGCCGGCGTCGCCGTGACCGTGGTGGAGGCCGGCGAGTTGGGCGGGAAGATCCAGACCCGCGCCTTCGCCGGCGTGCCCGTGGAGGCGGGGCCCGACACGTTCCTGGCCCGGGTGCCGTGGGCCGTCGAGCTCTGCAAGGAGCTCGGCCTGGGCGACGACCTGGTGGAGCCGGCGACGGGCAAGGCCTTCCTCTGGACAGGCGATTGCCTCCGCCCCCTCCCCGAGCGCCACGTGCTGGGAGTCCCCGTCGCCCTGCGGCCTCTGCTGGACTCCGGCGTCCTGTCGAAGGCCGGCGTGGCCCGCGCCGCCCTCGACCTCGTGCTGCCGCGGAGCCGCCACGGCGCCGACCCGTCGGTGGCCGCGGTGGTGGGCCGGCGCATGGGCCGGCAGGTCGTCGAGCGCCTGGTCGACCCGCTGGTGGGCGGCATCAACGCCGGCCGGGCCGATGCCCTCAGCCTGGCCGCCACGGCCCCCGCCATCGCCGCCGGCGCCGCCCGCCATCGCAGCCTCGTCCTCGGCCTGCGCCAGGCCAAGTCGGGCCCGGCCGGGCCGGTGTTCCTGGGCCTCAAAGGCGGCCTGCACCGCCTCGTCGAGCGGCTGGCCGAGGAGGTCGACGACGTCCGTACCGGGGCGGCGGTGACCGGCGTCGAGGCCGGCGGCGCCGGCGGCTACACCCTGCGCTGCGATCCCGGCCCTGACATCACCGCCGGCGCCGTGGTGGTCACCGTCCCGTCCTACGCGGCGGCGGGATTGCTCCGATCGCTTGCCCCCGCCGCCGCCGGCCACCTGGCCGCCATCCGCCATGCCTCCGTCGTGACCGCCACCCTGGCCTACCAGCCCGCCGCCCTGCCCCGGGCCCTGGAGGGCTCGGGCATGCTCGTCCCCCGCGTCGAAGGCCGGCTGCTCACCGCCTGCACGTGGTCGACCACCAAGTGGCCGGTGCTGGCGGCGAGCGGGATGGTGCTGCTGCGGGCGTCGTCCGGCCGCGACGGCGACGATCGGGCCATGGAGCTCCCCGACGCCGAGATCGTGCGCCGGCTCCACGACGAGCTGGCCAAGGTCATCGACCTCAGGGAGCGGCCGGAGGCATCACTGGTGTCGCGCTGGCCGCGGGGGTTCCCGCAGTACGAGGTCGGCCACCGGGCCCGGGTCGACGCCATCGAGGCCGCCCTCGCCGTCGACGCCCCCGGAGTGTTCGTCGCCGGCGCCGCCTACCGCGGGCTCGGCATCGCCGCCTGCATCGAACAGGCCCGGCGGGCGGCTGGGCTCGTCACCGCCGGCGAGCTGGTGCCTTAGCTCCCGAAGCCGGCGAGGACGTCAGGCCCAGGCAGCCGGATACCGCCACGTAAAATGGACCATGACCGACACAATCGTCGTGCGGTCGCCCTACGACGGTGCGCCCGTCGGCCGGGTCCCGAAGCACGGCAGGGACGACGTCGACCGGGCCGTCGCCGCCGCCGGCCGGGCATTGCGCGACCAGCCGCTGCCGCCGTGGCGGCGAGCCGAGATCCTCGACGCCGCCGCCCGCCTGCTCGCCGAACGGGCCGAGGACTTCGCCCGCACCATCGCCCGGGAGTCGGCCAAGCCCATCAAGACGGCGCGCGTCGAAGCCAGGCGCGCCGTCACGACGTTCACCTTCGCCGCCGTCGAGGCCCGCCGGCTCACCGGCGAGATGGTGCCGGTCGACGCGGCCGAGATCGGCGAGGGGCGCCTGGCCTTCACGCTGCGGGTGCCGGTGGGCGTTGTCGCTGCCATCTCGCCGTTCAACTTCCCGCTCAATCTCGTGGCCCACAAGCTGGCGCCGGCCATCGCCGCCGGCTGCCCCGTCGTGCTCAAGCCGGCCAGCCAGACGCCCATGACCGCCATCGCCCTGGCCGAGCTGCTGATCACCGGGTGCGGGCTCCCGCCGGACTACCTGCACGTCGTGACCGGCGCCGGCGGCGACGTCGGCAACGCCCTCGTCGAGCACCCCGACGTCGCCTACGTCAGCTTCACCGGCTCCTCCGAAGTGGGATGGGCCATCGCCGCCAAGGCCGGGCGCAAGAGAATCGCCCTGGAGCTCGGCAACAACTCGCCGGTCATCATCGAGGCCGACGGCGACTGGCAGAAGGCGGCCCGCACCATCGCCACCGCCGGCTTCAGCCACGCCGGCCAGTCCTGCGTCTCGGTGCAGCGCATCTACGTGGCGTCGGCGGTGGCCGGCGACTTCACCTCCCTGCTGGCCGGGCTGGCCGACGAGCTGGTGGTGGGCGACCCGATGGACGAGGCCACCGACGTCTCCGCCCTCATCTCCCCCGACGAGCGGGATCGGGTGGCGTGCTGGATCCAAGAGGCGGTGGTGGCCGGCGCGACCGTCGCTGCAGGCGGCGCCATCGACACCGTCGCCGCCGGCGGTGGCCTCGAGGCCGGCGTGCTGCGGCCGACGGTCCTCACCGGGGTGACGGCGGACATGCGGGTCAGCCGGGACGAGGTGTTCGGGCCGGTCGTCGCCATCACCGCCTACGACTCCTTCGACGAGGCGCTCCGCCTGGCCGACGACACCCGCTACGGGCTGCAGGCCGGCGTCTTCACCGCCAGCCTTTCTTCGGCGATGCGCGCGGCCCGGGAGTTGCGGTTCGGCACCGTGCTGGTCAACGAGGTCCCCACGTGGCGGGCCGACCAGATGCCCTACGGCGGTGTGCGGGAAAGCGGGAACACCAAGGAAGGTCCGACGTATGCGGCTCGGCAGATGACCGAGGAGCGTCTGGTGGTGATCCAGCCGTAAACGTGCCAGCCGGAAGGCCGCCGGAGCTGGCCCCCATGTTGGCGACGACCACGTCGCTGCCGCCCTCCTTCGACGGATGGCTCATCGAGCCCAAGTGGGACGGCGTGCGCGCCGTCGTCACCGTCCACGGCGGCAGGGTGACCGTTGCCAGCCGACTGGGCAACGACGTCACCGGCGGCTATCCCGAGCTCGAGGGGCTGGCGGACGCCCTGGGTGGGCGCTCGGCGGTGCTCGACGGCGAGATCGTGGCCTTCGACGAGCGCACGGGCCGGCCCAGCTTCCAGCGCCTGCAGCGGCGCATGCACGTCCGGCAACCGGGCGCTGCGTTGCGGCGCGAGGTCCCCATTCAACTGCTGCTGTTCGACGTGCTGTGGCTCGACGGCGAGCTGGTCGCCGAGCGGCCGCAGGCAGAACGGCGCAAGGTGCTCGAGGAGCTGGCCCTGGACGGGCCGTGCTGGCACACGTCGCCGTTGATCCCGCCGGCGCCGGCCGACGAGCTGCTGGACGCCTGCCGGCGCATCGGCATGGAGGGCTACGTGGCCAAGCGGGCCGACGCGGTGTACGTCCCGGGCCGGCGGTCTTCGGCGTGGATCAAGGTGAAGTGCCTCAAGCGCCGGGAGTTCGTGGTCGGCGGCTGGTCGGAGGGCCAGGGCGGGCGCTCGGGCTCGATCGGCTCGCTGGCCGTCGGCTGTTGGGGCCTCGACCCGGCAACCGGCGCCGGCACCGGCCGGTTCCATTACGTTGGGCTGGTGGGCTCAGGGCTGTCCGGCGACATGATCCGCCAGCTCGCCGAGATCTTCTCCCGGACGGCACGGGACGACAGCCCGTTCGCCGAGAAGCTGATCGGCAAGCTGCACTACGTCGAGCCGCTCCTCATCGCCGAGGTGGCGTTCAACGAGGTCACCGAGAGCGCCACCCTCCGCCAACCCTCGCTGCAGGGGTTCCGGAGCGACCTGAACCCGAATCAAGTGCTGGCGGACCCGGACCTGCAGGTCGTCATTGACCAGCGGCCCCTGCAGGTCCGAATCCGCCAGATGTGGTGAGGCTGGTGGGTCAGCCCCCGGCCTGACCGGGTTGCTGGGTCAGCCCCCGGCCTGACCGGGTTGCTGGGTCAGCCCCCGGCCTGACCGCCGCCGCCGGCGGCGCCGCCGCCCTGCTCGGCCTGGAGCCGGCGGTCGGACTCGTCCCCCTGAGACTTGCCGCCGGTGTCGCTGTAGCCGATACCAGAACGACCGGTCTCAGTGGCGCCCTCGAGCGCAGGGTCGCCGCGCTCCATGCCGCCTCGAGTTTCGTCGCCGCCCTCGGGGGCGTCGGACATGGGCTCTCCGGATTCAGGGTCTACTTTGGGCATGTCACTTCCCTTCCCTCCCGGTAGCTGACGAAAACAGCCACCGGTGCACAACGGGGCGGGCACCGACGTACCATCTCGATGTGCCCAGGCCCATTTGGAGCGGCGCCATCAGCTTCGGGCTGGTGAACGTGCCGGTGAAGGTGTTCAGCGCCACGTCCTCGAAGGACGTCCGCTTCCACCAGCTCGACGGCAAGTCGAAGTCCCGCATCAAGCAGAAGCGCGTCTCGATGGCCACCGGCGAGGAGGTGCCCTATGAGGACCTCGTCAAGGCGTACGAGATCGCGCCGGACAACTACGTCACCGTCACCCCCGAGGAGCTCGAGGCCTTGGACCCCAAGGCCAGCAAGACCATCGACATCGAGGACTTCGTCGACCTCGACCAGATCGACCCCGTGTACTACGAGCGGCCGTACTACCTGGTGCCCGACAAGGGTGGCCAGAAGGCATACGCCTTGCTGCGCAACGCCATGCGGGAGACCAACAAGGTCGGTATCGCCCGCGTCGTGTTGCGCACCAAGCAGTACCTGGCTGCCATCCGGCCCAAGGACGACGCCCTCGTCATGGAGACCATGCTGTTCTCCGACGAGGTCAACCCGCTGGACGAGCTGGATCTGCCGGGACCGGACGTCGACGTCACCGAGCGGGAGGAGAAGATGGCCCGCTCGCTCATCGACTCCCTGACCACCGACTTCGAACCGGCGAAGTACCGCGACGAGTACCGGGAGCGGGTCCTGCAGCTCATCGAGCAGAAGGCGTCGGGCCAGGAGATCGTGGTCGAGGACACCGCCGAGGAGGCGCCCCGGGTGGTCGACCTCATGGCCGCGCTGGAGGCCAGCCTGGCCGCGGTGAAGTCCGGGAAGACCGAGAGGTCATGACCGGCCCGGGAGGCCGGTCCGGAGAACATTCACTGGGTCTTCCCTCGAAGAGGGATGACCAGTGAGCCCGTCCTCGGCGTCGGTCGAGGTGGAGGTCGGCGGCCGGCAGCTCAAGCTGTCCAACTTCGAGAAGGTCCTGTACCCCGAGGCCGGCTTCACCAAGGGTCAGGTCATCGACTACTACACCCGGATCGCGCCGGCGCTGCTGCCCCATCTCTACCAGCGGGCATTGACCCTGAAGCGCTACCCGAACGGGGTGGACGGCCAGTTCTTCTACGAGAAGAACTGCCCGAAGCACCGCCCGCCATGGATCGGGACCGTCTCGGTCTGGAGCGCCCGCAACAAGGCCGACGTGAACTACTGCCTGATCGACGAGCTCGCCGGCATCGTCTGGGTGGCCAACCTGGCCTCACTCGAGCTGCACACCTCCCTCTCCCACGCCCGCGACATCCAGCGGCCCTCGATGCTGGTCTTCGACCTCGACCCCGGCCCGCCGGCCACGGTGGTCGAGTGCGGGCGAGTGGCACTGTGGCTTCACGAGGTCCTCGACGACCTGGGCCTCCAGGCCTTCCCCAAGACGTCGGGATCCAAGGGGCTGCAGATCTACGTGCCCCTGAACACGCCGGTGACCTACGACGAGACCAAGCCCTTCGCCCATGCCATGGCCAAGCTGCTCGAGCAACAGCATCCCGGCGAGGTGCTGTCGGTCATGACCAAGGAGCTCCGCACCGGCAAGGTCTTCATCGACTGGAGCCAGAACGACGACTCCAAGACCACGGTCTGCGTCTACTCGCTCCGGGCCCGCCCCCGCCCCACGGTCTCCACCCCTGTGACTTGGGACGAGGTGGCGGCCGTCGTCGACAGCGGCGACCCCGACGAGCTGGTCTTCGAAGCCGGCGACGTGCTGGCCCGCATCGAGGCCGATGGCGACCTCTTCGGGCCCCTGTGCGAGCTGGAACAGACGCTGCCGGCGCCGACCCGCTAAGTGTTGCACCACTAGGGTCCCTATTCCTCTACACCGGCACGTCCGAATTGACCCCCACTAAGGTCCCCTCCCGTCGCCATTTGACTGCGAGAAAGGACGAGCGATGATCGGTTCGACCAAGCAGAGGTCACGGCTCACCAAGGCGCTCAGGGCTTCCGCCGTCGCCCTCCTCGTGCTCGCCGCCGGCTGCTCGACGTCGTCCATCGGCGGCGACCCGGACATCAGTGCCGACGCCGACCGCGGCGCCGGCGGAACGCTCGAGGGGCTGAAGGTGAAGGGCTCGAAGTTCACCCCCAACGGCGAGGTGGTGATCACCACCCTCCTGGTCGGGGACGGCCCCAACGCCTCGCAGTACGTCGAGGAGACGATCCAGGCCGACGCCGACGGCAAGATCAACTTCGAGCGCCGGCCCATGCCCTGCCCGACCGCCACCGGTTACGGGAGCGGGAGCTGGACGTGGGTGTCGGCCCGCGACACCGCCACCGGCATCAGCGGCGGCGAGCCGTTGACCCCCGGGAGCGCTCCGGACTGCACCGGCTGACGCCGGCGCCTCCGGTCGCCGGTGTCCCCGTGGAACGCCAGAACTGGGACGAGCGGTACTCGGCACCGGATCGCACGCCGCTGCACCAGCCCGACCAACTCGTCGTCGATGAGCTGGCCGGCACCCCGCCGGGCCGAGCTCTCGAACTCGCCGCCGGGGAAGGCCGCCACTCCCGCTGGCTGGCCACCCGAGGCTGGCGCGTCACCGCGGTCGACTTCTCCGAGGCCGGCCTCCGCCGGGCCAGGCAACTCGCCGACGACGCCGGCGTACACGTCGACTTCGTCGTCGCCGACGTCCACACCCTCCCCGTCCCGCCGGCCCGGTTCGATCTCGTCCTGGCCACGTTCTTCCACC
>Ga0247719_1000112_pt1 | contig 57687 bp, 61 predicted proteins | sample 41E_DmetaG_FD_189046 | JGI IMG/M metagenome (GOLD analysis project Ga0247719, IMG submission 189046) | Soil microbial communities from hillslope of Landscape Evolution Observatory, University of Arizona, Oracle, AZ, United States - 4-1-E_D | ecosystem: Engineered > Artificial ecosystem >...
CCCCCGGGATCCCTCCCGCCGGGAGTCGAGGTGAGCCACCCGTCGAGCTGCCAGCGCACCCGCTCCGCGATGGCTCCTGCGGTCAGCGCACCGTCGTGGCGCCACAGCCGCACGTGGTGCTCGCCGTGCTCGGTCTCGGCCTCGATCGCGATGCGCGTGCAGGCGAGGCCGCGCCGGCCGAGCTCGTCGTGGAGCTGATCGGCGAGTGACTTCGCGACGAACGCGGCCCGATCAGCCCGGTCTGCCGGTGGATCGAGCTCGGCTTCGAGCGACAGGTCGGCCGGTGGCGTTCGAGCTGCGAGCGGTCGTTCCTCCATACCCCGGGCAAGACGCCACGCGAGCTCCCCGTCGTTGCCGAAGCGAGCGAGCACCGACGACGGCGGCAGCGCGGCCAGGTCGCCAAGCGTGCGGACGCCGAGGCGGACGAGGAGGTCGGCGAGGTCGGGCCGGTCGAGGACCTTCACGGGAAAGGATCCAAGGAACGTCCGGGTCGCGCCGGGTTCGACCGCGAACCACCGTGACGGCGCATCGGCCGCTCGACGTGCTGCGAGCGCCGCGGCGAACCTGCCATCGGCGATCCCGACGCGAGCGTCGACCTCCGCCAGCTCCAGGGTGCGGGCAGCCACCACATCGTCACCGCCGAAGTAGCGCGACGGGCCGCGCATCAAGAACGCGCACAGGCCAGGTCGCACGATCTCGATGCGCGGGCAGACGTCGTCCAACGCGGAGACCACCGGTTCGAACGCGCGCGCATCGCGGCCAGGGTCGTCGTCGACGATGACCAGCTCCGGGCACCGCGCCTGGGCGTCCCTCCGTCGGAGGCCTCGGGTGACACCCTCTCGACGGGCGCCGCGTGAGCACGCGACGACCCGGTTGGCGTGGAACACGGCGGCAGGCGTGTCGGGATCGATCTCGGCCGCGGTGATCGGCCAGTCGGGGCACCACACCACGAGCGTCCTCGGCGCAGCCGTCGCCGACATCGACCTGTCGCCTCGCTCGTCAGACCGCGATGGCAAGGCGACGACCGCGACCGGCCGCGCCACGCCCGTCGACGGCAACGTCGATCGTCCGCTCCCGCAGGAACCCGTGTCCGTCTTCGAGGCCCGTCCACCTCGATCGTCGCACCGAGAGGCGGACGTCGGCGCCCTCCGGCCACTCCCCGGCGACGAGGAGGATGCCGCCACGATCTCGCGCACGGGTGGCGAGACGGCGTGCGTCTTGGGGACGCGCTCTCGTCGACGGGCGGACGACCACGAGGTCGATGGCGTCGAGCAGCGCGGCAGTCACCATCGGCCAGTGGCCGCCCGGATCCGGGATCACCGCGAGGCGCTCGAGCGCGACCTTCGCTTCCGCGGCGGCGACGATCCCGAACGACGGCATCCCGACGACAGCCACCCACGAACCGTCTTGTGACGCCGCGCTCAGCAACCCGAACAACACCGAGGTCGCGCCCGATCCGGGAGGCCCGTCGACCGAGACCACGGTGCCTCGTCTGAGCGCCCGACCGGGCAGCAGCGATGCGACGGAGTCGGCCACGGGAACGAGCTGCTCCCCGGCGAGAACGACCGGCGCGACCTTTCCTGCGAGCTGTCGCAGCTCGGTGACATCGGCACGACGGCCGGCAGGCATCGCTGCCTCGGTTGCTCGCCCTGGCAACCCCACGTCGCGACTATCGAACACATGTTCGAACCTGTCAAGCGCGCCTACGATGCGGCCATGCACGCCCTCACCGCAGCTGCGATCTATGCGTCGGAGGCCGCCGGAGAGCACAAGGAGCTGGAGATGAGCGACCTCCTGCTCTACCTCGGCATCATCGCGGCAGCGACGTTCTTCATCGTGCTCGCCGGCCTCGGGTACTTCTCCCCCGGCAGCGACAAGAAGAGCGAGTAGCTACGGGAACAGGCCGCGGGTGGTCATCGCCTCGGCGAGCCGCTCGACCGCCAGCGCGAAGGCCGCCCGTCGCAGCGACACGTCGAGCGCCTGCGACTTCGCCCACACCGCGGTGAACGCCTCCTCCATGTAGCCGCGCAGGCGCGTGGCGACCTCGGTCTCGTCCCACGCGATGCCCTGCCGGCTCTGCACCCACTCGAAGTACGACGCGGTCACACCACCGGCGTTGGCGAGGATGTCGGGGACGACGATGACGCCCTTCTCGTCGAGGATCGGATCGGCTGCGGTGACCGTCGGACCGTTCGCCGCCTCGACGACGACCTTCGCCGTCAGCCGGCGGGCGACGTCGGCGGTGATGGCGCCCTCGAGCGCGGCCGGGACGAGCAGGTCGCACTCGATCCCCCACATCTCGTCCTGGGTGATGGGGTCCCCGCCGGCAAAGCCTGCGACCGATCCCGTCGCGGCGACGTGGTCGGACAGCTCGCCCGGATCGAACCCACCGGGGTTGTAGACCGCGCCACCGATGTCGCTGACCGCGACGACCCGCATCCCCGCGGACGCGACGAGGAACGCGAGCGGTCCGCCAACCTTGCCGAACCCCTGGATGATCGCCCTGCCACCGACGAAGGGCAGGTCGAGGGCGGCGAACGCCGCGCGAGCCGCCACCAGCACGCCCGTCGACGTCGCGCCGGAGTGTCCGCGGGTGCCGCCGACGCTCAACGGCTTTCCGGTCACAGACGCCGGCATGTTGCGCCCCTGCATCATCGACAAGGTGTCGTAGAGCCACGCCATGACCCTGCCGTCGGTGTTGACGTCAGGCGCGGGGATGTCCATGTCGGGGCCGAGCAGCGGCGAGATCTCGAGGGTGTAGCGGCGGGTCAGCCGCTCGAGCTCACCGAACGACAGCTGACGAGGATCGCACCGCACGCCGCCCTTGCCGCCACCGAAGGGAAGACCGGCGATGGCCGTCTTCAGCGACATGCCGGCCGCCAGCGCGGCGACCTCGCTGCCGGTCACGTCCGGATGGAAGCGGATGCCGCCTTTGGCCGGTCCACGCGTCGTGTTGTGGTGCACCCGCCAGCCCGAGAACACCTCGATGCGACCGTCGTCCATCCGCACCGGCACCGAGACCTCGAGGGTTCGGCGGGGCGTGCAGATCATCGTGTGCAGGTCGCGGTCGAGGCCCAGGAGCTTCGAGGCATCGTCGATCCGCTCGACGATCGCTGCCCAAGGATCCGACCGGTCTTCCACTGACACCGGGCTCCATCATGCCCACCGGCGCCGGAGAACGTGCGCCGCGTTGATCGCCGGCTCAGCCCTGGAACGAGGGCTGCACGCCTTCCTTGTAGTGGATGTAGAGGCCGCGGATGATGTCTTCGATGCCGGCGTCGGACGCACCGCTCGCCAGCTCCACGTTGATCACGTTCGAGTAGATGTGGATCGACGAGGCCACACCGGCTTCGAAGAGGCGGCGGGCCAGCACATCGGGCGGGCGGTCGCCGACGACGTCGTCGATCGAGCCGTAGCGCTCGTGACCCATGCCGGTCAGCGTGCGGTTGATCTCGAAGCGGACGACGCCTGCGCGGTCGCTGGGCTTGCGGGAGACGGCGATCGGCTGGCCCATGGCGACGCGGAGGTTAGTGGGACCGCCGATGGGGCGACCAACCCGTCCTACGATGCCGCCGATGGCGCTCGAGCCCGCGCGGCGGCCGGTCCCGGTACGGACGATCCTCGCCACGATCGGGCTCGTGCTGGCCACGATCGTGGCCATCGCGATCGTCCAGAAGCTGGCGAACGTGATCGGGCTGCTCGTGGTCGCGCTGTTCTTCGCCATCCTCCTGACGCCGCCGGTCGACTTCCTCGAACGGCACCGGATGCGCCGGTCGCTCGCGACGATCGTCGTGTTCCTGTCGGGCGTCGTCCTCTTCTCACTGATGATCGCCGCCTTCGTGCAGCCGATCGCGCGCGAGGTCGACGACTTCATCGAGAACTTTCCGACGTTCGTGGAAGATGCCCGCGAGGGGCGCGGGCCGATCGGCCGTGTCGTCACACGGTTCGAGATCGACACCTACATCGAGGAGAACCAGGACCAGCTCGAACGTCAGCTCCGTGGTGCGGGCGCGCCGGCTCTCGACGTCGCCCGGAGCGTCGCGAGCGGGGTGTTCACGTTCGTCACGATCCTCGTGCTGTCGTTCCTGATGATCTTGGAGGGACCGCAGATCACGGCAGGGATCCTTCGCGTGATCGACGACGGCGACCGACGGGAGCGCCTGCGGAAGGTCGCCGCCGACTGCTCCAAGGCCGTCACCGGCTACATGGCAGGCAACCTCGTCATCAGCGTCATCGCCGGCGTCACGACGTTCGTCTTCCTCAGCATCATCGGCGTGCCGTTCGCCGGCGTGCTCGGGCTGTGGGTCGCGTTCGCCGACCTCATCCCCCTGGTCGGCGCGACCCTCGGCGCGATCCCGACGATCGCGGTGGCGTTCCTCAGCTCGCCCACCGACGGGATCGCTGCGGTGATCTTCTACGTCGTCTACCAGCAGTTCGAGAACCACCTGCTCCAGCCGACGGTCATGTCGCGCACCGTCGACATCAACCCGCTCGGCGTGCTCGTGAGCGTGCTCGTCGGAGTCGACCTGTTCGGCATCCTCGGCGCGCTGCTCGCGATTCCCGCCGCAGGCGTGCTGCAGGTCATCGTTCGCAACCTCTACGACGAGCACCGTGGACGGCTGAAGCCGGTGCCCACGGTCGGAACCGACGAGATCCCGATCACGGAGGCGGACGATGGCGAGTGAGGAGATCGAGCTCCACGGCCACATCATCGACTCGCTGATCCTGCCCAAGGTGATGGACGTCATCCTCTCCGCGGGCGCCGACTACCGGATGCTGCAGTTCGACATCGGGCGCACCAACGCCGACGTGAGCACGGCGCGCATCGAGGTCACGGCGGAGTCGGACGACGCGCTCGCCGCGCTGCTGGTCGAGCTGCAGGTGCACGGCGCGAACCCGGTCCACACGGTCGACGCCGAGGTGGTGCGGGCCGACCGCGACGGCGTGTTCCCGGCCGGCTTCTACTCCACGACGAACCTGCCGACCGCGGTGCGGATCGACGGGCGGTGGATCGACGTCGCGCAGCCCGAGATGGATTGCGGTGTCGTCGTGCGGGATGGCACGGCCGCAACGGTTCCGGTGCATCAGGTGCGAGAGGGCGACGCGATCGTCGTCGGCCACGAGGGCGTGCGGGTGTCGCCGCCGGCCCGCCCCCGCGGATCGAACCCCTTCGAGTTCATGGGCTCGGAGGTCTCTTCGGAGAAGCCGAAGGCGCTGCTCGTGGCGGAAGTCGCCGAGCGCGTTCGGCTGGCCCGCGAGAGCGGACGCAAGATCCTCGCGGTATGCGGTCCGGCCGTGATCCACACGGGGGCGGCTCCTCCCCTCGCCCGCCTCGTGCGCGAGGGGTGGATCGACGTGTTGTTCGCGGGCAACGGCTTCGCCACCCACGACATCGAGTCGAACGTCATGGGAACATCGCTCGGCGTGTCGGTCCGCGAGGGCGCGCCGACCGAGGGCGGCCACTCGAACCACCTGCGCGTCATCAACGAGGTCCGCCGCTACGGATCCATCGCCGCCGCGGTCGACGCCGGGTACATCGATGCGGGCGTCATGTACGAGTGCGTTCGCCGTCAGGTGCCGTTCGTCCTCGGTGGGTCTCTTCGTGACGATGGCCCGTTGCCCGACGTGTACACGAACGTCGTCGAGGCGGCGGACGCGATGCGGTACCTCGTGCCCGACGTCGGCGTCGCGCTGATGCTCGCCTCGACGTTGCACGCCATCGCGACGGGGAACCTGCTGCCGGCCGACGTGGAGACGTTCTGCGTCGACATCAACCAGGCGGTGGTGACGAAGCTCGCCGATCGGGGCAGCCACCAGGCGCTCGGGATCGTCACCGACGTCGGGCTGTTCGTGCACCAGCTCGCGTCCGAGCTCTGCGGTCCGTGACCGCGGCGTCGGTGGGAGACGGCGAGCTGTCGTGGGGGCGGCGGTTCCTCATGTGCCCGCCGACCCACTTCGGCGTGCTGTACGAGATCAACAGCTGGATGTCAGCTGAGGTTCCGGTCGACGTCGATCGCGCGCAGTCGCAGTGGGACACCCTTGTCGCCACGCTGCGCGCCGCCGGCGCCGAAGTCGAGGTGATGGACGCGGTCGAGGGGCTCCCCGACCTCGTGTTCACCGCCAACGCGGGTGTCGTCAACGGGACGCAGTTCGTGCCGGCCCGCTTCCGTCATCCCGAGCGCCAGGGCGAGACGCCGCACAACGTCGAGTGGTTCTCGTCGAACGGGTTCACCGTCGATGAGCTCCCGCTCGGCGTGTCCCACGAGGGAGCGGGCGATGCCTTGCCGTTCGGCTCCGTGCTCGTGTCGGGATACCGCATGCGGAGCGACGCCGCATCCCACGCGTACCTCTCGCGGTTGACCGGTGCGGCCGTGCGGAGCGTCGAGCTCGTCGACGAGCGGCTGTACCACCTCGACATCACGTTCTGTCCGTTGGACGAGCGACGGGCGATCGTCGCGCCGATGGGTTGGGACGCCTACGGCCGTCGGGTGATCGAGTCGTTGGTTCCCGAGCTGCTCGTGCTCGACGAGGAGGCGACGCTGCGGTTCTGCGCCAACTCCGTCGTCGTCGGGCGGACGATCGTGATGCCCGGCTGCACCGTGGAGGTCGGCCGGCAGCTCGAGGCGTGGGGGTTCACCGTCGAGGTCGTCGACGTGAGCGAGTTCCAGAAGGCGGGCGGCGCGTGTCGGTGCCTGACCCTCGCGCTCGACGTCAGACTGTCGACGTGAGTGACATCCGCGAGCACGACGAACGCCCCTGGGGCAACTACACGGTCCTGAGCGACGCCGACGATCACAAGGTGAAGGAGATCGTCGTCCTCCCGGGGAAGCGGCTGAGCTACCAGACGCATGCGCGCCGCTCGGAGCACTGGTTCGTGGTGCGGGGAGAGGGCGTCGTCACCCTCGACGGTGAGGAGCACGTCGTCGGTCGAGGCCAGGCGATCGACATCGCGCGAGGCGCCGCGCACCGCATCGAGAACCGCGCTGACGGCGACCTCGTGTTCATCGAGGTCCAGCACGGCGACTACTTCGGTGAGGACGACATCGAGCGTCTCGACGACGACTTCGGTCGGGCGGGGTGACCGTCACCTACGACGGCGACTGCTCGACGGTCGACTGGGCGCAGGTGAAGGCCGACCTCGTGGCCGACGCCTTCGACAACGGTCGCACGCCTGCCGCGCTGCGACGTTCGTTCGAGCAGTCGCAACACGTGGTCTTCGCACGTGACGCTGGTGGGCGGGTGGTGGGCACGGCACGTCTGCTGTCGGATGGCGTCTGCAACGCGTACCTCGTCGACGTGTGGACCCTGTCGTCCCGTCGCCGTGAGGGCGTCGCGTCGGCAATGGTTCGCTCGTTGATCGAGGCGGTGCCCGGACAACACGTCGGCCTGCAGACCGACGACGCTCAGGCGTTCTACGAGTCGCTCGGCTTCCGTCGCCAGCCCGAGTTCATGGCGACGGTGTCGGGCTCGTGGCTCGACAACGAGCCGAACCGCTCGTGATCGTCGAGCACGCGTCGTGAGGATCGTCCGCTTCGACGCTTCCGCTGGGCGTTCGATCGACGCGTTCGGCAGTCGGAATGCGACGCTGTCGCCCCTGATGGGCGCCGACGACGCCGCCCGTACGGTCTGCATCCACCTCGCCGCGGGCGGCGAGATCGCTGAGCACGCAGCGATGGCCGTGCAGCTGTTCTGCGTAGTCAGCGGGGAGGGGTGGGTCTCAGGCGGTGACGGCCGGAGGCACCCGATCGGCCCGCTGCAGGCTGCGCACTGGTCGTCGGGCGAACTGCACGCCGTCGGCACAGACGGAGGTCTCGTCGCCTTCGTGATCGAAGGTTCGTTCGAGGTCGTCGCTTCGCCCGCGTGACCACTCGACAACACCCCTGGCGTCAGATCCAGCCAGCGCGGCGCAGCACATCGAGCGCGACATCTCGGACCGGGCGGTCGTCGTTCTCGACGACGAAGTCCTCGTGTGCAGCCTGCTGGAGGATCTCCTCGAGCTCGACGGTTCGCGCCAGATGCCAATCGAGGGACGGACCTTCTGGCATGCGCCTGGTGAGCCGTTCGAGACGCACCGGCTCGGGACCGGTGATGCGGACGGTGGTGATCTCCGCTCCCGGGATCGCGGCGCGGTAGCGGTCGACCTCACTCCCGTCCTCGAGGACGTGGGCGAGCACCAGCCGCGTCGCTCCATGGGCTCGGTAGATCGGCCACAGCGCGGCGAGGTTCTCGAACATGAGGTCGGCGTTCCAGCGCGACGACGGTGGCCACATCGCCGTGAGCGCGTCGAGGTCGATCGTCGCGTTCGGGACCTCCATCTCGGCGAGCGCGTCGTTGATCTCGTAGGCGACGGTGGTCTTGCCTGCGCCGACGGTGCCGGTGATCAGCAGCACCGGCACCGGCACCGGCGTCGTGGTCTCAGGCGTCACGAACGAGCTCCTGGAACTCCCGCCCATCGACGTCGAAGCGGCGCACGACGTCGAACCCGGCGGAGAGGCACAGGCGGGTCGAGCGGTCGTTGAACGCGGCGATCGCCGTCCGGAAGCGCTCGGGTCTGAAGCGGAGTCGGGCGAACTCGAGGATCGACGGGAACACCTGCGTCGCGAGGCCTCGGCTCAGCAGGTCGGGACGAACGCCGCCGCCGACGTCGACCGTGCCCGGCTGGGCGTCCTGTCCCCGGACCCGCGCCTCGACGCCGAAGCAGCAGAACCCGATGACCTCGTCGGTGTCCCGCCGCGCGATGCCGAAGTAGCCGTAGCCGTCGTCGTCGACCGCGAGGAAATCGGCCGCGTTCGCCGGATCTCCGTCGTAGATGTCGTACGGCGCCTCGTAGGCCCATGCCGCGACCGCGTCGGCTTCGTCACGACGCAGCGGACGGATGACGACGTCGGTCACTGGTCTGCAGCCCGATGACCGACAGCTGGATCCCACGCGGGCGGCGCGGTCTGCAGATAGGTGCGGACACGATCGAGGAACGTCGGTGCGTCGATCGACGAGTCGCCGTCGTGCGAGAGCGTCGGCGTGAGGGCGCTGACACCGTCCGCCCGCCACTTCACCGCGTCGAGCTCGCTCAGCTCCCTGGCGAGCGGCAGCAGGGCGACGCGCTGGGGACGAGGCCGTGACTGGTACTGCACCCACGTCTCGTACCGATGGGTCAGCTTGAACCGCCGGCCGTGGACCAGCGCGACGATGCTCATGTCCGTCGCGTTGTGGATCGCCATCGGGTGCACGCCGGTGTAGCGCTGCCCGGTGAACCGGTGGCCCCACGTACGTTCGAACGACGGGTCGACCGTCACCACGGCGAGGTCGAGAGCTGGGTCCTCCTCGATGGAGATCAGCTTGTCGTCGATCGCCCGTTCGCTCGCGGTGAGGCGCTCGTCGTCGTCGATCCAGAGGTCGCGGTAGACGTCGATGTCGTCGATCATCCGCGGGAGGTGCTCGAGGCCGACCGGGTACGGGTCGCCGGGCGTCAGCTGCCCGGTGATCGAGATCGTCGCGCTGATGCGGGCCGCCCGACGATCGCGGTAGGTGCCGAAGTCGCCGGCCGCCGCGATGTCCTCGAGGAGCTCGCGGTGCTCCATCGCGTGGTGCGGAGCGACGAGGGCGTAGACGCCGACGAGCCCGTCCTGATCGAAGTGGTTGTTCGTGACCACCTCCGCCTCGCCGTGCAGGTCGAGCCCGCGCTCGACGTACCGGAGCGCCATCTGGGCGGACAGGTCCGCCTTGAGCGACGGCTCGGCACAGGGGAAGCCAGGCCAGTGGGTCAGCGAGAGCACCGTTGCTTCGTTCGGCGATCCGTCGATGACGACGTTCGGGACCGACCTCGACGCGTCGTACTCGAGATACCGCACGCACCCGAACGTAGACCTTCGCGCCGCCGGCATTTCTGTCTCACCCCCGTCGTATCGTCCCTCTTGTGCTGACGTTGCGGGAGATCGAGCGGGAAGTGGCCGAGATGTCGGCCTCGTTCGACGCTGCACTCCTCGATCTGCACGCGGCGCGGCTGGCGGTCGAGAAGGCGACGCGGATCGAGAAGATGGCGGCCTCTGTGCGGACGAGGGCTGCCGCTCGGCTGGCGGCGCTGGGCAGCTACCGCGAGCGGGGCGAGAAGTCACCCGCGCACGAACTGGCCAAGCTCTCCGGGGTGTCGGTCGGCCAAGCCGCGGCGGAGCTGTCGGCGGCCGACCAGCTGGGTGCGCTGCCGGAGGTCGCGGATGCTGCGGCGCGCGGGGAGCTGTCGTCGCAGCAGACCACGTTGATCGCGGGCGCGCTGTCGGTGAACCCTCGTGCTGATGCTGGTTCGCTGGTCGACAAGGCGAAGCGGCTTTCCCACGCCGAACTGCGCTCGGAGTGCGACCGCCTGAAGGCCGAAGCCGACCGCGGCGCCGAGGACCGGCGGAAGCGGATCCACGACGAACGCTTCCTCCGCCGCTCGAGCCATGCCGATGGGTCGTCGTCGATCACGCTGCGCGACAACCCGGAGCGGATCGCCGCGGTGATGGCGGCGATCCAGCCGAAGCGCCGAGCGCTCTTCGACGCCGCCCGCCGAGAAGGCAGACGAGAGCGGTCCGAAGCGCTGGACGCCGACGCATTGGTGGCCACCGTGACCGAGACCTCGGGCGGGAAGCATCGCGGCGCCGGGTCGCAGGCAAAGATCCTCGTGCGGGTCGACCTCGACGCGCTCTTGCGCGGCTATCCCATCGAAGGCGAGGTCACCGAGATCGCCGGCTACGGCCCCGTCGCCGTCTCCGTGATCGACGACATGCTCGCCACCGGCAACGCGTTCCTGGCCGCGATCGTCACCGACGGCAAGAAGGTCGTCGGCGTCGCCCACCTCGGACGCGCACCGAACGCGTGGCAGCAATCAGCGTTGGAGTGGAAGGACCCCGTCTGCACCACCGAAGGCTGCCCCCAAGTCGGGCGGCTCGAACGTGACCATCGAGTCGACTGGGCCGACACCAAGGTGACCCTGATCGACTGGCTCGACCGCATCTGCGACCACTGCCACGACCTCAAGACCCTCCACGGCTGGGCCCTCGTCGAAGGAACCGGCAAACGACCACTCGTGTCCCCAGACGACCCGCGACACCCCAGGTTCAGCAGCCGTGATCGAGCGGGCCCGGCGGCATGATCTACCTCCACGCGCTCGCGGGCCCGACATGGGTCGACGACGAGACGTTCGCAACCGTCCGCGAGATCACGGAAGGCGCGCTCGCCGACGTTCGGGCGCCGACGTCCGCGGCGGAGGTCGCCCGGCTCGCCGACGTTCAGGTCCGGGGCAGCGGGTAGCCGTCTTCGAGCTCGGCGACGGTCCCGGAGCTCAGCGCGTCGAGGGCTGCGAGGGCGCGGCGGCCGACGCGGGGTACCAGCCGGGCTGCGGCAACGTCGCGGCCCACGAGCGACCACGCCGACAACTCGTCGGGTGGGAGGCGGACCGAGGCGCACCGCTCGTCGGTGACGGTGCCGCCGTCGTAGACGAGCATCAGCCCGTCGGGGCGGATCCCGCCGGCGAGCACGTAGTCGACGCAGAGCAGGCGGCCGACCGGCACGGTCCAGCCGAGCTCTTCGAGGACCTCGCGCTCGCACGCATCTCGTGGCGACTCGCCGTCCTCGACCAGGCCGCCCGGAAGCTCGCAGCCGTCCTTGTAGACGGGGTCGACGATCAGCAGGCGAGACCGGGACGCGTCGGTGAACAGCGCCGCAGCGCCGATCCGCTTCTTCGGGAGCGACGCATAGAACGCCTCAGACAGCGCTGAGCTCGAGAGCTGCCGCAGCGGTGGCGGCCTTCTCTCGCTCTCGCCGCCGCGACCGCGAGAGCACGATCCACGTGGCCACCGCCAGAACGACGGACACCAGCGCCAGCGCGACGTGGACGGCCTTGAAGCCGAACGAGTGGTCCGGGTCGCCGATGGTGTTCCAGATCCGGGTACCCCAGACCCAGATCGTCCAGAGCGCGAAGACGCGGATCACGAGGCGTTCGCGGAAGGTCATGGACCGAACGTAGCTGTACGCCGCGAGGTAGCCGGATTTCGCGGAACCACCGGTACCTTGCGAACCAGCGGCCCGTGTCGAGCCGCGTCCTGGGGAGGGCGTCGTGGTTCGTCGGGTCGTGGTCGCGATGGTGGTCGTCGCGGCAGCTGCGTCGACCATGGTTCCGGCGACTCCGGCCGGCGCCGCTGCGGGCGCGCCAGCGTCGGGCTTCGGATCGCCGCCGCTGAGCTCCAAGTACGACGTTCGTGAGGGCGGCGCGGCGTACGACATCGACGGCAACGACCAGCTCAACGAGCTGGCTGCGCTCGACGACGGACGGCTCGTCGCTGCTGGAGTCACCACCACCAGCGACTCGACCTACCTCCGGCGTGGCCTGATCGCCCGCTTCACCGCGAGCGGGCTGCTCGACCCCACGTTCTCCGCCGACGGATGGACGTCCCTGGCGGCGTCCACGGCACCGGCCACAGCGCAGGGCTTCGAAGCGGTCGCGCCCGTTGCGACCGGTGGCGTCGTGGCTGCGGGATGGCACCAGGACGACTTCGGCCGGTACCACTCGTTCATCGCCAAGGTGACGTCCACCGGGACGCCCGACGTCACCTTCGGCGGCGGTGACGGCATCGTGACCCTCGATGCGATCGCCGGGAGGAACGAGCACGCCACCGACGTCGTCATCACGCCCGAGGGCGGGATCGTCCTCGGCGTGTTCACGCAGGCGACCGACGGCACCTCGCCGCAGCAGCAGCGCCACCTCATGAAGCTCACGCCCGCGGGGCTCCTCGACACGACCTTCGGCGGAGGTGACGGCATCGTCGTCACCGGTCTCGGCGACGCCGGCCACCTCGGCGCTTACGGCTACGCCTTCGGCGCCCGGACGCCGCTCGTCGCGCTGCAGGGCACGTCGATCGTCGTCGCCGGCTCCACCCGCATGTCCGACACCGACGCCGACGTCGTCATCGAGCGCTACCTCGCGAACGGCACCCTCGACGCCTCGTTCGGCACCACGGGGACGACGACGGTCGACGTCGACGGGGCCAGGCGGGTCGACCACCCGTTCGACCTCGTCGTGACCACGCACGGGATCCACGTCGGCGCCCGCACGTTCGACGGCCAGTGGATGCAAGGAGCGGTGGTCGCGCTCACCACGACCGGAGCGCCAGCGCCCGCGTTCGGCGGCGGCGACGGATCGGTGACGGTCGTCTTCCCGCGCATGCGGCAGTGGGAGGTCCAGGGACTCGCGGTGCAGCCGGACGGCCGGGTCGTGCTCCTGGGCGACGGCAACGACCTCGGCGGCGCGGAGTTCAACGTGCGCGTCGCTCGCATGAGCGCAGTCGGTGTGCCCGATCCGTCGTTCGACGGCGACGGGTTCGCGCACCTCGACGTCTCGCACTTCGAGCACTGGCGCGACATCGTCGTCAGCGGTGGCCGGCTGATCGCTGCGGGTTCGATCGGCTCGAGCCCCGACACCGACATCGCGCTCGGGGCGATCGACGCCGTCGACGGGCCGCTGCCGATGGCATCGATCGCCGACGCGACCATGGTCGAAGGGGAACCACGTGACGTCCCGCAACTCAAGGTCGCAGTGACGTTGTCGTACGCCGTCAGCCACCGCACGCGGGTGTACGTCACCTCCTACGACATCGACACCCAGTACGACCTCACGCACATCGACGGCGCCATCGTGTTCGAGGCGGGGCAGACGCTCCAGTACGCGCACGTCTCCGTTCACGAGGACTCGATCGACGAGAACGACGAGCGCTTCCGGCTCGTGCTGTCGGCCCCGGAACGGGCAGGCATCGCCGACGGCGAAGGCATCGTCACGATCGTCGACGAAGACCCAGGACCGGCCATCACCGCTGCATCCGTGCGCGGCAACGAGGGCTCGAGCCTGACCTTCGAGTTCCGCCTCTCGGAGACGAGCCCTGCGCCCATCCGGTTCATCGCCGCGACGCAGCCAGGTACCGCGACCGAGAACCGCGACTACACCTACACCTGGGCCAAGTACGAGATCCCGCCCGGCTCGAGGTCGGCGACGTTCACGGTCCGGACAGCAGAGGACGACGAGGTCGAGCTCGACGAGACGTTCCGGGTCCGGCTCTACGACGTCGACAACGCCCGGAGCTTCGAGGAGCCGACGGGCACGATCGCCGACGTCCGCCCGCAGTCGACCACGACGACGACCACCACCACCACGACGACCGACCCGAGCTCCGCGACCACCGGTGGATCGGCCTCGCGGCCAGAGCCCCAGCCGGCGCGACGGCAGGGCTACTGGATGATCGGACGGACCGGCGACGTGCACGCCTTCGGCGACGCCCGCTGGCACGGGAACACCGACGAGCCCGCCGGGAGCGAGGTCGTCGACCTCGAGCCGACGAGCACCGGCAACGGTTACTGGACCGTCACCAACCGAGGGCAGGTGTACACCCACGGCGACGCGCCGTTCCACGGCGGAGGTCCCGCTCTGGCGACCGGCGAGACCGTCACGAGCCTGTCGCGAACGGCGACCGGCCGCGGGTACTGGCTGTTCTCCACCCGAGGACGCGTCTTCGCCTACGGCGATGCCGTCCACCACGGCGACATGGCGGGGCGCCCACTGAACGGCCCGGTGCTCGACTCGATCCCGACCGCCACCGGCCGCGGCTACTACATGGTCGCCTCCGACGGCGGGATCTTCACCTTCGGCGATGGCAGGTTCCTCGGCTCGATGGGCCACACGAAGCTCAACGCGCCCGTGCAGTCGCTGGTGCCCGATCCGGATGCGTCCGGGTACTGGCTCGTCGCGTCGGACGGCGGCATCTTCGCCTTCGACGCACCCTTCTACGGCTCGATGGGCCACACGAAGCTCAACAAGCCGGTCACCGGCATGGTCGGCTTCGGCAGCGGTTACCTGATGGTCGCCGAAGACGGCGGCATCTTCACCTTCGGCAACGCGCCCTTCAGGGGCAGCCTCGGCGACCGTCCGCCGCTCCAGCCGATCGTGTCGGCCGCCGTGCTCGACCAGGTGTAGGCGCGCTCAACCAGCAGACCGCACGCGCGCGAGGAAGCTCTGCGTACGCGCCTCACGGGGTGAGACCAACACCTCGGCCGGCGGCCCCTGCTCGACGACGATGCCCTCGTCCATGAACACCACTCGGTCGGCAACCTCGCGGGCGAAGCCCATCTCGTGGGTGACGACGACCATCGTCATGCCCTCGTCGGCCAGCTTCCGCATCACCGCCAGCACGTCACCGACGAGCTCGGGATCGAGCGCCGAGGTCGGCTCGTCGAAGAGCATCACCTTCGGCGACAGCGCGAGTGCCCGGGCGATCGCCACCCTCTGCTGCTGACCACCGGACAGCCGTACCGGGTACTGATCCGCCTTGTCGGCGAGGCCGACCTCCTCCAGCAGCGACCGCGCACGTGCTTCCGCCTTGCGAGCGTCGAGCTTGAGAACGGTCCGCAGCGCCAGCATGACGTTCCCGAGCGCGGTCTTGTGCGGGAACAGGTTGAACGACTGGAAGACCATCCCCATCTTCGTTCGCACCCGGTCGAGGTCGACACGGGCGGCGGTGACCTCGTCGCCGTCGACCACGATCGTCCCGCTCGTCGGCTCCTCCAGGCGGTTGATGCAACGGAGCAGGGTCGACTTGCCCGATCCCGACGGCCCGATCACGCACACGACCTCGCCGGCCGCGACCTCGAGGTCGATCCCCCGCAGCACCTCGTGCTCGCCGAAGTACTTGTGCAGATCGCGGATCGTGATCATCGGAGGCGACGACACGGCGGTCACCGCGACACCTTCGCCCGCTTCTCCAACAACGCCACGAGCCGGATCAACGGGATCGTGATGATCAGGTACATGATCCCCCCGGCGACGAACGGCGAGCTGTTCGACGTGCCGTTCACGAAGTCGCGGGCGAACTTGGTGATCTCCTTGCCGCCGGCGACGGTGCCGAGCGCAGCGAGCAGCGCGGTGTCCTTGAACAGCAGGACGAGCTCGTTCGTGAGGGGAGGCACGATCAGCCGGAACGCCTGCGGAAGGATCACCTTCCGCATCGCGACGCCGTGCGGCATGCCCAGCGATCGGGCCGCCTCCATCTGCCCTCGGGGCACCGCCTCGATGCCGGCACGGATGGTCTCGGAGATGTACGCGCCGCCGACCAGCGACAGGGCGAGCGACCCCGGGAAGTAGCGCTCGAAGGGGAACTTCCATCCGGTGGCGATGGGGATGCCGAAGCCGATGATGAAGATCGTCAGAAGCGCCGGTAGCCCACGCAGGACGTCGGTGAACACGGCGGCCGGCCACCGCACGAAGCGGGATCGGCTCAACCGCATCAGCGCCACGAGGAGCCCGAGGAGGAGCCCGCCGGTGAACGCGAAGAAGGTGAAGATGATCGTGTTCTTGGCGCCCTCGGTGATGAGCTCCGGGAGCATGTCCCGGATGACGTCGAGGTTCAGGAACTCATCGACGAAGGTGTTCACGACGAGCTACGACGTCGCGCTCTCGCCCAGGTACTCCTCGAGGATCTCGTCGTACGTGCCGCTGTCGCGCAGCGACTTCAGCGCGGCGTTCAGCGCCTCGACGAGCGCGGTGTTGCCCTTCTTGACGACGAACCCGTACTCCTCCTTCTCGTCTTCCTCGAACACCTTCGACACGACGGTGTCGCCGGTCGTCTCGGCGTTGTAGGAGTTGATCGGGAAGTCCTGCAGCACGGCGTCGACCTGCTTCGCCTTGAGTGCCGTGAACAGCTCGTCGGCACCGGTGAACTCCTTCACCGAGTACCCGTTCGCCTTGGCGTTCGCTTCCGCGTACGCGGCACCCGTCGTCTCCGACTGCACGCCGACGGTCTTGCCCTTCAGCGCCGCGAGGTCGTTGAGCGTCGATTCCTCGCCCTTGCGGACGAGCAGCGACTGGTTGATCTCGAAGTAGCCGTCGGTGAACTCGTTGTTCTTCTTGCGCTCGTCGGTGATCGACACCGACGACGCGATCACGTCGCAGTTCCCTGCAGCCAGCGAGGCGAAGATGCCGTCGAAGTCGGTGTCGCGGAAGTCGGCCTCGAGGTCGAGCTCCTTCGCCATCGCCTTCATCAGGTCGACGTCGATGCCCTTGAGGTCGCCGCCGTCCTCGAACTCGAACGGCGCGTACGGGATGTCGGAGCAGACAGTCAGCTTCCCGTCGTCGACCAGACCGAGGTCGGCGGCTTCCGACGATCGCGAACCGGAGCCGGACCCGCTGCCCGACTCGACGCTGTCGCCGTCGTCGTCACCGCCGCAGGCGGACATCAACAGCGTGAGGGAGAAGACGACGGCGAGAAGTCGAAGGAGACGACGGGACACTCAATCCTCCAAGTCGGTGAACAGGTCGGGGCGGTCGGGATCGACCAGGTGCGCCGGTACGGCGCGAGCGATGCCCCACGGCAGGTGGTCCATGAAGACCCACGCCCGCCGGTGGATCGACGTCGGCCCCCACGCGCGCAACGACGCCTTGTGCCTCGGACACGGATAGCCCTTGTTGAGCTCGAAGTCGTAACCCGGGAAGTTCTCGGCCTCCGCCCGCATGATGCGGTCGCGCGAGACCTTGGCCAGGATCGACGCCGTCGCGATGGTCAGGCAACGGGCGTCGCCCTTCACGATGCGGCGCGTCGTGCCCATACCGACGAAGTCCCAGTTGCCGTCGACGAGGACGACATCCGGCGGCGACGACAGCCCCAGCCCTTCGATGGCGCGACGCGCCGCGAGCTTCTGCGCGGCCGACATGCCGAGGGTGTCGCACTCCTCCTGCGACGCGTGCCCGACCGCCCACGCGCGGCACCAGCCGACCAGGCGGTCGTACATCGCCTCCCGCTCCGGCTCGGTGAGCATCTTCGACTCGCGCACCTTGTAGACGCGCCGGTCAGGCGGAAGGACCGCGGCGCCGACCGTGATCGGCCCGGCCCACGCGCCGCGCCCGACCTCGTCGACGCCGACGACGACGTCGTGGCCTTCGGCCCACAGCTCGCGCTCGTACGAGAGGCTCGGAGCCGTGCGACGGTTCGCCCGTCGGACGGCGGGCACCGTCGCAGTCATGCGGCGTCGACGATACCGCTCAGCGGAGGACCACCGAAGCAGGTCCGGCGGCGACGTCGCCGATCACGGTGAACAGCTCGCCGAGGTCGCCGACGGCCCCTGGAGCGACCGCTGCGAGCAGCCCGCCCGACGTCTGGGGGTCGTAGCACAGCGCCTCCATCGCGACGTCGACGCCGCTCGCGACGGCGACCAGCTCGCCCAGCGCGGCCCGGTTGCGCGCGTCACCGCCCGTCCGGACCCCGTTCCTCGCCGCGTCGAGCGCGCCGTCGTAGAGCGGCAGCGCGGACGCGGAGAAGACCAGTCGCGCCTCCGACCGCTCCGCCATCTCCCACCCGTGTCCGAACAGCCCGTAGCCGGTGACATCGGTGACGGCGTGGACCTGCGGCCCTGCGGCCGACAGCGCCTCCGCCGCCTCGCGGTTCAGCACCCGCATGCGAGCGATTGCGGCGCTCTTGTCGTCGTCACGACCTCCTGCGAGGACGATGCCGGTACCGAGCGGTTTCGACAGCACGAGCACGTCGCTGGAGCGGGCGCCGGCTTTCGTCCACACGCGGTCGGGGTGCACGAACCCCTGCACCGCAAGGCCGAAGATCGGCTCCTCGCTGCGGATCGTGTGGCCGCCGGCGACCACGCCGCCGGCCCGCTCGACCACCTCCGCGGCGGCCGACAAGATCGCTTCGACCGCAGCGAGAGGCATGCGCTCCGGGAACGCCGAGATGTTCAGCGCCAGCACGACGCGTGCGCCCATCGCGAAGACGTCACTGCAGGCGTTCGCCGCGGCGATGGCGCCGAAGTCGGACGGGTCGTCGACGAGTGGCGGGAAGAAGTCGGTCGTCGAGACGAGCGCCGTGTCGTCGTTCACCCGCAGGACCGCCGCGTCGTCGAACGGCGTCAGCCCGACCAGGAGGTCGGCGGTCGCCGCCGACACCGCGAGGTCGGCGACGAGCGATCGGAGCGGAGCCGCGCCCCATTTCGCCGCGCACCCGCCACAGGAGGTCCACTCCGTGAGCCGAATCGTGTCGCTTCCTGCCATGAAACGCCCTTCAGCTGACCACCGCATGACGAACTGGTGAAGAACGGGGCGCAACCGGCGTGTCCGCCTTGCCCGCTGCGGCTCAGGCTTCCACAATGGCGCCATGTCCGAGAACGCACTGATGAGTCGACAGGCTCTGCGCCCGGGCACCGCCGTGGAAGTTCGCAGCACCTTCGATCGCAGCTGGAAGCGGGGGTTCCGGGTCGAGTCCGTCCAGGGAGGCGGCTACCGCATCCGTCGCTTGTCCGACGGAGCGGTGCTCCCCACCGTGTTCGCCTTCAACGTCGTTCGCGAAGAGGTCGGCAGCGATCGCTGGTGAGGCGTCCGTCGTCCAGGTGACGACGACGGTCGAGCGGCGCGACGACGCGCACGGGCTCGCGAAGACGTTGGTGGAAGGCGCCGCCGCGGCCTGCGTGCAGGTCGTCGGTCCCATCGTCAGCCACTACCGCTGGCAGGGGAAGACGCAGCAGTCGAGCGAGTACCTGCTGGTCGTGAAGACGACAGCCGAACGGGCCGACGCCACGGTCGCGTCGATCGTCGAGGCGCATCCGTACGAGGTGCCCGAGGTGCTCGTGACCCCGGTGGTCGGCGGCCACGACCCGTACCTCCGCTGGGTCACCGAGAACGTCGGCTGACGCCCGTAGCGTTGTCGGGTGACCTCCCGACGCGGCTCCGGCGACGGCATCCTCAGCGGCCCGATCGACGGCGACTGGCGGACGAAGGAGATCTACCCGGACGTCGAGGCCCGGCCAGGGCTGAAGGTGACCCACCGCGGGTCCGGAACGCGAGGCACCGTCGTCCGCCTCGACCGCGAGGGCGTCGTGCTGCGCACCGTCACCGGCGACCGCCTCTTCCGGCTGACGCCCGGCGGGTTCTCGCTCGACGGCAAGAGCGTGACGCTCGTGCGGCCCGCACCCGCGGCCGCCGCGTCGTCGTCGAAGCGCCCGGCGGTGACGGCGTCCGGATCGGTGAACGTGAAGACCGGTCCGGCCAAGGTCGCGGCGGCGAGCCGCATCTGGGTCGAGGGCGTCCACGACGCGGAGCTCGTCGAGAAGGTCTGGGGCAACGACCTCCGCACGGTAGGAGTGGTGGTCGAGCGCCTCGACGGCATCGACGACCTCGAACGCGAGATCGTCTCCTTCCGCCCCGGCCCGGGTCGGAAGCTCGGCGTGCTCGTCGACCATCTCGTCGCGGGATCGAAGGAGGCGCGGATCGTCGAACGGATCCGGACGCCGCACGTCCTCGTGACCGGCACGCCGTACGTCGACGTGTGGCAGGCGATCCGCCCGAAGGCGCTCGGCATCGAGGCGTGGCCCGTCGTCCCGAAGGGGCGGCCGTGGAAGGAGGGCATCTGCGAGGCGTTCGGCGTGGGCGAGCCTGGCGTGCTGTGGCGGAAGCTGCTCGCCGCCGTGTCGAGCTACGCCGACCTCGAGCCGAGCCTCGTCGGCGCGGTCGAGCGACTGATCGACTTCGTCACCGACCCCGACTGACGAGCGCTCGCACCCGCGACCACGCATACGCGTTCCAGTCGGGATCCGCGCCGGCGGTTAGGACCTCCCGTTCGAGATCGTCCTCCAACGCGAGCAGCTCGTCGATGCCGGCTCCTGACGCCTCGATCTCCGCCGTTTTGAGCGGGTCGCCTGCGGGTGCGCCGACGGTCATCGGGACGAAGATCGACCGGCACGGCGACCCGAGCAACATGCGCGCGAGCGGACGGGACGACAGGTCCGCGACCATCGCCGCCGTGGTCGACTCCACGCCGTCGACGTGCATGCAGACGGTCCACCCGTCGTCTCCGCCGACGTGGGAGCGGAGGTGGGCCTTCAACCGATCGGCCGTCACGTCACCCTGCGCGAGCACGGCCTTGCTCGCGTTCCACCGCGGGTCGACCAGCGCCTCGACCGGCTGGCGGGGATGGCGGTGCGCGGCGTCGAACGACGGGATGGTCGTGCGGTTGGAGATGGCGCGCGTCGACGACACCGGCTCGACCTCCAAATCGCGCGCCGAGGTCTCGACCACGTACGCAGCCCCCGGATCGGCGACGAGGAACGACGACCAGTAGGGGCGTTCCTTGCCGCGGTGACCGCTCCCGCCCTGGCCGTATCGATCGATCAGCTCCGCGATGGCGTCGACGGCGGCCGCCGCTGTCGGCGACGTCTCGAGCGCGAGGCGCACGATGTCCATCCCCGTGAGCGCAGGTGGGAACGGACGCGGGTCGACGGTGGTGTAGATCGTCTCGTTCCCGATCGCAACACCCGCGGTGTTGACGCCGTGCTCGAAGCCCCACATCCACTCGGGGCGGCTGCCGAGCACGCCGATCGAATCGGTGCCACGACCTGCCGTCACGGCCTTCAGGTACGTCGTGTCGAACCCGCCGGCGACGCGACGAGGCGGATGCCACTCGATCAGCTGGGCCTCGTCGGCCGGGCGGTCGCTGTTCTTCGCGAAACGGGTGATCCCGTCGGCCGTGGAACCCGGGAGCGCCACGAGGCAGTCGCACACGCTGCGCATGCTTCCACGCCGTAACCTCCGCCTCATGCCCCGGCGCGTCGTTGCGATTGTCCCCCACACCCACTGGGACCGGGAGTGGTACTCCCCCTTCCAGACGTTCCGCCTGCGTCTCGTCGACCTGCTCGACGAGTTCCTGCCGCAGCTCGAGTCCGACCTGTCGTACGCGCGCTTCCTGCTCGACGGGCAGATGGCGGTCGTCGACGACTACCTCGAGGTGCGGCCGGAAGCCGAGGAGGTCCTGCGTCGCCTCGCCGCCGCAGGACGGCTCGCGATGGGGCCGTGGTACACGCTGCCGGACGAGTTCCTGGTGTCGGGCGAGACGCACATCCGCAACCTGCAGCTCGGCCTCGCCCGAGCTGCCGCGTTCGGCGGGGCGATGGACGTGGGGTACCTGCCCGACATGTTCGGACACATCGCCCAGATGCCGCAGCTGCTGTCGCAGTTCGGGTTCGGCCACACCGTGGTGTGGCGCGGCGTCCCCTCCGCCGTCGACCGCTCCGGGTTCTGGTGGGAGGCGCCAGACGGCACGCAGGTGCGAGCGGAGTACATGCTCCGGGGCTACGGGTCGGGCGCGGCCATCCCCGACGACGCGAAGACGCTCGTGCAGCGCGTGCGCTCCTACGAGCAGGAGCTCGGCGAGATGCTCGTCGGCGGGATCCTGTTCATGAACGGCACCGACCACCAGGTACCGCAGCCGTGGCTCGGCCGGGTGGTCGCCGAGGCGAACGACATCCAGGACGACTACGAGTTCGTCATCACCTCCCTCGAGGAGCACCTCAACGGCCCGGCCACCGCGCTGGACGGGCTGCCGACGTGGAAGGGCGAGCTTCGTTCCGGCGCGCGAGCGAACCTGCTCATGGGCGTCGGGTCGAACCGGGTCGACGTGAAGCAGGCCGCAGCACGAACGGAGCGCGCGCTCGAGCAGATGGCCGAACCGCTCGCCGCGCTCGTGCTGCCGGCCGAGCGCTGGCCCGGGTCGCTGCTCGACCTCGCGTGGCGGGAGGTGATCCGCAACGCGGCCCACGACTCGATCTGCGCGTGCTCAGCCGACGAAGTCGTCGACGCGGTGCTCAACCGCTACGCCGAGGCGCGCCAGATCGCCGACGGTCTCGCCGAGCGGGCGGTGGCCGAGTTCGGACGGTCGATGGCGACGAACGGTCCGGTCATCCTCAACATGGCAGCGCGGCCGAGAGGTGGCGTCGTCGAGCTCGTGCTGTCGGACGACGCGCCCGTCGACGGGACGCAGGTGGTGCGCAGCCGACCCGGTGGCATGACCGAGCGCCGCCACTTCCGTCCAGAGGACTTCTCTGGCGTGCTCTCGACCATCCACCGCCAGAGGTTCTCCGACAACTTCTTCGTCAACCAGATCGACATGGAGGAAGACGGCGACGAGCTCGACGTGATCTTCCGCGTCGGCACCGCCCGCACCGACAACCCGCAGGTGGAGGACGCTCGGCGGACGCTCTACGCGCACCTCGGCGAGCGTCGTTACTCCGCGTACCGCCTGCGGCTCGACCGCCCACCGGTGCAGCGCCTCCTGGCTCGTGTTCCGGCCATCGGCGCGTACGGGTGGCGGGCGTGGACGGCGACGACGGCGTCGAGCGAGGGCGCCGTGCGCGTCGACGGGACGACGATCACCAACGGCACCGTCACCGTCGAGGTCGACGAGGCGACGGGCGAGCTCACCATCAACGGCGTCGCGGGCCACAACCGCCTCGTCGACGACGGCGACGCGGGTGACACCTACAACTGGTGCCCGCCTGCGAGCGACGTCGTCGTCACCGCGCCTGACGCCGTCGAGGTCCACGTCGTCGAGACGGGCCCGGTGCGGGCGACCGCGGTGATCCGACGCACGTACACGCTGCCGGAGCGCGTCGACGAGCAGGGTGCTCGCTCCGGCTCGGTGACCACGGCGATCGACACGTTCGTCTCGGTGCACGCGGGCGAGGAGCTCGTCCGCATCACTACCGCCTGGGACAACCGCAGCCGCGATCACCGGCTCCGGGCCGTCTTCCCGCTGTCGTCGCGCGCGACGGTGAGCACCGCCGAGTGCGCGTTCGCCACCGTCGAGCGGGGCCTCGATGCGGAAGGCGGTCCGAGCGAGCAGGGGCTGCCCACGTTCCCGTCGCGCCGGTTCGTGCGGGCTGGCGACGTGACGATCGTGCACGAGGGCTTGCTCGAGTACGAGCTCGTCGACGGCGGAAACGCCGTCGCGCTCACCCTGCTGCGCGCGACGGGAATGCTCAGCCAGGGTCCGATGGCCACCCGCAACGAACAGGCCGGGCCGACGCTCGCTGTGGAAGGCCCGCAGATGATCGGCCGGGTCGAGGTGCGCTACGCCGTTGCGGTGGGCTCGGCGGCGAACCCGTACGCGCTCGTCGACGACGCGTTCCTTCCGTTGATCGTCGCCGACTCCCGGGCGATGGGTGATCGTCCGGCCGAAGGCGCGCTCCTCGACATCCACGGCGCCGAGGTGTCGGCGGTGCGGCGGGTGCCGGGCGGCGCGCTCGAGGTGCGCGTCTTCAACCCGACGTCGCGAGCGACGACCGTCGACTTCGGCACCCGGCGTGGGTGGCTGGTCGACCTACGCGGCCGGCCGCTCGAGCCCGTCGACGGCAGCGTCGAGCTCGCGCCCTGGCGCATCGCGACCGTTCACCTGGAGGGATGACCGCGGCGCACACGCCACAGGCGAACGCGCCCGATGTCCTTGAGCTGCCGCGGTCGGAGCCCGTGGAACACGTACCGCCCGTCGTCGTCGCCGAGCGTCTCACGCACGCTCGGTGACACGACGACCGACCCCGGCACCGCGATGTTCACGATGCGGCTCGCGAGGTTGACGACGGGCCCGTAGTAGTCGCCCTCGTGCGCGAGCACGTCGCCGCACGCGATGCCGACGCGCACGTCGGACAGCACCTCGTCGTCGGCGTATGCCTCTGCGAGATCGAGGCCGGTCTCGACGGCGGCGGCCGTGTCGCGGACCACGAACATCACCTCGTCGCCGATGACCTTCGCGACCCGTCCGCCGTGTCGCGCGACGTGGTCGAACGCGAGGTCCTCGAACCGGGTCACCACCCCCGCGAGCTCAGCTGGTGAGAGCTCCTGGCTCAGCGCGGTGAAGCCGACGAGATCGGCGAAGCCGACGGCGTAGGTCGAGCCCTGCTCGCCCTGTTCGAGCGTTGCCAGCAACTGGCGCCGGAGCACGGCCTGCAGATGGCGCCGCCAGACGTAGTCGATGAGCTTCGAGTACGTGTCGAAGATCGACTCGACCGTGAGCGCGAACATCGCCTCCGCTTCGGGCGTCGGCATGTCCGCGTCGGCCATCGTCGACGACACCATCGCCTCCGCGATGCGAGCCATCGACGACGCGATCACACGCGTCATCTGCACCGACTCGTCCACCGTCGTGATGCCGGCCGCGATCGACGCGTGCGCCACGGCCAGCACCTCGGCATCGGCGTCGGTGAAGATCCGCTCGCCCTCCCCCGCGTCCGCGAAGCCCATCGCCCGCCAGAGGCGCTTCGCGATGGCGTCGTCGACGCCGACCCGCTCCGAGAGCTCGCCCGACACGTACTTGGGCTCCGCTGGCATGGCCGCGTGCACCGCAGCGAGCAGCGCGACGAGGTTGTGCTCGCGGGCGAGCCGGATCTCGTCGTCCGACGCGCCGAGGCGCTTCAGCTCGCGATCGACATCGGGCGCGAGGATCTCCGCGTCGGTGTCGTCGGGCTCGATCGTCATGGCCGGGCCGGCACCCCGACACCGAGCAGCTGCTCGCCTCGCAGCTCCGTGGTCGACCACGCGGGGTCGAGACCGGGAGCGGTGATGCGGATCGTCTTCGACGGCGCACCCGCGGCGTCCGGACGCAGGTCCCACAACAGCGCGGGCTTGTCGCCATGCCAGCGCACCGCGAACGAGAGCAGGCCCTGGTGCGTCGGCGCGTCGTGGACCTCGATCGGCTGGTTTCGCCACGACTCCGGGATCATCGACAGCAACGCCACGCCGCCGTCGACCTCGCGCACGAGCAGGTTCCTCACGAACGAGAGGAAGTCGGCCGCAGCCCATCCGTGATGGCCGTCGCCCATGCAGCCGCCGAGCAGCTGGGGATGGATCGCCTCCGGCCACGTCGCGGTCGGCGTCGCGCTGTCGACCATCCACTGGAGACGCTCGAGCGCGCGTTCGTCACCGGCCGCCAGCTCCACGCTCGCGAGCTGCAGGGTGAGGTAGGTGCCGAGCCCTGTGTGGCTGATGCCCTGAAAGAACGCGGAGCCGATGCAGAAGCGCTCCCGGATCACCTCCGCGGTCGCCGCGATCCGCTCGTCGTCGGCCGGGAGCAGACCGAGCGGCTCGCACGCGACGAGCGATCCGATGAGCGCAGGGTCGATGCGCCGGCGCGGTCCCGCGGGGATCGCTGGCACGTCGAGGCGAGCGGTCACGATCTCGATCGACCGGCGGAGGTCGGCGTCGAGACCTTCGGCCCACCCCTCGGCGTCGGCCGCCGCCCGGTCTTCGTTTGCCGCCCGTAGGAGCGTCGCTGCATCGCGCAACCCGCGCAGCGACCAGAAGTCGTCCCAGTAGAAGTAGTCGAACGGACCGAGGTGCTCCGCCGAGATGCTCGCCGGCATGAGGCCCTTGAGCTCAGGGTCGCTGCGCTTCCGCTTGGCCTGACGTTTGCGCTCGATCCAACGAGCGGCCCGCGCGACGGACTCGACGTCGACGGGTGACAGGTCGCCGGTGAGGCGCCAGTGCTCGGCCATCGCCCACAGCGCGGCGCCGTTCGCGTCCCACTCCTGGCGCTGGCTGAAGTAGAAGCCGTCGACCCGCTGGCGGGCCGGGAAGTGGGCGATGACCTCGGCCGTTTCCTTGTGGAACCCGTGGCGGTCCATGGCCACGAGCAGGTACGCGGCATCGCGGAACCAGAAGCGGTGGTACGTGAAGGGGCCGGGCACGACGTCGTCGCCCTCGTGGAAGAGCAACATGAAGCGACGGTTCGCGTCGACGGCCGATGCGAGCTTCCCCTCCGGCAGCACGAGACGCATGCCGCGATCTGTCTGCGCTCGCCATCCACGCGCGACCGCATCTCCCGCCGGAATCTTCGCCAGGTCGTGGGCCCGGCCGGCCCGACGCCGAGCGAGCCCGCGACGGCGGGTGCGACGCTCGGGCTCGAGCGGGATCGCGACTCGCAACGTCGCCGAGTGCGCGAGCGGGAAGACGAACGCGGCCTGGGCCAGCCCGGCCTCGCACTTGATCTCGGGCAGCGTCTCGGTGGTGTCGCCTCGGAAGACCGAGAGCGCGGAGTCGCCGTCGTGGAACGTCGACGCGGCCATGCGGCTCGGCCGCCTCGGCAACAGCAGCGCCGGACGGCCGTCGACGAGCACCGTCTCGCCCGAGCCTTCGAGCGCGACCCGCTCGACGACCGCGAGACCCTCTGGGTTGTACGGCCGCACCGCCAGCGCGACCGCGACCGGCACCGGCGTGCGGTTCGTGAGCTCGACCACCACCAGAGGCTCGTCTTCGGCCACCGCGTACGCGCGGTGGAGGACGTCGCCGCCCGGCACCCTCATCTTCGTCTCGACGACCGGCGTGTCGTCGAGGAGCCGCTGCCGGACGGCCGCTTCCCGCGACGGTGCGAACCACCGGTGGGTCTCGCCGTCGTCGGACGAGCCGGCGCCGACCCACCAGTCGAGCGACCAGCCGTCGTACCACGGGGTCACCAGTCCACGAGGATCGACGATCGCCTTGCGATCGGACGCGATCGTGCCGATGGCCGTCCAGTTGCGCGACGTCACGTTCGTGAGCACGGGAAGGTGCCCGCGCGGCACGAACGCCGGTGACGACGGATCGAGCTGGCGCTCGAGCCAGTACGGCCAGACCCAGTCGACGCCGAGCTGCGCCGCGGCACGGGTGCGCACCGCACGGAAGACGGTCCGGGCGCCGATAGGCAGGAGCTCTCGGGGCAGTTCGACCTCGACGGTCTCGCCGAGACGCTGGAACGTGGTCAGGTGGCGGACGACGTCGTCGGTGATGCGGAGCCGGCCCATGGCGCGCCGCAGCGCCCAGTTGTACGCGCCCACGTCAGCGCATGCCGTAGAGCTCGGACTTCGCCGACCGGCGCATCAGGGCAGGGATGATGTCCGCCGCCTTCTTGCCCTCGTAGAGCACCGCGACGACCTGCTCGGCGATCGGCATCTCGATGCCGTGCTGGCCCGCGAGCTCGACGACGGCGCGCGACGTCTTCACGCCCTCGGCGACCATGTTCATCTCCGCCGAGATCTGCTCGATCGTCTTGCCCTTCCCGAGCTCCTCGCCGACGTGGCGGTTCCGGCTCTGCCGGGAGATGCACGTCGCCACGAGGTCACCCATGCCGGCGAGGCCGGCGAAGGTGAGCGGGTTGCCGCCGAGGGCGATGCCGAGGCGGCTGAGCTCGGCGAGCCCACGGGTGATCAGCGCGGCGCGGGTGTTGTCGCCGAAGCCCAAGCCGTCGGCTATGCCCGAGGCGATCGCCATCACGTTCTTCAGCGCGCCGGCGACCTCGCAGCCAACGACGTCCTCGTTGCGGTACACGCGGAACGCGTCGGTCGAGAACACCGTCTGCAGGGTCGTGCACATGCCGTCGTCGTCGAACGCGACGACGCTCGCCGCGGGGTAGCCCGCAAGGATCTCCTTCGCGAGGTTCGGTCCGGTGAGCACGCCTGCGGGATGTCCGGGCGCGACCTCGCGGATCACCTCGGTCATGCGCTTGAGCGTTCCCTGCTCGACGCCCTTCGCCAGGCTGATCACCGGTACGCCCGGCGCGACGTACGGCGCGAGCCGGCCGAGGATGTCGCGGAAGCCGTGCGACGGCACGCCCATCACGACGACCTCCGCACCTTCGACGGCCTCTTCCAACGACGAGGTCGAGGTCAGCGACTCGGGCAGGCTGAAGTCGGGGAGGTAGTCGCTGTTGCGGTGCGACTCGCGGATCTCCTTCGCGAGCTCCTCACGCCTCGCCCAGAGCACCGTCGGCACGTTGCGACAGGCGATGGCAGCGACTGCGGTGCCCCACGAACCTGCCCCGATGACGGCAACCTTCATGTCGCTCACGCTACCGCCGGCGGCGAAGAAGCCCCGTAGCCGCTCGTACACTCGCCCGATGCCGTCCGCTGCCGTCGTCGTGCCGATCAAGGCGTTCGACGCGGCGAAGTCCCGGCTCGCGCCCGCGCTCGACGCGGCCGGCCGTGCCGACCTCGCGCGAGCGATGGCGACGCGCGTGCTGGAGGCCGCGGCGCCGTTGCCGGTCTTCGTCGCCACCGACGACGCAGAGGTCGCCGCGTGGGCGGTCGAGCACGATGGCCATGTCGTGTCGACGGAAGGGCTCGACCTCAACGGATCGATCCGCGCCGGCATCGCCGCCGTGCGCACCGCTGGCGGCTTCGAACGGGTCGTCGTCGCCCATGCCGACCTCCCCTTCGCGTCACGCCTCGCGCGACTGGCCGCCTTCCCCGGCGCGACGCTCGTGCCCGACCGCGGCGACGACGGCACCAACGTGTTGTGCATCCCCACCGCGATCACGTTCGAGCCGATGTACGGGCCGCAGTCGTTCGGCCGCCACCTCGCGCAGCTTCGTCGACTCGGACTACCGGTGCGCATCGCGCGCATCGAGGATCTCGCGTGGGACGTCGATCGTCCTGCCGACCTGCCACCCTCCGTCCTCCGACCAGCGAGCACCCCTGCATGACCCACCCCCTCAGCAAGCCGAGCTCCGAGATCACCACCGACCTGCCGACGCCGTCGTGCGCGCTCGCCGTCGGAGCGCATCCCGACGACATCGAGTTCGGCGCGGGCGCGACGCTCGCGAAGTGGGCGGCGGACGGATGTCGGATCGTGCACCTCGTGTGCACCGACGGGTCGAAGGGGAGCTGGGACCCGACCGAAGACACCGCGAAGCTCGTCGCCTCGCGACAGGAAGAGCAACGTGCGGCGTCTCGCGCGCTCGGCGGAACCGGCGAGGTGATCTTCCTCGGATGGACCGACGGCGAGCTCGACTCGTCGCTGCGCCAGCGGTGGGAAGTCGCGTACTGGATCCGGATGGTGAAGCCCGACGTGGTGCTCGGGCACGACCCGTGGAAGCGCTACCGCCTCCATCCCGATCACCGCCACGCCGGCCTGCTCGCCGTCGAGGGCATCGTGGCAGCGCGGGATCCGCACTTCTTCCCGGAGCAGTCGATCCCCCACCACCGCCCCGACGCGCTGTTGCTGTGGGAAGCCGACGAGGTGAACCACGTCGAGCTCGTCGACGGGTTCGCGGAGAAGAAGTTCGCTGCGCTGATGGAGCACCGCTCGCAGCTGCGTTCGACGATGTTCATCGACGACGTCTCGAACCACGAGCAGGTGGCGTCGTTCCGCCAGCGGATGATGGACCGCCTCGCCGATCACGGCTCGCACGTCGGAGCAGCCGCGGGCGAGGCGTTCCACCTCATCTCGAACCTGTAGCAGCTCACGGCGAACGCGAAAGCGGGAGCCCTGCGGCTCCCGCTTCGACTGGTCTTCCGGTTGCTCCGGCCGAAGCCGAAGGCCTACTTCTTGGTGCTGCGGCTCGCCTTCTTGGCGGTGCTCTTCTTCGCCGTCGACTTCTTGGCGGTTGCCTTCTTGGCGGTCGACTTCTTCGCGGTCGACTTCTTCGCCGTGCTCTTCTTCGCCGTCGACTTCTTGGCGGTTGCCTTCTTGGCGGTCGACTTCTTCGCGGTCGACTTCTTGGCGGTGCTCTTCTTCGCCGGTGCCGCCTTCTTCGCCGCGGTCTTCTTCGCTGCGGCCTTCTTGGTCGACGACTTCTTCGCGCTCGATGCCTTCTTGGCGGCAGGAGCGGCCTTCTTTGCAGCAGGGCTCATCTTGAACGGGGGCCTTTCACTCGGGAATCGGTGCTGACGATGGCGGCCGCTGCCGCCGGTTCGGCGTATGCCGATCTCACGACAGCGCGCATCAACCGTTGAGCGCCGTCTTGAACGCACTACCGGGAGCGAAGCGCACGCCCTTCGCTGCCGCGATCTCGACGGGCTCCCCCGTCTGAGGGTTGCGACCCGTTCGTGCGGCCCTCGACGTCGGAACGAAGTTGCCGAACCCGAGGATGCTGACCTTGTCCCCTGCCTTCGTTGCGTCGATGACTGCGTCGACAAGTGCTTGAAGCGCAGCCTCAGCCTGACGCTTCTCGAGGTCTGAGCGACGAGCGATCTCGTCGATCAGTTCACTCTTGTTCAAGGCGAGACCTCCGATGTTGGGGAAGTTGAGGAAGTTGTTTGCAATGAAAGAGGTTTCGCGTAGGTAGGTCAAGCATTTCCACAGGCAGAACGCCTTGTGGCACAAGGGTTTCGGAGTTCGACGTGCGCGAAAAGCCCCGGTTTGCTTGACTTTTTTGCGTGTCCGACCTCGCGGATGGTGAGTACTCGATCTTCGTGATCGATGCCGAAGAAGTCGACGATGGAACCGTTCGACTCGAGATCACGATCACGGCAGGCGAACACAAGGGAGAGGTCGTCGCGGTGCGTGCGGCGCATCTCACCGGTGATCCCGTGCTGATGATGGGCCTGCCGGGAACGCTTCACGTCGTCGACGGCGTGCCGCGCGTGTCGCTCGAGGAGTAGCTCGACACCCCTCGTGGGTACATGCGCGACGTGCGTTGGGCGTTGCGGCTCGTGTCGTCGATCGCGTTGGCGACGATCTTGTTGGGAACCGGTCTGGCCCTCACGTTGGCCAGCGCCGACACGCTTCGCGGCGCCACGCGTTCGGAAGGGCTCCCGGACATCGAGCTGTCGCCGCTCGCGGTGCGTTCAGAGATCGTCGCGGCTGACGGAAGCGTGCTCGACAACCTCTACGAGGAAGACCGCGTCCCCGTTCCGCTCGACCAGATCCCGCAGGTCGTCATCGACGCGGTGCTGGCGACCGAAGACCACGCGTTCTTCGAGCACGACGGCATCAGCCTTCGGGGCGTGTTGCGAGCCGTCCGTGAGAACGCGACGTCGGGTGAGGTGAAGCAGGGCGGGTCGACGATCACCCAGCAGCTGGTGAAGAACGCGATCCTGACCAACGAACGCAGCTACGACCGCAAGGCGAGGGAAGCGGTGCTCGCCTACCGCATGGAGCAGGAGTTCTCGAAGGAGGAGATCCTCCAGCGCTACCTCAACACGGTGTACTTCGGCGCTGGTGCGCACGGCGTCGTCGCCGCGGTGGAGCGCTTCTACGCCAAGCCGCTGGCCGAGGTGACGCTGCCCGAGGCGGCGTTGCTCGCCGGCCTCATCTCCAGCCCAGAGACCTACGACCCGTTCCGCCACCCCGAGGCCGCGTTGGAGCGCAGGCGCCACGTCCTCGGTCGTCTCGAGACGCTCGGCAAGATCACCCCGGAGGAAGCCGCCGCGGCCGATGCGACGCCGCTGCCGGCGGAGCTCCACGTCCGGCGGGCCCAGCCGACGCAGTACTTCACCGAGGAGGTGCGGCGTCAGCTGCTCGCCGACGAACGCCTCGGGGCGACGCCCCAAGACCGCTTCACGACGGTGTTCCGCGGCGGCATCCGCGTCGAGACGACGTTCGACCCCGCGCTGCAAGCCTCGGCCGAACGTGCCGTCACCGACCTCCTGCCCGAATCCCCCTTCACCGCGGCGCTCGTCGCGGTCGATCCCACCGACGGCGCGGTGCGCGCGCTGGTCGGCGGCCCCGGCTTCGAGCAGGCGAAGTACAACCTCGCGACCCAAGGCGCCCGCCAGGCAGGCTCGTCGTTCAAGACGATCGCACTCGCGGCGTGGCTCGCCGACGGTCGATCACCCGAAGACGTGGTCGATGCGACTGCACCGTGCACGTTCCCGATGCCTCCGCCGCAGGAGCCGTGGAACGTCGACAACTACGACGGCGGCAGCGGCGAGCGGGCGATCGTCTCGTTGCGGGACGCCACGATCAAGTCGTCCAACTGCGCGTACGCACGGCTCGCGCTGATCCTCGGCCCCGAGAAGATCGCGGCGATGGCGGAGAAGCTCGGCATCAGCCGGAAGCTGCCGGCGTATCCGTCGATCGTGCTCGGCACCGGCGAGGTGTCTCCCCTCGAGATGGCCTCCGTCTACGCGACGCTGGCCGCCGACGGGGTGCGCCATCAGCCGATGTTCATCCGGCGCGTGCTCGATCGCGCCGGCAACGTGATCTTCGAGAACACCGCGCAGGGCGAGCAGGTGATCGATCCTCAGGTGGCACGCGCGGTCACCGACGTGCTGCGCGGCGTCGTCGAACGGGGGACCGGCCGCCGTGCGTCGATCGGACGTCCGGCCGCGGGCAAGACCGGCACCGCGCAGGAGTGGCGGGACGCGTGGTTCGCCGGGTACACGCCGCAGATGGCGGCTGCCGTGTGGATGGGCCACCCGCTCGGCCAGGAGAGCATGAAGGGCGTCGGCGGCGTGAACGTCACCGGCGGTTCGTTCCCCGCGCAGATCTGGGGCAGGTTCATGGGCGAGGCGGTCGGGCTGCTCGAGGTCCGCGACTTCCACCGGCCCGACGTGGCGGCGTGGCCTCCGCCGACCACGATCGGATCGATGCCGGAAGGCATCCCGCTGCCGCCGGGGATCGTCGTCGGCGCACCGACGCCGGGCACGATCGATCCCGCCGCGGCGGCCATCCCGCCGGCAACAGGTGATCCCGCTGCGCCCGCGCCCGCACCCGCACCGGCGCCGGCGCCCACAGCCGAACCGGCTCCCGCACCGCCCCCGTCTACGACGACAACGACGACGACGTCGAAGCCGCCGAAGGGGAAGCGGGGCGACTGAGCCCGCCGACGACGGCGGCGATCACGGCCGACGTCAGGAAGCTCAGGATCGAGGCGGACGCCCACGAGGGCACCGTGATCCCGAGCGCGTCCCTGAGGTCGATCCACAGCGGCGCCCACCACGACACGAACCCGGGGTTCACGAGCTGGTAGACGACGAAGCCGGCGATCCACGGCACGAACATCAGCGCTCGCGTCGGAGCGTCGCCCGACACGTCCCACGTCCGCCGGCGGAAGAGGTAGTAGTCGACGGCGAACGCGGCGAACAGCGGCACGAACACCGAACCGAGCAGGAAGAGGAACGACTCGTAGGCGACGTAGTCGTCGACGACGAACGCAATCGTGGTCGCGAACGCGCCGGTGATCGCGACGCCGACGCGCCGGTCGAGCTTCGGCACGATGTTCTGCGCCGAGATGACGGTCGAGTACAGGTTGGCGAAGACCTCGTCGAGCTCGTCGACGACCAGGACGAGCAGGGCGATCGTTCCGGCCGGTATGGCCAGCAGCGAAGCGATCACGTCGTCCCCCGCCTCGCCGGACGCCGTCGCGAGGACACCGAGGACGAAGAAGGCGAGCGTCGCCGCGCCGTAGCCCAACGACGCGCCGAGGAAGGCGTCGCGTCCGGTCCGCGAGTGACGTGAGTAGTCGGCGGCCAGAGGGATCCACGAGATGGGCAACGCGATGACGATGTCGGTCGCCTTCCAGAACCCGCTCCACGACCCTTCGCCGAGGGGTGGAAGCGGACTCCTCGCCACGTGCCACAGCAGGTACGCGCTCGACGTCAGGACGAGCCAGACCGCCACGCGCTTCAGGTAGACCCGCACCACCCCCAGCGGCCGCAGCGCCATCGCCGTCGCGGCGAGTCCGGCGACGATCACCACGATCGGACGCAGCGACTCGTCGAGCAGCCTCGATGCGGCCTCGGCGATGACGACGAGCTCGACGACCGCCCATCCGATGTTCTGCGCGATGTTCGCGACGGTCGGCACGGTCGATCCCCGTCGGCCGAGCAGTCCTCGCACGAGCACCATCGCCGGTGCGCCGACTTCGGCGCCTGCTCGCGCGGCGAGCCCGAGGAGCACGTTGCCGACGACAGCGCCGACGACGATCGCCGTCAGCGCCGCGACGAGCGACAGCGGTGGGAGCGACGGGTCGGGCGCTAGCACGAAGGTCGCTGCGACCACCAGCAGCAGCGAGATGCCGAGGTTGCCCCACAGGGCGAGCTGGTCGGTGAGGCCGAGCGTGCGCGGCGCATCGTCGTCGAGTGTTCGCGGTGCCTCGAGTGGGCTCGTGGTCGTCATCCCTCTCCCTTCGCCGGCATGACCCGGATCAGGTTCGACGAGTCGGGCGCTGCCGCACCCCTCTCAGCCCGGCATCAGGGCTCCCCGGTGAACGCCGGCATCGTAGGCGGATCGCGCGGTCGCAGGGTTGCTCCGCTGCGTGTTGCCGTCGACGACAGCGGGTACGTCGAGGAGACCCACGATCGCTAGAGGAGGACGCATGCCCGACGTCACCGAGCTGTTGAACACGGACCATCGCGAGGTCGAGCAGCTGTTCGCGGAGTACGAGCAGACGCAGGACTGGAACATCGCGATGCAGATCTGCGACGAGCTGCTGCGCCACGCCACCGTCGAGGAGGAGATCGTCTACCCGGCGCTCGAGAAGGCCGACCAGGAGATCACCCAGGAGGCCGAGCAGGAGCACCAGGACGCCGAGCAGCTGATCGAGCAGATCCAGTCGCTCGAGGCCGACGATCCCCAGCTCCCGCAGCTGATGACGCAGCTGAAGGAAGCGGTGCAGCACCACGTCGAGGAAGAGGAGTCGGAGGCGTGGCCGAAGCTGCGTGAGCAGTTCGGCGACAAGCTCGACGAGCTCGGCACGAAGGTGGAGGAGCGCAAGCAGCAGCTCAAGGCCGAGGAGGAAGGCACGGGCTCGGGCGGTTCCGAGTCGGGCGCCGGCGGCCTGATCGACCTCACCAAGGACGAGCTCATGGAGAAGGCCCGCGAGGCCGACATCCAGGGCCGGTCGAAGATGAACAAGGACGAGCTGGCACAGGCCCTCGAGAACCAGTAGATCGTCGGTCGTGACGCTGCAGGGACCTGCCGACCCGACGGACCGGCAGGTCCTTGCGCGTGCACACGACGGCCACGATGACCACGGGCACGATCAGCACGGTCACGGGCACGACCACGGCGGGCACGACCACGGCGGATCCCGGCTGAAGCGGTTCTTCGGGCTGGAAGCGCCCCACAGCCACGATGCCGCCGACCGGGTCGACGACGCGCTGGAGTCGAGCGAGGAAGGCATCCGCGCCCTCAAGGTGTCGCTCGTCGGGCTCGGCGTCACCGCGCTGCTGCAGGCGATCGTCGTGGTCTTCTCAGGGTCGGTCGCCCTGCTCGGCGACACGCTGCACAACGTGGCCGACGCGCTCACCGCGTTGCCGCTGTGGGTGGCGTTCCGCCTCGGCAAGCGTCCCGCCTCCCGCCGCTACCCCTACGGCTACGGCCGCGCCGAGGATCTGGCGGGGCTCTTCATCGTCGTCGCCATCGCCGCATCGGCGATCCTCGCGGGCTACGAGTCGATCCACCGGTTGCTCGACCCCGTCGACGTCCGCTACCTCGGCGCGGTGGCCGGGGCGAGCGTCATCGGCTTCATCGGCAACGAGCTCGTCGCCCGCTACCGGATCACCGTCGGCCGCCGCATCGGGTCGGCCGCCCTCGTCGCCGACGGGATGCACGCCCGCACCGACGGCCTCACGTCGCTCGCCGTCCTGGCCGGCGCTGGCGGTGTCGCCCTCGGTTGGCGGGCCGCCGATGCCGTCGTGGGCCTCGTGATCACGGCGGCGATCCTCGTCATCCTTCGCGGCGTGGGTCGCGACGTGTACCGGCGCTTGATGGACGCGGTGGAGCCGGCGCTGCTCGACGACATCGAGCGCGTGGTGTCAGCCGTCGAGGGCGTCGACGCGGTCAGCGACGTGCGCGTGCGCTGGCTCGGCCACCAGCTGCGGGCGGAGGTGGAGATCGACGTCGACGCGAACCTGACGGTGGTCGCAGGGCACGAGATCGCCGAGGCCGCGTACCACGCCCTCCTCCACGACGTGCCGAGGCTGACGAGCGCGGTGATCCACGTGAGCCCGACCGCCGTCGATGGCGTCGACCATCACGCATCGGTCGACCACCACCGCACGAGGTGACACCGCGCGTCAGGCCTTGGCGCCGTGACGCCCGGCGCCGGCGGCGAAGCGACTCGCTCCCTCTCTCGTCTCGCCCGACCGGATGACCTCGAGGCCGAGCTCGGTCTCCCGCGCCAGCGCGTCGTCGACCGACAGGTCCCACTGCTCGTAGGCCGATCGTCGGTCGGACCGCATGCACCGCTGAGGGAGCTCGCTCAGCTCGTGGGCGAGGGCGACCGCGTCATCGAGCGCGCGCCCCGGGTCGCTGAGGCGATTCGCGAGGCCCATCCGCTGGGCCTCGTCGCCGGACACGCCGCGCCCGGTGAGGATCAGGTCGATCGCGTGCGAGTGGCCGATCAGCCGCGGGAGCCGGATGGTGCCGCCGTCGATGAGTGGCACGCCCCAGCGCCGGCAGTAGACGCCGAAGATCGCGTCGCGCGCGGCCACGCGCATGTCGCACCACAGCGCGAGCTCGAGGCCGCCGGCAACCGCGTGTCCCTCGACCGCGGCGATCACGGGCTTCGACAGGAACATGCGACTCGGCCCCATCGGCCCGTCTCGGGACACGTCGGCTTCGACCCGGTTGCCCCGCCCGTCGCTGATCGCCTTGAGGTCGGCACCGGCGCAGAACGTTCCGCCTGCGCCGGTGAGCACTGCAACCGACTGCGCCTCGTCGTCGTCGAAGGACCGGAACGCCTCTGCGAGCGCGGCGGCGGTCGGGCCGTCGACGGCGTTCCGCACCTGCGGGCGGTCGATCGTGACGATGGTGACGGGTCCGTCGGTCTCGACGCGGACGGTGTCGGACGGGGCGCTCATGGGGGTCATCATCTCGCGATGGATTCGACCGAGCTCCGCATCGACACGTCGGCGACGCCTCTCTACGACCTGACACGCGACGTTCGCGACTTCTGCCGCGGGCGTGGCGACGGGCTCGTCCACGTCTTCGCTCCGCACGCGACGGCGGGCATCGCGTTGATCGAGCTCGGCGCCGGGTCGGAGCCCGATCTGCTGGAGACGCTTGGCCGCGTGCTGCCTCGCGACGACCGGTGGGTCCACCGCCACGGCTCGCCCGGCCACGGTGCCGACCACGTCCTCCCGGCGATCGTCGCCCCGTTCGTCGTCGTGCCCGTGCTCGACGGCGAGATCGCGCTCGGCACGTGGCAGCACGTCGTCTTCGTCGACCTCAACGACGACAACCCGTCGCGCAAGGTCCGCCTGTCGTTCCTCGCGGGCTGAGGTTCGACGCGCACCCGACGCGGAGCTCACGCGGACGCCGTGCTGGCGTCAGCGGTCGGCGCCGACGACCTGCCACCCCTCGCCGCGGAAGCGGGCGACGTTCCCCAGCAACCGGGCCACCATCAGCCCGGCGAGCGCGGCCCACAGCCACAGGAGGCCCGCGTCGCTCGCACGGACGACCACCGCGATCGGGAGGAAGACCAGCAGCGAGCTCGCAGCCATCGCTCCAGCGAGGTAGCGCAGGTCGCCCGCGCCGATGAGCACCCCGTCGAGGACGAACACCACGGCGTTGATCGGCTGCAGGAGAGCGACGACGATCAGCACGTCGAGGGCGAGGTCGATGACCCGCTGGTCGTCGGTGAAGGCCGGCGCGAGCAGGGGCCGCAGCGCGATCACCAGCGCTGCGAAGGTGCACCCGGCGACGACGCCCCACTGCACCATCCGGCGCGACGCGTGTCGTGCGCCCGCGGCGTCACCGGCACCGAGCAGGCGTCCGACCATCGCCTGGCCGGCGATCGCGATGGCGTCGAGCACCAGCGCGAGGAAGCTCCACAGCTGGAAGGCGATCTGGTGCGCTCCGAGCGGCACCTCGCCGAACCTCGATGCGACGGCCGTCGCTACGGCCAGCGCGGCGAGGAGCGACCCGGTCCGGAGGAAGAGCGCCTGCCCGACCACGACGAGACGTCGCAGGCGGGCCGGATCGAGCGCCCACGCGACGCCGGCGGCGACGACGCTCCGGAACACGACGCCGAGGTACACGATCGCAGCGCACACCTGCGCGATCACGGTGGCGAGGGCCGATGCGCCGATCCCCCGGTCGAAGCCGTAGATGAGGACGACTTCGATCACCAGGTTGATCACGTTCGACCCGACCGCGATGACGAGCGTCGTCTTCGTGTCCTGCAGTCCCCGGAGGTACCCGACGCCGACGAGGGCGAGCAGGACCGCGGGAGCACCCAGGGCGCTGATCCGCAGGTAGGTGATCGCGTGCTCGCGCACCTCGGCGGTGGGTCCGAAGAGGTCGATCGCGCCGGGCGCGAACACGACGCCGGCTGCGGCGAGCACGATCCCGAGCCCGGCGGCGAGCCAGACCCCTTGGACGGCGTGCTGCGCCGCCGCCGCCCGCTGATCGGCGCCGACGAAGCGGGCGACGGCCGCCGTCGTGCCGTAGGCGAGGAAGTTGAACAGGAAGAAGGCGGTCGTCAGCACCGTGCCTGCGATGGCCAGGCCGCCCAGTTGCGGTGTTCCGAGATGGCCGACGACGGCCGTGTCCGTGAGGACGTACAGCGGCTCGGCCGCCAGCGCCCCCAGAGCAGGCACCGCGAGCCGCAGGATCTCGCGGTCGGCGGGATGGCGGAGCGCTGGCACGGCGACGGGGAAGGATATGCCCGTGCCCCGCACCTACCGGTTCTACGGACTCACCGAAGCGGGCGCGCGCGAGCTGTCCGAAGCCCTGAACGAGGACGGCATGATCGCCGCCGCGCTGCCGCCCGGTTCGCGTCCGCTCGCGGGGTGGGTGGTCGAAGCTGACGGGACCGAAGACCGCTCGGAGGGACTCCTCGAGATGCTCGCCGGCTTCTACGGCGGCACCTACGAGGGCGAAGACCTCGCCGGCGCCTGACGTCAATCTGCCATTGACGCTCGGCCGTTCGTCAACGCACACTTGACGCATGGACCTCGACCAGCTGATCCGTCTTGTCCGTGACCGCGCCGACGACCCCTCGCCCCTCGGCCTCGTCCACGCCGCCGTGGCCGTGAGCGACGACGTGACTGCAGTGGCCGACGCCGTCGTCAGCCACTACGTCGAGCAGGCGAGGAACGCAGGGCACTCGTGGGCCGAGATCGGCGGAGCGCTCGGCGTGTCGAAGCAGGCCGTGCACCAGAAGTTCGTGAAGCAGGCCGCGTCGTTCAGCTTCGGCAGTCGCTTCACCGGACGGGCCAGGACCGCCCTCGACAACGCCCAAGCCGAGGCGCGCGGGCTCGATCACAACTTCGTCGGCACCGAGCACCTGCTCCTCGGCATCCTGCGTGACCGGGACGCGGTCGCCACCAAGGCGCTGGAGCGGCTCGGGGTCTCGCCGCCTCCCGTCCAACAGGCGATCGAGTCGATGATCGGTCGAGGGCCGCAACGCGTGCACGGCGACCAACCGCTCACGCCGAGAGCGGTGCGGGCGCTCGAACGTTCGCTGTCGGAAGCGCTCAAGATGGGCCACAACTACATCGGCACGGAGCACCTGCTGCTCGGCCTCGTCGGCGAGAAGGACGGCGTCGCGGCGCGCGTGCTGAAGGATCTCGGCGTCAAGAAGGGCGCGTTGGTGCAGACGATCGCCCAGCTGGTGGCTACTGGTTGAGCTGCGTCAGTTGACGCCGCGGTCGCGGCCGGCCCAGAACGGCTCGCGGAGCTTGAACTTCTGGAGCTTGCCGGTGGCGGTACGAGCGAGCTCGGTGCGGAACTCGATCGACGTCGGGCACTTGTAGTGAGCCATCCGTCCGCGGCAGTGCTCGATCAGCTCCGCCTCCGTCGCCGACTGCCCCTCACGGAGCACGACGAGCGCCTTCACCGTCTCGCCCCACTTCTCGTCGGGCACGCCGATCACCGCGCACTCGGCGACGGCAGGGTGCTGGAACAGGCAGTCTTCGACCTCGATCGACGAGACGTTCTCGCCGCCGGAGATGATCACGTCCTTCTTCCGGTCGGCGATCACGACGTAGGGTCCGTCGAGGTAGCCGCCGTCGCCGGTGTGGAACCACCCACCGTCGAGTGCCTTGGCCGACTCCTCCGGCTGGTTCCAGTAGCCCTCGAACACGTGGTTCGACTTGGCGAGCACCTCGCCCTCGTCGTCGACCCTGACCTTCACCCCCACGCACGGCACCCCGGCGCGTGAGAGCAGGCGAGCCCGCTCCGCGGAGTCGAGCTCGTCCCACTCGGAGCGAGCCCGGTTCATCGTGAGCAGCGGCGCCGTCTCGGTGAGGCCGTAGATCTGGATGAACTCCCAGCCCAGCTCGGTCTCGACCCGTTCGATCGTCTTCGACGGCGGGGGCGCGCCCGCGACCACCATCCGCACACGATCGCGGCCCGGGATCTCCTCGCCCCGTTCTCGCCGCGCGGACGCGGCGTCGAGGATCGCGGCGACGACCGCGGGAGCGCCGCACAACAGCGTCACGCCGTGCTCGTCGATCCGGCGAAGGATGTCTTCGCCGTCGACCTTCCGGAGCACGATCTGCTTCACGCCCATGGTCGTGCACGCGTACGGCATCCCCCACCCATTGGCGTGGAACATCGGGAGGGTGTGGAGGTACACGTCGCGATCGGTCACCGTTGCGTGCCAGCCGAAGCTCATCGCGTTGAGCACGTTGTTGCGGTGCGTCAGCTGCACGCCCTTCGGGCGCGCCGTCGTTCCCGACGTGTAGTTGATCGTCGCCGTCGCGTCCTCGTCGGGCTCCCATGCCTGCGGCTGGGCCGACGGATCGTCGGCGAACAGCTCGGCATCGGCGGTGCCGTCGAGGAGGATGCGCTCCTTCGCGGTGACACCGGCGAGCGCTTCGTCGAGCTCGGGATCGATCAGGAGCACCGAAGCGCCCGAGTGGTCGACGATGTAGTTGACCTCTTCCGCGTTGAGCCGGAAGTTGACCGGAACGAGGACGCGCCCGAAGCCACTGACGCCGTAGAAGGCGATGAGGAACCGGGCTGCGTTCTGGCTGACGATCGCGACCCGCTCGCCCTGCTCCACGCCCATCCGATCGAGTGCCGCAGCCATCGTCCGTGCGCGGCGGTGGAGCTCGCTGTAGGTGATCGAACCGAGCGACCCCGGGCGTCCGGGCTCGTCGACGACCGCGATCCGGTCGCCGTAGACGAAGTCGGCCCGCTCCAGGAAATCTCCGACGGTCAGCGGCACGCGCATGTGTTGATGCTCCCCTCCGTGTGTCGTCCGCCACAGTACAGAAGCCGTTTACAGCGGTCGCGCGTCGGCTAGAACTCCTCGGTCAATCGCTGTTGCCGCTCGCGTCCGTCGGGTTCCCGATCGACGCCGGGTGGCCGGAAAGGTCATCTGGGGACTCATGCGCCGCTTGGCGATGGGCGCCATCGTCGGCGTCCTCGCCTTCGCTTCACCCGTCGACACGTCGTCGGGGGAAGCATCCGAGACCGCCCGTCGTGGAGAGCGACCCCGCCGCGAGGTGCGGACGCTCACCACGTCGCTCTCGTCGACGCGAGCAGCCGCGTCGTCGACGGCCGCCACGTTCACGTCGGTGGTCGGGCCGCAGCCGTCGGCGGAGGACGACGAGCAGGCGATGATCGAGGCCGCCCGGCATGACCGCCTCCGTGCGACCCAGGCCGCCGACCGGCGCACCACCCGCAGCCGCGCCGCCGCGATGGCGGCCGCGAACCCCGACATCTGGCGAGCCCTCGGCGAGTGCGAGTCGCACAACGACCCGCGAGCCGTGTCGAAGAGCGGCAAGTACCGGGGTGCCTTCCAGTTCTCGATCCCGACGTGGCGGAGCCTCGGCTACGGAGGCGACCCGATCGACCACTCCTACGCGGAGCAACTCGCTGCGGCCAAGAAGCTGCAAGCGCGATCCGGCTGGGATCAGTGGCCGTCGTGTGCCCGCCGCCTCGGCCTCATCTGAGGCATCCGAGGCTCAGCGGCTCAGCGGCTCAGCGGCTCTGGCTCAGCGGCCGAAGAGACGGCTGAAGCGGCGCCGGCGGGGACGGTCGAACGCATCCAACTCGGTCGCCTCGCCCGCGCCGGCGAGATCGACGACGTCGTCGAGGACGATCGGCTCGTCGACGCCACGATCACGGCGAGCCGACCCGATCAGCGGCGGCCGCTCGACCGGCAACATCCGAGGCGCGTGGGGCTGGCGAGGCTGCGGGGGCTCCGGCACCGCGTGCAAATCCGGTCGCTCGTCTCGAGCCGCGCCGTCGAAGGTCGCCTCGGCCGACTCGAGCGCCGGGAGCAGCTTCCGTGACCGCTCGAGGAGCTCGGCGAGGTCTTCACGTGCCGCGCGCAGATGGTCACGCGCCGGCGCGAGCTCGCCCGCGACGCGCTCGCGCAACACGTCGGCCTCGGCTTCGGCCTTCGCGAGCACCGCAGCTGCCTGCTCCTCGGCGTCGCGAAGGGTCCGAGCCAGCGCCTCCGCGGCCTGTGCCCGCACCAACGCGGCGTCGCTGGCGGCATCGCCCGCGACCGACGCAGCTTCGGTCCGCGCATCGTCGGCGATCCGCTCGGCTGCGGCGTGGCCCTCCGCGATGATGCGGCGGGCCTGCTCCTCGGCCGCAGCGAGGATCACCTCGCGCTCGGCGGCGATGCGGCTGTCCGCGTCCTCCTGCATGCGGACGACCGCTGCGCGTCCTTCGGCGACGAGCTGCTCGCTCCGCTGCTCGGCGTCCGCGACGAGCTCCTCGGTCCGGCGCCGCGCGTCCGCGAGCAGCTGATCGCGCTCACGCCGGGCCTCCCCCAGCATGGTGTCGCGCTGGCGAGCAGCCTCGGCCAGCATCTCGTCTCGGACCGCAGCAGCGGCAGCGTCTTCGGCCTCGACCAACTGACGGGCCGCAGCTTCCCGGGCCTGCGCCGCGAGCTCGGCTCCCGCGAGGATGCGGTCACGAACGGCGTCCGCAGCGTCGAGGGCTTCCAGCGCTGCGGCGTGGCGAGCACGGTCGACGATGTCGTGCCACTCCTCGTCGGCCTCGCGCAACCACTCGTCGGCCAGTGCCTTCGCATCGCCGAGGACGGCATCGCGGGCCGAGGCGAGCTCGTCGTAGCGGCGCTCGAGGTCGTCCTCGGCGGCCGACACCGCCGCCTCACGCGACGCCACTTGCGCCGCGAACGCATCGAGCTCCGCTCGCCGCTCGGCCCACACTCGCTCGAACGCCGCCTCCCGCTCCGCGAGTGAGTCCTCGAAGGCTGCCCGGCGGCGCGAGATCTCCGCGTCGACCTCTTCGAGCTGGCGTGCCGCATCCGCGCGCAGCGCGCGACGACGCTCGATGGTCTCGGCCTCGAGCTCTTCGCGCCGCCGATCGACGTCGGCCTCGAAGGCGGCGCCGGCCGCGGCACGTTCGGCCTCGAACTCCTGGCGTCGGGCGGCGATCTCGGCTTCCAGAGCGCGCCGGCGATCACGGATCTCGGCGTCGGCCGCGGCGTGGCGGGCCGCGATGTCGTCGTCGAGCGCCTGGCGCGCGGCGGCGACCTGCTCGTCGAAGCGAGCCCGCATCCCGGCCAGCTCGCGTTCGGTTGCGAGGCGCAGCTCGTTGGCTTCGACACGAGCGTCCATGCGGCGCCGTGCCGCTTCGTCCTTCGCCGAGAGGACGATCTCCTCCGCCTCGCCCCGAAGCCGGGTGGCATCGGCGCGCGCGTCGGCGAGGATGCGCTCGACCTCCCGCTGCGAGCTGACGCGCGCAGCGGCGACGGCCTCGTTCGCGGCGTCGGCCACGATCCGGGCGGCGTCGGCGTCCGCCGAGGTGTACAGGAGCCGCCGCTCGTGCTCCGCTTGGAGCCGCATCTTGATCAGGGCCTGGCCGGTCTCACCCTCGAGCTGGCGGATCGCGGCCTCGCGGCGTGCGACGGCTTCTTCCCGTTCCCGGAGCCGCTCCTCGACCGACGGCGCGCGAGCGGCAGGCGCGGGCCGGGGCAGGACGTCGTCGCCCCAGAACTCCAGCTGATCGTCGTCCGCGCCGGCCGAATGCACCCTTTGATGATGCCGGATCTACCGCGCCGGCTACGCGATGGCCCGGAGGACCTCGTCGATCGACGTCTCGCCGTTGGCGGCCTTCCGCAGAGCGTCTTCGCGCAGCGGGACCATGCCCTGCTCGATCGCCAGTTCCTGCAGCTCGCGGGGCGTGGCCTTCGCGACGAGCAACTGGTCGATCTCCTCGGTCATCTCCATGACCTCGTGGATGCCCATCCGGCCGAGATAGCCGGTCTTCGAGCACGCGTTGCACCCGACGGCCTTGAAGAACGTGTTGCCCTTCTGCTTGAACACCCACTCGGGGAGGACGTCTTCGAGCGCCTCGTCGGCCCCCGGATCGAAGGGCTGCTTGCAGCGCTCGCACAGGCGGCGGCAGAGGCGCTGGGCGACGATCGCCGACATCGCAGAGGTGACCATGAACGGCTCGATGCCCATGTCGAGCAGGCGCACCGGCGTCGACGCGGCGTCGTTCGTGTGGAGCGACGTGATCACGAGGTGACCGGTGAGCGCAGCCTCCATCGCGATCTTCGCCGTCTCGACGTCGCGCATCTCGCCGACCATCACGATGTCGGGGTCGGAGCGCAGGATCGCCCGCAGCGCGCTGGCGAACGTGAGACCGGCCTTGCGGTTGACCTGCATCTGCTTCACGCCGGCCAGGCGGTACTCGATCGGATCTTCGATCGTGATGATGTTGCGGGTGGGGCTGTTGAGCTCCTGGAGCGCCGCGTACATCGTCGTCGACTTGCCGGATCCGGTCGGGCCGGTGACGACGATCGAGCCCCACGGGCGCCGGATGGCGGCCTCGAAGACCTTCAGGGCGGCAACCGACATCCCGATCTCGCTGAGGTTCCGCATGCCCTCGGACTCCTCGAGGACCCGGATGACGATCGCCTCGCCGTAGGCCGTCGGAAGGGTCGCGACACGAAGCGACACGGACCGACCGTTCACCGACAGCGCGATGCGACCGTCTTGCGGGATGCGGCGCTCGGCGATGTTGATCTCCGCCATGATCTTCACGCGGCTGGTGACGGCGGCCTGCGCCGCGCGAGGGACGGTCATGACCTCGTGGAGGACGCCGTCGATGCGGAACCGGACCTTCATCTCGCGCTCGAGTGGATCGAGGTGGATGTCGGAGGCGCGCTCGTTCACCGCGCGGGTGATCAGCTGGTTGACGAACTGGATGACGGGGGCGTCCTCGGCCTGGGCCGACGCGAGCGCCTCGTTGATGTCCTCGGTGCCGATCTCCTCCTCGATGCGGAGGATCGCTTCGTCGCTCTCGGCCGCGCCCCACACGCGGTCGATCGCCCGCATGAGCTGGTTCGGCTCGGCCATGAGCGCGCGGATGTCTTCGCCGGTGACGCTGCGGAGGTCGTCGAGGGAGAAGACGTTCGTCGGGTTGACCATCGCCACGAGGAGTCGGTCGTTCTCCCAGCCGACCGGGAGCAGCTGGTGGTACCGAGCGAACGACTCCTTGACCAGCTGCACGGCGCTCGGGTCGATCGGACGTTCTTCGAGGTCGATGAACTCGAGGCCGAAGTGCTCGGCGAGCGTGCGGACGAGGTCGACCTCGTCGACGTAGCCGCGGGTGACGAGGATGGTGCCGAGACGCTCGGCCGTCACCTGCTGCTCGCGCAGTGCCTCTTCGAGCTGCTCGTCGGAGATGATGCCCTTCGCGATGAGCATCTCGCCCAGGCGAGGGCCACGTGCACGCTTCGCCACCTGGGTCTGCCGGAGGATCGCCACGAATTCAACTATCGGCTGCTCAGCGCCGCTTTGTAGGCGAACCCCCCAACAGGGCTACCTGTGCACCACCCCAACATCTGACGATCTGGAGGAAATTCTCCGGATGGGTTCCGGAGAATTTCCTCCGAGTCGGCAAGTACTGCGGCGAGTGCAGGCGTTACTGCGGGGCGTACACCGGCATGGTCTTGCGGCCGAACTCTCGGCACTCGGCCGAGCTCGGGCGCCAGATGTCGATGCGGCGTCCCTTGATGTTGCCGCCGGTGTCGGCGGCGATGCGGCTGCCTTCGCCGCCGATAAAGACCTCGGAGCCCATCGGGATGACCCGGGGATCGACCGCTATGCGCTCGCGGCTCACCGGAAGACCCGACGCCGTCCGGCCACGCAGGGCGTAGCAGGTGACCTCGAAGTTGCCGAGGAAGCGGCCGCCCGTGGCGACCCAGCTGCCGTCGCCGTCCGGAGTGGCGCTCACGTCGACGACGGGCGCGCCCCCCTGACCGGCGAGGGACCCGTGGAACGCGGCGTCGCCGTAGGTGAAGACACCACCGTCGCGGGCGACGAGCCAGTAGCCCTTGCCGGTGGGCGACGAGGCCATGCCGACGATCGGCTCGTTCATGCGACGCCCCCCGGCGGAACCGGCGAAGGTCGCGTCACCGAAGGCGAAGACGCCGCCGTCACGCGCTGCGAGCCAGTACCCCTTGCCGGTCGGTGATGCGGCCATGCCGACGACGGGCTGGCGTAGGTCGGTGCCGCCCATCGACCCGAAGAAGACGGCGTCTCCGTAGGCGAAGATCCCGCCGTCAGCCGCGGCGAGCCAGTAGCCCTTGCCCGACGGCGTGGCGGCCATGCCGACGATCGGGTCGTTGAGCGGGCGGTCGCCCGTCGAACCCAGGAACGTGGCGGTCCCGAACGCGAAGATGCCGCCGTCGGAGGCGACGAGCCAGTACCCGTTGCCGTCGCTCGTCGACGCGATGTCGACGATCGGAGCCGTCAGGCGCTGTCCCTCGAGGGCTCCGTGGTTCCGGGCGTCGCCGAAGGCGAAGACCGCACCGTTCCGGCCCACCAGCCAGTAGCCACCGCCGGACGGCGTGCGGGCCATGCCGGCGATCTGCTGTCCGGCGGCGGAGCCGAGCGTGTTCGCGTCGCCGAGAGCGGCGACCACGCCGGGCCGGGTGGCGTCGGCGCCGACCAGCGACGTCGAGACGCCGGCCGCACCGGCGATGGCGACGACGCTCGCCGCGCCGAGGCGGCTGAGCTTCTGACGGCGAGCGCGACGGGCGACGGCGCGCGGCGCGAGGTGTTGCGGTTTGTAACGCATGTGGATGGTGCTCCTCTGGGTCGGGAGACGCCCGCGACGAAGAACGGATGCGACGGAAGGCCTCCAGCGAATGACGCAAGGAGGCGAGGGCGCCTCGAGGCTCCGGGCACCCGTGCGTTCGGGCACTCGACGGAGCGGAGTCGCAGAGCCCTCGGACCCCGGGCCGAACCCGGGCGGGAACTCCACTGCTTGCTGTAGTTAGCACAACCTTACCCGCACCTGCACGAAAATGACAACGAATCGCGCCAAAACCTGATCGTGGTCTGGTTGGCTGCGGAGCGTGGATCTCGCGCCAGCCGGCTTCGCGTTCGCCGGCTTCCCCGGGCCGGGCCGGGCGCGGCGAGAGCGGTGACCACGTCGGTCCCCGTCGACGACATCCGCTCGATCGTCGGCGCTGCAGCGCGACTCGAGCTCCGTCGACCGGGTGGGCTCCGCCGCTTCGCCCGTACCGCGATCGGCGGCAACCCAGCGGGCGACGAGCTCGTCGTCGACGACCGGCACCCGGAGCTGCGGACGTTCCTGGTCGAACTGCCCGACGCCGACGATCTCCTGGCCGCGCCCATCGCAGAGGCGATCACGACGACGATCGCGATCCGCCGTCGGTTCGGCCGGGCCGTCGAGGCACTGCGCCGGATCTCGTTCGACGTGTCGGACCCGCGCATGGTGCAGGGCCACGTGATCGGAGCTGCGCAGCTCAACCTGTCGACGATCCATCTCATCGCTCCGTACGCGACGGCGTCGGGAGTGGCCGAAGCCGAGGCCCGCACAGGCCGCCCGGTGCTCGCCATGTCGAGGTTGGTCGCCCACGAGCTGTGGCATCTCATCGAGATCGCGTGGGAGGTGCGCGACTACCGAGCAACCGTCGAGTTCCGCCGCGACCTGGGCCGGTACTTCGGCGTCGAGACGATCGAACACGCGGTACGTGGGGATGACGAGGTGCGAGCTCGACTGGCGGCCGAGGTGTCCGACTACGCGACGACCACGTCGAAGGAGACGACCGCGGAGATGTTCGAGCAGTGGTGGAACGGTGAGCAGTCGCCGGCGGTCGCGCACTTCGGCGCGACGGTCGACCGCTACTTCCCGCCGCCGCCCTCGTAGAGCGCGATCAGGCGGTCGAGCCGCGAGCAGCTGTCGTCGAGGCCGCCTTCGCGGTTGCGGGCGAGCCACAGGCCGCGATGCCTGTCGCGCACGACTGCCAGTCGCGTCGCGAGGCGACGACGCTCGCTCTGGCCCACGTGGTCGATCGATCCGCCGGCCGCGAGGCGAACGCTCAGGTCGTCGACGAGGACGTCGAGGAGCTCCGCCCCGTTGCGCACCTCGTCGACGATCAGCGCGGCGTCGGGACGGACCGACGTGGCACGGCCGAGGCGGCTCACCGCGGCGGCTGTCACCTGTCGGACCTCCTCGAGCTCGTCGCCGGTGATCCCGGCAGTGAAGCCCTCCCCGACCCTCACGGTCGGGAGCATCAGCGCGAGCGCCAGCACCGACGTGTTCGGCAGCTGCGGCGTGATCACACGGTGAACGTCACCGAGCTCGTGCATCGCCGCGGCGATCTCGCCCGAGGCGTCGAGGGTCACGTGGGCCGACAACGCCGCTTCGAGGTCCAGGTTCTGGTTCGTCTCCGCGCACCACGACATCGCCGCCGCGGTGGCGAAGCCGGGCGCGCTGAAGGGCAGGTACTGGAGGTGGCCGTTGTCGCCCCAGTCGGTGACGAGGTACCCGCCCGCTCCGTGGCGCACCGCGGCCCGTGCGGCAGAGGTGCAGTTGTCGCGCATGTTCGTCCACCGGCCGACGACGGTGTTCCAGCTCGAGGTGCCGGGACACACCCAGAACGGCAGCCCGAACCCGGCCAGCGATGCGGCACGGGCGTCGAACGGGTGGTCGGCCTCGTAGCCCCACTCTGCGATGGTGACGCCGTCGGGCAGCTCCTTCGCCCGCTCGGGGTGCTGGGCGACGATGTCGCCCCACATGAGCATCTCCCGCCCGTCGAGCTCCGGCGCGGCACGCAGTGCACGGATGTAGTCGAGGTACTCGCCGAAGCGCTCGTCCGCTAGCTCCCACGGCTCGTCGAGGCCCACGTTCACGCGTGGCGAGGTGAAGTTCGGCAGCAGCTGGCCGAGCAGCTCCCGGACGAGTTCCAGCGACTGGGGCTTCGCAGGATCGAGCGTGGTCGGCTGCCGCGTGCGCCCGCGAGCATCGGTCCATCCGTCAGGACGGATGGCGAGCGGCCGGTAGCGATCGAACTTCAACCAGCGCTCCATGTGCCCGAGGCAGTTCTGGTTGGCGCTCAGCTCGACGTACCTGGTCTTGCAGTGGGCGTCGAGGTCTCGGATCTCGTCCGGCGTGAACGGGCTCGCTGCCGCCCACACCTCGTCGTGACCGTCGTAGGCGAAGGTGTGCTCCATGTAGAGCTGGAGGTGGTTGATCTTCAGCGACGACAGACGGTCGACGAGACCGAACAACGTCGTCATCGTCGGCACCTTGTCGCGCGAGACGTCGAGCATCACGCCTCGCACCAGGACGTCGGGCCAGTCCTCGATCACCGTCGGGCGCGGCGACGGTCCGAGCTGACGCAAGGTCTGCTCGGCGTAGAAGCGGCCGGCGTCGTCGGCGGCGTCGATCTCGCTCGTGCCGTCGTCGCGAACGATCAGTCGGTAGCCCTGGGGCGGCAGCGGCCGATCGGTCCGGCGCCCGACCGAGCGCGGCTGCGGGAGGAGCACGCCCGTCATGGCAGGCGGAGATCGGCGACGAGACCGAAGTGGTCGGAGGGGTACAGGTCGGGCTCGTCGGCAGAAGGTTCGTCCCAGGCGACGGCGCACGAGTCGACCTCGACGCCCCCGCCGACGAACACGTAGTCGACCGCCGCCCCTGCGCCTTCGGGGAACAGCGGCACGCCGTACGCCTTCTCGACGTCGAGCGCGCGCACGAGCGGCGTGGGGTGCGTGGCGTCGGGTTCGGTGCCGTGCACGTGCTCGTGCGCGGAGCGGAAGTGCTGCTTCATCGTCGCGATCGCCGATCCGCTGTGACGCGAGTTGAAGTCGCCGAGCACCACCGTCGGACCCTCGATCGGGCCCAGCCACCGCAGCAGCTGCTCGGCCTGCAGGCGCCGCACCTCGCTTCCGCTGCGAGTCGGCGAGAAGTGGAAGTGGGTGGTCGTGACGTGCAGGCGCTGGTCGCCGACCTCCACGTCGACCCGCAGCGCGAGGTCGTCCGCCGGCAGGTCGGTGCAACGAGCGACGTCGACGACCGGCAGCCGGGTGAGGATCGCCAGCGACTTGATGCTGGTCCGGTTCGGGTTCGGCAGCGTGATCGCCTCGTAGGTGCCGCCGCCACCGCCGCCGGAGATGCCGGACCGGATCCGCTCGATCTGGTCGCTCGTCGCGTCGACCTCCTGGAAGGCGTACACGTCGGCGTCGACGGCCCGTGCCTGGTCGATGACCAGCGGCTCCCGATGGGGCCAGCGACCGTGCGTGTTGTTGAGCAGGTTGAGGGTCGCCACTCGGACCACCGGCACGGCTCGGCATCGTAGGGTTCACCCGTGCTGCGGACCGCGACGGACGTGAACGAGGTCATCGCCGGACTCGATGAGGTCGGGTACGCGATCGTCGAAGGGGTGCTCTCGCCCGAGCAGGTCGCGGAGACCAAGGCGGAGATGCGGCGTGTGCTCGACGCGACGCCCTACGGCCGCAACGACTTCGAGGGCTTCGGCACGAAGCGGATCTACGCCCTGTTCGGCAAGACCCGCGTCTGGGACGAGCCGGCCACCTCGCCCCTCGTGCTCGGCGTGCTCGACCGCGTGCTCGGCCCTGCGTACCAGCTGAGCGCACCGACGGGCATCGAGATCGGCCCCGGCGAGAAGGCGCAGGTGATCCACCGCGACGACCAGATCTATCCCCTGCCCCGCCCGCACCAGGAGGTCGTCGTCAACACGATGTGGCCCCTCGACGACTTCACCGAGGAGAACGGCGCCACGCGGATCATCCCCGGGTCGCACCGCTCGCACGAGCAGCCGTCGCCAGGCACGCCGACGGTCGCGGCCGAGATGCCGGCCGGGTCGGCGATGTTCTACCTGGGCTCCGTCTGGCACGGCGGAGGCGCCAACCGCACCGACCGCACCCGGCTCGGTGTGATCCTCGAGTACGTCGCCGGCTGGCTCCGTCCCCAGGAGAACCACCTCCTCGCGGTGCCACGTGAGGTCGCGGTCGAGCTGCCGGAGAGGCTGCAGGAGCTGCTCGGCTACAACATCTACCCGCCGTTCGTGGGTTACGTCGACGGACGCCACCCGCGCCGTGCACTGGAGGAGAGCGTCCGTGTCGACCGTTGACGACGACGTCCCCACGCCGGGAGACCACCAGCACGTCGACGGTGCGCTCATGCTCAGCTTCGGCGAGATCCACCCTGGGCGTGAGGCGGTCGCGGTGGAGGCGTTCCGCCAGCTCGCTCGCTACTTCGGGCGGCTCCTGTCTGATGGCGAGATCAGCGAGTTCAAGCCGTACTTCTTCGCGGACGGGCCGCTGGGCGACACGCTCGGGTTCTTCATCGTGGAGGGCCGGCGCGACCGGCTCGACGCGCTGCGACGCGAGGAGGAGTTCCGTCGCGCGCACCTGCGAATGGGCGCCGCGTCGGCGAACGTCCGCGTGAACACGATGGCCGCGGGCTCGCAGGCCGGTCGCCTGGCGAACCTGTTCGCCGACGTCCGGCGCGACCTCGGCTTGATGTGAGCCCGCCGACGTGACGAACCGCTCCTGGAACGCGTCGTCGTACCACGCCATCTCCGGGCCGATGGTCGAGATGGCGACGAGGGTGCTCGCGCGCCTCGAGCTGCGCGGCGACGAGACGGTGATCGACGCAGGCTGTGGTACCGGGCGCGTCACCGAGCTCCTCCTCGACCGGTTGCCGCACGGCAAGGTCATCGCGCTCGACGCCGATCCCGACATGGTCCGCGTGGCGGCGGCGACGCTCGCCTCGCAAGGCGACCGGGTGACGGTCGCGCAGGGCGACCTGCTCGCGCTCGACCTCGTCGATGCCGCGGACGCCGTGCTGTCGACGGCCACCTTCCACTGGGTCCTCGACCACGACCTGCTCTTCGCGAACCTCCTCCGTGCCCTGCGGCCCGGTGGGCAGCTCGTCGCGCAGTGCGGTGGGGCGGGCAACGTGGCCGGCGTGCTGGCCGCGGCCGACGCGGTGTCGTCACGCAGCGGGTGGCGTGCGTTCTTCGAGGGATGGAGCCGGCCGATGCGCTACGAGACCGCCGAAGCCACGGCCCGACGACTGGAGCGCACCGGGTTCGTCGACGTCCGGTGCTGGCTCGAGCCGAACCCGGTGGTGCCCGACGACCCGCACGAGTACCTGTCGACCATCGTCCTCGGCGCCCACGCGGAGCGGGTGCCCACAGACCGCCGCTCGTCGTTCGTCGACGACGTGATCGAGGTGATGGACACGCCGACGACGGTCGATTACGTCCGCCTCAACATCGACGCCCGCAGGCCTCGAGGAACCGTTTCGCGCTGACCTGCCGCATCCGGCTGCGCAGCTCTTCCTCCCGCTCGAGGCCCTCGGTCGTATGCACGATGACTTCGTAGGAGCCGTCCCGATCGATGCGCAGGTGGGCATCGCCACCCTCGTTGACGTCCCAAGTGATGTCGAGGCTCCGGTCGTACGAGCTGTGGTCGACCCGTCGGAGGATCCAGTCCGGGTACGGGCGATCGATCGTCGTGCCGTCGACGAGCGGCAGGGTGCCGATGTCGGCGATGACGTCGCGCCTCTCGTCGCGCTCGCGTCGGTCGCCGACGACGCCCGCCACGCCCACGAGGACAACCGCCGCCGACCCCGTGATCGCGGCCAGCACCACGAAGCGACGGCCGCGGAACACACCGCCGAGCGCACCGAACGCGACGACCACCGCCACGAACGTCAGCATCGCGGCGGCAGCGACGACGGGTTCGGGCGCGTGGTACCCGAGCGGCGCCGAGATCGCACCGCCGGCGCCCCACACCGCGAACGGCAGCGCGGCCGTCGCCACCGCGGGTCGCGCTCGTTCACCAGCGGGCTGGGTCCGGCGAACGCCGACGACGACGGTGACGACGTACGCGATCACTGCCATGCCGCCGCCGATCACGACCCCGAAGATCGCCGCGCCGAGCTCCGCCCACCCGTCGTTCTCCGACGCGCCGGCCATCGACACGACGTAGACGATCGAGCCAGCGACGAAGCCGACGGCGGAGGCGATGGCCACGGCAAGCGCGGCGATGGCGAGGAGACGGAGCGCGAGGCGACGGTCGACGGACGTCATGCTCACACCTTCGACTGGAGCGCCCGCGGCAACTACCCGGGCTATCCCCCAACCATCGCCGGGGGCCGCGGCGACAGCGGCCTATGCGCTCGCGTCGTCGCCGTCTTCGAGGCGGAAGCCGACCTTCATCGTCACCTGGTAGTGCATCAGCTCGCCCTCGTCGAGGTGGCCGCGGATCTCGACGACCTCGAACCAGTCGAGGTGCCGCAGCGTCTGGCGGGCGCGCTCGAGGCCGCTCTTGATGGCGTCGTCGACACCCTCGTGCGACGTGCCGACGATCTCGCTGATCTTGTAGGTGCGTGAGCTCACGGCCGAGGTTCTACCCGTAGAGTCGGCGCCCGTCATGGCTGAGGGTCTGCAACGTCTGATCGACCTGCTCGATCTCGAACCGATCGACCGCGACATCTACCGCGGCCCGAACCCCGGCGAGGGATCGGGCAGGGTGTTCGGCGGCCAGGTGGCGTCGCAGGCCTTGCGCGCCGCGGCGGCGACGGTCGAGGCGGACCACCGCGTGAACTCGCTGCACGCGTACTTCCTCCGGCCCGGGCGCTTCGGGATGCCGATCATCTACACCGTCGATCGCATCCGCGACGGCTCGTCGTTCACGACCCGGCGGGTGGTGGCGCTGCAGCAGGGCGAGGCGATCCTCAACCTCGACGCGTCGTTCCACAAGGAGGAGCCGGGCGGTGAGTACCAGTTGCCGTCGCCGGTCGAGCAGGCGCCCGAACCGGAGTCGTTGGAGCCGAACAACCACGGCTGGATCGGCCAGCACCGCCGGCCGATCGACATGCGCGACGTGCACCCGACCGTCTCGCCCCATGCCACCCGCGCTCATTGGGTGAAGGCGGACGGGACGTTGCCGGACGACCCCGTCCTCCACGCGTGCGTGATCACGTACTTCTCCGACAGCGGACCCGTCGGCGCCGCGCGCCGCCCCCTCGCCGGGAACGGCGACTGGGACCGGATGATGACCGCCAGCCTCGATCACTGCGTCTGGTTCCACCGTGCGGTGCGGGCGGACGAGTGGCTGTTCTACGAGCTCGAGGCGGTCGCCTGCGGCGGTGCGAGAGGCCTCGCGAGGGGCGAGATGTGGACCCAGGACGGGAAGCTCGCGATCACCGTCTCCCAGGAAGCCCTCCTCCGCCCCCTCGCCTGACGCGCTAAGGGCCCCGAACGCCTCACGGGTGAGGCGGTCGGGGCCCAATGCGGGTGAAGGGGCGGTGGAGCCGAGGGGTTAGAGGCGCTCGATGAGAGTCGCCATCGCCATGCCGCCGGCGGCGCACATGGTCTCGATGCCGAACTGGCCGTCCTCCGTGCGGAGGTCGTTGATGAGCGTCGTCATGATGCGGGCCCCGGTCATGCCGAAGGGGTGACCGAGGGCGATCGCACCGCCGTGCGGGTTGAGCTGGGTGTCGATGTCGATGCCGGTCTCCCAGCACACCGGGAGGACCTGGGCCGCGAAGGCCTCGTTGAGCTCGACGAAGGAGATGTCCTTCATCGTCATCCCGGTCATCGCGAGGAGCTTCTTGATCGCGTCGATCGGCGCGACGCCCATGATCTCGGGGTCGTTGCCCGAGTAGGCGGTGGCGACGATGCGGGCGAGCGGCTGGATGCCGAGCTCGTCGGCCTTCTTCCGGCTCATGATCACCGTCGCCGCGGCGCCGTCGTTGAGCGGGCAGCTGTTGCCTGCGGTGACGTTGCCATCCGGCTTGAAGGCGCCGGGGAGCGAGGCGAGCTTCTCGAGCTGGGTGTCGGCGCGGGGGCAGTCGTCAGCGGTGACGACGGTGCCGTCCTCCTTGGTGATCGGCGTGATCTCCCAGTCGAAGATGCCGTTCTTCTGCGCCTCGACGGCACGGTCCTGCGAGAGCTTGGCGAACTTGTCCATGTCTTCGCGCGGGACGTTGTACTTCTCGACCACGTTCTCCGCGGTCAGGCCCATCGGGATGTAGACGAACGGCAGGTTCGGATCGCCGCCCATCTTGCCGAGCAGCTTCGGGTGCAGGCCGCCGGGGCCGATGCCGCCGCCACCACCGCGGCGGGGCTTCGGGGCCTCCTCGCCCTCCTTGGCGGGCGGGGGCGGCGGGGCCGACGACTTCTCGACGCCGGCCGCGACGTAGATGTCACCCTCGCCGACCTTGACCGCGTTCGCCGCGACCGTGATGGCCTGGAGCGACGACGCGCAGAAGCGCTGGACCATCGTCGACGGGACCGAGAGCGGCCAGCCCGCGAGGATCGAGGCGGTGCGGCCGACGTGGAAGCCGGTCTCGCCGGCCTGGGCGACGTTGCCGACGATGATGTCCTGGACGTCTTCCTTCTTGACCTGCGGCACCTTCTCCATCACCGCGTTGAGGATGTCGCCGAGGAGCTCGTCGGCCCGCTTGTCGACGAGCGAGCCCTTGTTGGCCCGGCCGATCGGCGAGCGGGTTGCGGCGACGATGACCGCTTCGTTCTGGTCAGGCATTGGTCTTCAGTTCCTCCAAGAGCAGCTTGCTGTAGGTGATCTTGCCGGTCAGCGTCTGGGGATCTCCCGAGACGAGTGCGAGTGCGGCGTCGGCCATGAGCTCGACGGGTTCCGCGATGTCTTCCCGCCCGGGCGGGATGAGCTTGTGGTGCATGACGCCCGGCGTCGCGACGACGCCGGCGGGCGACAGGCAGTTGACGGCGATGCCGTCGGCGTAGACCTCGGCGGCGAGGCCTGACGTGAACCGCTCGAGCGCGGCCTTGCACATCCCGTAGACCGTTCCGCCGCCACCGAGGCCCGGCCGCTGGGGCGGGACCTGGGGATGGCGGGCGGCGCCCGACGAGATGTTGAGGATCCAGCCCGACTTGCGCTCCTTCATGCCAGGGAGCACGAGCTGGGCGAGGTGGAACGGCGCCTTCACCTGCACCTCGAACATGAGGTCGTAGCGCTTCTCGGGAAAATCAGCCACCGGGATGAAGAAGGTGACGGCGGCGTTGTTGACGAGGATGTCGATCGGCCCGAGCGCGCCCTCGGTCTCGGCGATCAGCCGCTCCCGGTCGTCGTGCGACGACAGGTCGGCCTTGATGGCGATGGCCTCACCCCCGCCGGCCTTGATCTTGTCGACGGTGTCGGTGATCGTGCCTTCGAACTGCGACTCGCCGGCTTCGACCGTGCGGGCCGACACCGCGACGCGTGCGCCTTCGGCGGCAAGACGCACGGCGATCTCCTCGCCGATGCCGCGGCTCGCGCCGGTGACGACGGCGACCTTACCGTCCAGAGATCCCATCAGTGCTTCCCCCCTGACCGCATCCCCCACAACATGGCGCCGACGCTAACCGGGCCGGTCACCGGCTGCCCAGCGAGGGCACGGTGTAGTCGGGCGCCTCATGGGCCGGCTCGCGGCGAGCAAGGGCCTTCTCGATGGCGGGCGCGAGCCGCTCCATCTTCTCGGCCTCCCGCTCGGCCTCGCCCTCGTGGAACTCCGGCATGATCTCCTTGGCGAAGAGCTCGAGGCTCTCGCAGATGTCTTCGTGACGGTTCTTGCCGGCCTGGGAGACGAAGATCAGCTGGTCGACGCCGGCGGTCTGGTACGCCCGCACGAGCTCGCGCACCTGATCGACCGAGCCGATCGCGCCGCGGAGCGACCCGATGCCCCGCTCGAGCATCTGCGCGCCGAGCACCTGCCCGCGCTGCGCGGCGATGCGGCGGTCGAAGCCGAAGTTGCCGCGGCGCTCCTGGAACTCCTCCCAGATGTTCGTGACGCCCGGCTTGTGCTGCCCGAACGCGTAGTAGTGGCCGAGCGAGTACCCGAAGAAGTGGCCGCCGTCGAGGCCGCGCTCGATCGCCGTCTCCTCGTCACGTGCCGTCATCATCGGCAGCACGCAGGCGATGTTCGGGTTCACCGAGAAGCCGCCGGGGACGCAGTCTTCGCTCTCG
>Ga0247719_1000114_pt1 | contig 57647 bp, 66 predicted proteins | sample 41E_DmetaG_FD_189046 | JGI IMG/M metagenome (GOLD analysis project Ga0247719, IMG submission 189046) | Soil microbial communities from hillslope of Landscape Evolution Observatory, University of Arizona, Oracle, AZ, United States - 4-1-E_D | ecosystem: Engineered > Artificial ecosystem >...
CCGCAAACCAATACGCCGCCCCCGTCCATCCCCGTCCCGCAGGCGGCACGATGAGCATGCGCGGCAGGCGGCAGGGCTCGCCGATCTCGAGCGCGAACAGGCTTCCCGCGCGGGCGCCGCAGCGTCCCCTGCGCGATGTGGAGCGTGAAGGGCGCGCGGTCGGGGCACGCGATGTCGTGCTCGGCGAGGCCGAGGCCCGTCGCTGAACTGGCGGCGCAGGACGCTCTTGATCGGGCCGAAGGTGTCGGGTGACCCCGGTCTTTTTCACCGCAAGTCGGGAACGGGCTGTGCGAAACAGCCTTACCCTGCCAAGCCCTGTCACGCACGGTCCGGGCTGCGTCCCGGGGGAGGTGAGGGATTGGAAACGATCGACGTCAAGTGGCTCGAGAAGCTCGAGATGACCAGTCTGCACACGAACACCGTGATGACGCACTTCCCCGCCGCCTGGTAGGGAATCGTCGGGCCGGCGTTCGGCGTCGTGGCCTGCGCCGGTCCTCTTGCCCGAACTCCTCACCGTCCAGGACGCCCTCACGCGGCACCGGGGGCTCGTCCTTGATGCGATCCGCGAGCCGCGGCTCGAAGGCCTCATCTGGGAAGCGACGCTCGCGTGCAACCTCGCGTGCGCCCACTGCGGGAACCCGGTCGAGGGGAAGGAAGGCGACGGGCCGTGGCGCCACGGCCAGGAGCTGAAGACCGACGAGGTCAAGCGCATCTTCTCCGAGGTCGCCGCGGACTTCCCGCCCGGCACGATCAGCATCGGCATCACGGGCGGCGAGGCCACGCTGCGGAAGGACCTCTCTGAGATCGTCGCCCACCTGCGCGACCTCCGGTTCAACGTCTCGCTCACGACGAACGGCATGCTCACGGGCCGCGACCCGGCGCTCCTCGACCGGCTCGTCGAGAGCGGCGTGCGCCTCTTCACGATCTCGATCGACGGCCTCAAGGAAGGCCACGATCGCCAGCGCGGCATCGACGGGAGCTTCGATCTCGCGGTGTCCACCATCCGGCAGCTGCGCGAGCGCCACCCGAAGGTGCAGATCACGGTCAACACGATCGCGACGCCGCTCAACTGGAAGGACATCCCGGGCGTGTACGCGCTCATGCAGGAGCTGAAGGTCCCGCTCTGGAACCTCGGCCCCGTCTCGCCCGTCGGCCGCGCGAAGGATCCGCTGACGCACCTCACGAACGAGCAGCTGCGCGACCTGCTCGAATGGATCACCGAGAAGAACAAGCCCGCGAACGTCGAGGCGACGGGCGTCCGCGTCGCGTGGGTCTGCGACGGCTGGGTCGGCGCCGCGTTCGAGGGCCGCGTCCGCGAAAGCATGTTCTTCTGCGGTGCGGGCACGCGCATCGCGAGCGTCCTCTACGACGGCAAGGCCGCGACGTGCCTCGAGGTCCGGCGCGAGATCGGCGTCCAGGGCGACCTCCGCAAGGAGCGCCTCAAGGACGTGTGGGAGCGGCGCTACGACTGGTTCCGCGGGGACCGCTCGCGATTCCGCAAAGGCCCCTGCGTGAGCTGCGACCAATGGGACTGGTGCCAGGGTTCGTCCCTGCATCTGCGCGAGGCGGACGGCGAGCTCATCGAATGCATCTACCATCGCCAAGCGCAAGCGAAGCCGCGGGACGGCACCGGCCTCCCGACGGTCATCGACAGCGTCGAGCTTGCGCCGCTCACCATCGTCGAGCGCGGCGGGACGTTCATCGTCGGCAACGACGACACGGGCACGTTCGCCGAGATGCCGCCCATCGGCGTCGCGGTGATCCGCGCGCTCCAGCGCGAACCGTTTGTCGAGAAGGCCCGCGCGGTCGTGAAGGCGCAGCAGGCGCGCGACGTCGACGTCGCCGCGTTCGTGCGCTCGATCGCGGCGGGCGGGTTCGTCGCGAAGATCAACGGCGTCGCGCTCGAGGGCGCGGACCTCCCGAAGCGGCGCCGCAAGCTCTTCGAGAACGTCCCGCCGGAGCGCCTCCGTTTCCTAAAGGGGCCGCTCTTCTGGTGGATCACGCTCCTGCCCTTTGCGGCCGCGCTCGCGCTCATGGCGCGGGACGCCTGGTACCGCCCGCTCTGGAGCGACTTCCTCGTCTCGCCGATCTACACGATCGTCGGCCTCTCGCTCTTCGCTTCCATGACGATCCTCGTCGCGAAGCACGAGCTCGGCCACGTCCTCATGGCGCGCGCGCTCGGCGGCCGCGCGTCGCTCGGCGTCTCGACGCGTCTCGCCTATCTCGTCGTCGAGACGGACGCCTCGAACCTCTGGGTCCTTCCCCGCAAGGATCGCATGAAGGTCTACGCCGCGGGAATGGCGACGGACATGTTCGTCATCGGCGTCCTCACGCTCCTCCTCGCCGCGGGCCGCGAATGGGGGGTCGGCCTCTTCGCGAGCGACGGCTTCCAGACGGTCGCGCGTCTCTTCATCCTCGGGTCGCTCCTCATCGTGCTCTTCCAATTCTTCTTCCAGGTGCGCACCGACGTCTACTACATGGTCGCGCACGGGCTCGAATGCCGCAACCTCTACGGCGACGCGCGCCAGTGGCTGCGCCGCCGCTTCGCGTGGGCCTGGCCCCGCTGGCGCAACGTCCCCGAGCCGAACGCTTCCGCCCGCGAGATGCGATGGATCCGGATGTACGGCGTCCTCCACTTCGTCGGCGTCGGGGTGTTCTTCGTGTACTTCTTCGGTTTCATCGTCCCGACGCTTCTCTTCGTGTACGGGCACGCCATCGACCATCTCTGGAAGGAGGTCGTTGCGCCAGGCTCGCAGGAGCCGGTCGTGCTCGTCGACAGCCTGTCGTTCTTCCTCATCCACGGGCTCTACTTTGGAGCCGTGGCGTGGCTCGCTTGGCGGGAGCGCCGCCGCGACGCGACGGGCCTTGCGACGAACGCGGGCGGTCGCGCCCCCGTGGACGCGGCGACCGCGCGACTCCTGTCGCACCCGGCCCCCGACGGCATGGCGAGCACCGTGGGCGGGAGGCTCTACCAGATGGACCCCGAGCGCGCGCGCCAGCGCGCCGTCGTTCTCGGTCCGCACCTCAAGGCCGCGACGCTCCGCGCGAGCCGCGAACGCTGACGGGCCGAAGGTTCAAGGGCGCGCGACGTCGACGTGCCGCTCGCGAGCGCCATGAAGCTCATGGCGCCGCTCGTCTGGCTCATGAACCGCCGTCTCCAGCGCAAGCAGCTCGGGAAGATGAAGGCGCTGCTCGAAGCGAACGTTAGGGCGTCACGTTGAGCGGCTCGTCCCGCGTCGCATTCACGGAGTCGTTGGAGGACTCATTGTCGACGATCGACGCGTTCGTCACGTTCGTCTCCATGGCCTCGCGCTCGGCAGCGGTCGCGTTCCGCCATTCGTCGAGGCTCGCGAACCGCTCGCCGATGGTGCGCACCTCGACGAGGCGGAGCACCTCGGATCCGTCCGCGGCGGCTTCCGCGATGAGACCGACGTCCGGAGCATAGTAGGCCCACTCGACGTCGCCGTCGAGCGGGTCCGTCTCGCGGACGACGAGGACGTCGGTGAAGTTGCCGAACGGAACCTCGAGCGTATGATTCGCGGCCACGTCGCGCGCGATGTCCTCGGCGACGTTCGGCGCGTACTCCTGGTAGTACGACCCGTTCGCCGGCGGGGTCGCGTGCATGATGATGCCGGCGCGGGCGTTCGCGACGCCAGCCTCCCACGAGCCCGCGTCCGAGACGGTGCTCCTTCGTTCGAAGGACAGCGTATCCTCGCCGAGGTACCAGACGTTGCCTTCGCGATCCTGGGCGTACCAGTCCTGCGTGACCTCGACGACCTCGCCCTCGAGGACCGTCGTCTCGCGGACGATGGTCGCGTTCACGCCCTGGATCGTTTTCGTCTCGTTCGTCACCGTCACGAGCTTCCGGCCCGAATCGCCGCCTTCAGCGTACGCATAGACGTATTGCGTTCCGGGGGTGAGCGGGAAATAAGGATGGTCGACGCCTCCGGTGAAGTTGGCGGCGTCGATCATCGGGGGCGGCGCGCCCGGGCGCGTCTCCGCCGCCCCGGTTCCTTGGGGCGCCGCGAGCGGGACGGCGAGCGCGAGCGCGAGCATGAGCGTGACGACACGCAAGAGAGCGCGACCGGATTGCATGGCGATCGGTCGTGCCGCGCGCGGGAAGCCGCTTGTGGCCGACGCGCCGAAGCGGGCGCGGCGGGCGCCCAGCGGTCCGTGGAAGCCCGCGGCCGCCTCGGCGACGGCGCGCGGACGCTCACGGGGGGAGGGTCAGGCGCCCATCGGCCGCGCGCGGGAAGTGGGGGTTCCAGGCGATTTCCCACAGGTGTCCGTCGAGGTCCGCGAAATAGCCGGAGCGGCCGCCCCACGGCGCGTCTTCCGCGGGCTTGACGACGCGCGCCCCGGCGGCCTCGGCCCTCCTGAGCGCGAGGTCCACGTCGTGGGGCTCGGCCACATTGGCCGCGATCGCCAGGGCCCGGAAGCCGTCCCCCCGGGCGGGGACGCGGGCATCCTCGGCGAGAGCGTCGCGACCGAAGAGCGCGAGCGCGACGGCGCCGCCTGAAAGGAACGTGACGTCCTTGTTCGACGCGCCCGAGCGACGCCAGCCGAGGGCTTCGTAGAAACGCGTTGCCGCGTCGAGATCCTCGACGCCGAGCGTCACCAGGCTGATCCAGTGCATGTCCGGCGAGGCGCGCCATGGGGCTTCATCTTCTCCCTGGGCGGCGCCGTCCCGGACGGACGGCCGAGGCCGACCTCCGCCATCGCGAGGGCCGCGCCGGTCCGGGCCGGTCGGAGGGCAATGACGTCCGCCACGCTCCGGATGCGCGCTTCGATGCCCGATCCCCGTCCTCCTTGACATGGCCGCGATGGGTGAGCGTCGCGAACGCTCCCGAGCCGATGCGCTCATCCACCGCGCGCCCGCTCGGCCCCGCATGTCCGCTCCCCCGTCACGCCTCGCGATCGTCGGCGTCTCGTTGCTCGTGCTCACCGGTTTCCTCGCCGTCGCGAGCGGGATCCTCTTCATCGTCCGCGACGAGCCGTTCACGGGCCCTGGGGGCGAAGCCGACGACCTCGGCGTGACCGCGGCCGAAGTGGAGGCGTTCTCGCCGCACGTCGCCGAGGCGCTTCGCACGCTCCACAAGGAGCTGGGCTACGTCAGCCTCGGCTGGGGCGTTTTCGTCGCGGGGCTCGCGATCGCGTGGCATGCGACCCGCGCGAACGCGGTGCGGCTCGCCCTCTGGGCGGGCGCGGTTCCGACGCTGTTGCTGACGGTCGCGCGCAACGCGTCGACGGGTCGGGAGATCCTGCACGTGGGCACGCTTGCCGCCCTCGCGGCCTTCGCGCTGTTCGCGATCGGGATGGCGCTCACCTACGTCGCGCCATCGCCGAGCGCGACGCCGCCGCGCGCGCCGGCTTAGCGCTTCGCCGACTTCTTCGAGGACGTCCTGGAGCGCCGCGCCACGCCCGCCCTCTTCGCTTCTTTGGGCCCTTGAGCTCGCGCGTAGGCGAGACCCTGCGCGAGCCAAGCCCGGAGCGTCGCGTCCTTCGTCCACGCGGGGGCTTCGACCTCGATGAAACCCGGCATCGGCCGCTTCGTGAAATCCATCGGTCGGGTGTGCGGCTTCGCGAGGGCCTCGTCCTGGTCCGCGGGATCGATGCGCACCATGAGACGGTCCTTGATGATGCCCGCGAACATCCGACCGTCGACCATGAACGCGACGCCGCCGAACATCTTCTTCGACGTGATGCCGCGCTCGCGGGACGTCGCGGCGCGGATCGCCATCACGAGGACTTCATTGTAGGGCATCGAGGGGCGGATGGACCGGCGCGACGATCAATCCGCCCCCCGACGCCTCAGAATGTCCGTTCGCCGGACGGAGGCCCCGTCGGATCCGACGAGTGGTAGAGCTTGTCGACGCTCGCGCGGCGCCTCGGCGTCGGCCTTCGGCTCCTTCTCCCATCCCATCGCGTCACGAGCGGCTTCTGGATGTGCCCGTTCGGTCGTTTCAACGGCGCGTCTAGTGACGATGTTGGATGGTTCAAGGGTCTCGCCAAAGTGCTTGATAACCCCGAGCGCGAAGACGGATGCAGGTGCGTGCATGGAACTCGAGTGCCTCCAATGCGGCGTGCGGATGGCCCACTGGGACGAGCGACGACACGCCGTCCCGCCCGTCGCCGCCCTCTGCTCGACGTGCTCGCATCCCGCGTGGCGCAAACCCGGGGCCTGGCGGGGCCCCTGACCTGCTGGCTGCAACGACTGTCCAGCCGGGCCCCGGAACGCCTCCAGTCCGACGTGACGAAGCCCCCCAACATTGAAGTGGGTCCCGGGGGACTCACCCGGGGGAGGCTCCCATGTCCGGTCGCACGTTCCTCACGCTGACCTTCGCATCGATCCTTGTCGCCGCCGCGTTCGCCGCGCCGCTTGCGGGCGGGCATCCGGGCCGCGTGGCCTTCGAGGCGGCCGAGCCGCCGAATCCCCATCAGAAGACCTGCATCCCGGAAGCGCTCGCGAACGACGAGGCGGGCGGGGCGTGCCCGAGACTTCCCTTCGTCTCCATGCACCAACCCATGATCCCTCCCGAGGGGCACACCATCCTCGATGCCTTCGCCTACGCGCCGCTTGCGCCGCTGCAGAATCCCGCGGCCGGCCGCGAACCGACGAGCTTCGTCGCCTCCCTCGACCGCGCATCGAACGGCGACCTTCCGCCAATCCTCCTTCCCGGCATCAACGCGTTTCGCGCATGGTATGGTCTCTGGCAGGACACGAACGGCGACCGCGTCCTCGACGTCCGTGTGCGGCCGACGAGCGTGAACAACGCGCCGCCGGAAGCGCCCCCGGTGAATCCGAGCTACGCCGGCATCGAACCCGGCAACGAGTACGTGCCCGCCGACCAGGCCCTTCCCGGGTTCAAGGACCTCTACGCCTTCATCGAGCCCGGGAGCCGACCGCCGCTCACCTCCGAGGCCGCCCGGACCACCTCCACGGAGTACGACTTCAAGTACGCGGTGGCGGGCAGCTATTACGACCGCCAATACCGATCAAGCACCTTCGTGCCGATGCTCGACGGTTCGCTTCTCGAGCCCATCGTCGTCGAAAGCGTCAGCGACCTCGTCCTGATCACGGATGAGAACACGGGCAAGCCCTACCGCGTCGGCCCCTCCGGTCTCGTGGACATCGATCGGTACGTCGCGCTGAACGGCATCGTGACGACGGTGTACCAGGCGACGGCCGCGCCCGTCGTCCGCGCCGTCGCGACGCCCTCCACGGGCATGTGCCCCAATGCGTGCGTCTTCCCGCCCTTGCCGGTTCCCGTACCGGGGGGAATCATGGGCGCCGCCTTCGGGAAGTACGAACACGAGGTCGATCCCGCGCTCGCGTCCGACCCGCGCCGCGCGAGCACGGCGTCGGGGCGCCTCGACGACTACCAGTCCGCCTACCGCGGCTGGGTGGACGTCCTGGCAACGTACTCGTTCGGGGCCGCATCCACCTCGCCGAGCGTCCTCAAGAAGAACATGCCCTTGCCGGGCCGGGGCGAGGAGGGCGGCGTGGCGGTCCTCCCCGGAACGCTCGTCAGCATCGAGGCGTGGTCCGGCGTCTGGAAGGATCACAACCGTGACGGATACGTCGGCGCCGTCGACGTCGCCGACCCCCACGAGGACGGGAACCACCCGCAGGCGGACCGGTACCGCGACCACCTGGGGGAATTCCTGAAGTGGGGCGTCGTGGACGAGGCTGGGAAAAACGCAGCGCTCTTCGTGACCCTCACGCCGGATTCGACTTGGGGGGATCTCGGAGTCCACATGTGGAGCGAAGGCGGGTATCCTTCGACGGACACGTCGCGCTGCACCACCCTCCCGAACGGCGGGCGTACCTGCGAATACCTTACCGAAAACACCTGGTGGCGCGACGACCGCGCGATCCGCATGCAGCTCGGAGCGTATACCGGAGAGACCGGTCACTGGAAGGGGGTCCATTATCTGTGGTTCCCCGAAGGGACCCTGGAGACCGGTTTCACCCTCTGCACGGAGCTCCGATATGTCGTGTATGAAGAAGCCGGCGTCACGAACCCGGACCCCGTCCGGGACTGCGACTACGTCGAGCGCCTCGCGCGATAGGGTGCCGCCCTCCACCGGGGAAGGGTCTACCACAACAGCTTTAGCGCCCCCGAGGCGATGCCCGCGGCATGGCCGCCCGCTTCCTGGTCGCCCTCACGCTCCTTGCCGCCCCCGTCCTGGCCGGCTGCATCGGCGCCAAGACCGACATCCCCGGAAATGACGACCCGATCATCCCGACGGGGCTCTTCGCCTCGAACGAGAGCCTGTGGCTCGATCCGCAGGACGCGCCCCACCCGGCGTTCAACTTCCCGACGCTCGCGAACCCGCCGCTCAACGGGTCGGACTATCCCGACTTCTGGAAGCCCGTCCCGATGGCGCCCATCCCCGCGACGATCAAGGGCCTCAAGCCCGTCGCCCGCGCCGCGGACGCGGGCTCGAAGCAGGCAGGCGGCATCGCGGTGTTCGGAAGCCTCGTCGTCAAGCCGGGCTTCGGCCGCGACGCGCAGACGGCCGTGATCGACATCTCGGACCCGATGGCGCCCCAGGTCCTCTCGACGATGGACGTCCAGACGCGCGGCGCGGGCATCATCGCCTACCCGAACGGTCGCCTCCTGACCGTCCTCTCGACGAGCCAGAACATCCTCGTCTACGACATCACGGACCCCACCTCGCCGAAGCAGCTCCCGAGCCTCGAGTCCCCGACGGGCTCGCACAAGCTCGGCGTCGTCCCCGGCACGCCGATCGTGTACAACGCGAACAGCAACGGCGGCGGCGGCGCGACGGGCAACTTCCTCGACCCGACCGCGAATGTCGGCTCGGGCAACGGCCAGACGGAGATCTACGATCTCTCGAACCCGGACGCTGACGCCTTCGAGCCGATCATCTTCAAGAACGGCTACGGGTGCCACCACATCTACTTCTGGATCACGGCCGAGAAGCAGCGCGCGCTCTGCGCGGGCCTGCAGTACACGCAGATCTGGGACATCGCGAACCCGCTCGAGCCCAAGGTCATCGTGAGCATCCCCGTCCACCACGGCGTGAACCCGGTCCCCGCGGTGAGCGCGGTGCCCGTCATGTTCAGCCACTCGGCGATGTACAATGACGACGGCACGGTCCTCGTCGTGGGCGACGAGATGATGGGCGGCGGCACCGCGGAGTGCGTCGGCGTCGGCACGCCCGCGACCCAGGTCTCGGGCCCGATGGGCGCGCTCTGGTTCTACGACGTCAAGGACGAGAAGAACCCGAAGCTCCTCGGCTGGTTCAGCCCGCCCCCGTTCCGCGCGACGAACCCCGGCCCCATGACGGCCGGCTGTACGGCGCACCACGGCCGCCTCGTCCCGGACCCCGAGGGCAAGAAGGACCTGATGGTGTTCGCGTTCTACGGCGCGGGCACGGTGCTCGTGGACTTCACGAACCCCACGACGCCCAAGATGCTCGACCAGCACAATGCCGGCACGAACACCTGGGAATCCTGGTACGTGAACGGCTGGATCGTGACCGGCGACCTCGCGAAGGGCGTCGAGATCCTGCAGCTCGAGTGATCGGGCCGCATCGCCATCCCCGACCCGGGATCGACGTTCCGGCGCTCGCCGCGCCCCGCGCGGCGAGCCCTCGACGTCTTCGCGGGCCGGGGCCCTCTCCTTCTTGCTTCCCGAGGCTGGGCGCCGGCTCGGCCGCGGGCGATCGGCGCCCGTCATCGAAGTGTCGGCGCAAGCCGTGAAGCGGACGGGGGTCGCGACCCGCCTCGATGCGCGCGATGGACCTCGTCTTCCTGCTCGGGCGACTGCTCTTCGGCGGCTTCTTCCTGCTCAGCGCGGTCAACCACTTCGCGGGGACGCGGACCCTCGCGTCCGTCGCCGAATCCTCCGGCGTCCCCTTTCCCACGTTCGCGGTCATCGCGACGGGCGGCATCCTCCTCCTGGGGTCGATCAGCGTGACGCTCGGGATCCTCCCCCGGCTCGGGCTCGCGCTCATCGGCATCTTCCTCTGGGCCGTCACCCCGATCATGCACGCGTTCTGGATGATCGACGATCCCCAGCAGGCGATGCTGCAGACGATCCTGTTCCTCCGCAACGTCGCGCTGTTCGGCGCCGTCCTCGCGCTCGCCGCGATGCCGACCCCTTGGCCCCTCAGCGTCGGAAGCCACCTCGCGAAGGGCCGCGAGGAGCGACGCGTCGGCCGGTACGTTTGACGCCGTCGCCATGACGGCCGCAAGCGGCCGCGGGGGGCGTTTCCGCCCCGCCACCTTCATGAGGCGGACGCGAGAGAGAACGGGGCATGGGCCGCGCCGACCCCGGCTGGACGATGCTCGTCTTCGCCGTCGGCCTCATCCTGCTCTTCGTCCTCGTCCTGGTCTCGATGACGGACGACGGGCGCGCGGCCTACGAGGAAGGGATGCGCGCCGCGCGCCGCCTCGCGCGCGGCCCGTGATCGGGAAAAGCCGGGACGCGGCCCGGCCGATCGAGCCGCTTCACATGCGCGGCCAGTTCAGGTTGTGGGCCTGGTTGACCTGATTGAGAAGCTCGTTCGAGCTCTCGAAGCGATCCTTCTGGACGGGCTGGAGCGCGTCGCGGATCGTGACGGTCTTGCCCTCGGCGACCTCGACCGTCGTGTTGCCCTTCTTGTTGATGATCTCCTGCTTGGTCGTCGGGAACTGGATGTCCGTCAGAGCCTGCTTCACGCGGTCGGCGTATTGCTTGGGTTCCATGGTGGATTCCCTCCAGAAACCCGGAGGGGGATCCGGTTGGCCATTGTGGAACGTTTGCCGCATCGGACGGGGGGGGTCCGCACGGTTCAAGGGCGCCGCCGTTGTTGGTCGCGCATGGACCCCGCTTCGCTCCCCATCGTCGTCCGCGAGATGCCCTTCCGGCGGACGAGCGTGGAGGCCGACGGCGTCCGGCTGAACGTCGTCGACGACGGACCTCGCGACGCCCCGACGCTGCTCGCCCTCCACGGCAATCCGACGTGGTCGTTTCTCTGGAGGAAACTCATCGCGCGCGGCCTCGCCGAAGGGTACCGTGTCGTCGCGCCGGACCTTGCCGGCTTCGGGCTGTCCGACAAGCCGCGCGATCCGCGGTACTATGGGCTCGCGCGGCACGTCGCCAACGTCCGCCGGGTCGTCGAATCGCTTGACGTCCGCCGCGCGACGCTCGTTCTCCACGATTGGGGCGGGCCCGTCGGCATGGGCCTCGCCGTGGCCGCGCCCGAGCGAGTGGAGCGTCTCGTGATCGCGAATACGCTCGCCTTCGCGCCGAAGTCCGAGCGATCCCTCAGCGCCTGGCACGCCTTCTTCGCCTCGCGGCCGGGCGCCGCGCTTGGTCGACGTTTCAACCTGGTCGCCAGGACGGCGTTCGCTTTCGGGGCGCGCAGGAGGCTTGATCCCGACGTCCTCGAGGCCTATCTCGCGCCGCTTCGCGACCCGGGAGCCCGGCTCGCGGCTTCGCGCTTCGTCCAGATGGTTCCGGATGGGCCCAGCCACCCCGAGGCCTCCACGCTGGCGGGCTACGAGGCCGATTATCCGAAGCTCGCATCGAAGCCTGTGCTCGTGCTCTGGGCGGACCGGGACCCGGTCATGCCGGCGAGGCTCGCCGAGCGATGGAGGCGCGATTTTCCGAACGCCGTCGTGCGACACGTCTCGCGGACCGCGGGCCACTTCTGGCAGGAGGACGATCCCGCGCCGTTCCACGACGCCATCTTCGCGTGATCAGGCCTTGCGGTCGACGGGAGCCCCTTCGACCGCGATGCGGACGAGCCCTTCTTTCTGAAGCTCCGCCGCGCGGACCGCCAGGGGACGCGCTTCGCGTCGCATCCGCTCGTATTCGGCGAGCAGGGCCCGGATCATCTCCGGATTGTTCGTGTGGAGGATCGCGTCTTCCTGGTCCGCGAGCGCTTCGACGCTCGGGGAATCCGGCAATGCCCCTTTCCTCAACGCGAGGAAGGCTTCGCGGTCGTCATAGATCCAGAACCGGAGCGGACCGGGGTCGTCGAGGTGGGCGATGTCCCACGATCCCGGGATGGACCCGTCGCGGGCGTAGGCGTCGAGCTCCTCGACCCTCGTGAACCGATGGATCGACGCGATCACCATGTCCGGCCTGTCGTGGAAGATCCCGAAGAAGTCCTTGAAGAATCCGCGGCGCGTGTCGGGAGGATTCTGGCGCACGAACGTCATCCTCCGCGCCCCGCGATCGATGATATCGAGATTGGCCGAAAGGACCTCGGCCCGTGATCGCAGCACGCGCGAGAAGTATCGGGGCTCGGGTCCCCCCTCGATCGTCTCCGCCGTGAGGATCTTGGATCGGAACCACAGCGTCTCGACCAACGCATGGATGACCTGGACGATGCCGCGGTGGTCCGTGTGGATCCCCACGTCCTTGCCCGTCGCAAGGCTGGCGTCGTCGGGCGCGAAGTTCACGACGAAGGCCTTCGAGCGGTCGACGATCACGATCTTCGACTTGAGGCCCATGTCCTCGGCATCGTGGGCCCGGACGCGCCACGAGATTCCCGGGAGCAGCTCAGCGAGCGCAGCGAACCCGCGGACGGGCGGAACGAGAACGCGAACCTCGACCTTCCGGCCGACGAGGTCCATGAGGACATCGCGGTGGGCCCGAGCGCGCTCCGCGAAACCCGGCGTCGCGAGGATGAGGACCTCCACCTTCGCAGAGGTCAGGATCTGCTCGGCGGTCTTGAGGACATTCTTGCGCCCGCGGACGACGTTCACGGCTCCCTTGTCGGAAACCTCAGACTCGCCGACGATCCGGAAGGCCGAGGCGAGCTCCGGGGCGTCTCGATCGAGCGAGGCGAGCTCGCGCGCTTTCTCAACGCGGAGGCGCTCGAGATAGGATTCGAGCGGGATGGGGTTGTACCGGCGCGGATGCTCCGGCAGGATGCCGGCGAGACCCTTCTCGTGCAGCTGGTCGAGGGCGGCGTAGACCTTCGCGCTCGGCACGCGGCCAAGGGTTGCGATGTCGCGGGCCGTCGCGGTTCCGAGGTCGAGCAGCGCGAGATAGCAGCGGGCGCCATATTCGGACAAGCCGAGGCGCTGAAGCGACGCAATCCGCTCTGACGTGACCGGCACGACCCTGAACCTTCCCACCCAACAGCACGCCTTGAGCCTGCATAATCTATTTGGGCCGGCCGTCAAGCCGCGCGCCGCGTGGCGGGTTTCGGGGAGGGATCCCCACCCTTATAAGGGAAGGAACGACGAATGAGGGGCCATGCGCGCACCGGAGAGGGGGACGTGAAAGGGCTCGTCCTCTCGGGCGGCGGGGGACGCGGCGCCTACGAGTACGGCGTGTACAGCGCGCTCGCCGACCGCGGCATCGCGTTCGACGTCATCTCCGGCACGAGCGTGGGCGCCATCACGGCGGCGTTCATCGCGAGCGGCGTCGAGCACGCGCGCATCGAGGCCCTGTGGCGCGCCATGGGGGCGTTCCGCGTCGCGCAGCCGCGAAGCGACGTGTGGACGCTCCCGCGGTGGACGAACCTGCTCGACACGCGACCCCTGCGCCGGTTCCTCGAGGACAACCTGGACCTCGAGGCCGTGCGAACGAGCCCCACGCAGCTGCGCTTCACGGCGGTCGACGTCGACACCGGCGAGCTGACCGTGTTCCGCAACCGCGACGTCACGATCGACCACCTCCTCGCCTCGAGCGCCATCCCGATCCTCTTCCCGATGGTCGAGGTCGACGGTCGCCACTACTGGGACGGCGGCGCGGTCGCGAACACGCCCATCGGTCCCGCGATCGAGGCGGGCGCGACGGAGATCTACACCGTGCTGCTTTCGCCCATGGCCTCGAAGCCGCTCACGCCGCCCGAGAACCTGTGGGAGGCCATCACGCGGCTTTCGGAGCTGAGGATGCTCGGGAACCTCAAGGAGGACATCAAGCAGGCGAAGGCCGTGAACCGCATCATCGCGCGCGGCTTCGCGGACCCCAATTGGAGACACGTGGACTTCCACGTGATCAGCCCCTCGGACGGCCTCGGCCTCCTCACGATGCTCAACTTCTCGCCCACGAAGGCCGCCCACCTCATCTCGCGGGGGCGGGAGGACGGCCTCGCGTACCTCGGGCGCGGCGAGCAGGAAAGCGCGCTCGAGGAAGTCGCAGACGCGGAGCAGCGCGAGGACATGCGGGCAAGAAGGGGAAGGGTTTAGCTCAAGGCATGACTGCGGGCCCTCGTGGCGGCCTCCCGCGGAATCCGGGCGCGCCGGTCCCGGTCCCGGACCCGGACCCGGACCCGACGCCCGGCGCCCGGCGCCCGGTCCCGGCACCCGACTCCCGGGCCCGCCGCCCGACGCCCGGCGCCCGGCGCCCGGGCCTGGTCCCGTTCACGCGGCGGAGAGTTCCTGGATGCGCTCCCGCACGCCCTTGAGCTCTCCCTCGAGCGCGGCGGCGTATTCTTCGAGCCACCGCTTGCGCTCCTCGCGCGTCCAATACCTTCGACGGACCCAGTCGCTGCCCGATTCTGCGTAGCACATGTCGGTCGTTCCTGCGGCGTCGCGCCGCAAGATCCGATAGGCCGCGCAAGGCTATGTCGAGCGCGTGGGCGCGTGACTTCGTCCCGCGCGCGCCCGGTCACGCCGCGAAGCCGGGGGCGTCGCCCGCGATCGTCACGAGGGATTCCGAGGGCCCGGGGGGCGCGAGGCCGTACAGCTCGGCGATGGCGGAGAGCACCGCGTGCGCGCCGGCGAAGCGCGGGTGGCCCCCGGGCGGCACGTCGGATTCAACGGTGACGGTCCCGGCGCCCGCGCGCACGCGGACGCGCGCGCCTTCGGCCTCGGTCGTCCACGTGAGCACGATCTCGCCCGGCCCTCCCGACTGGCCATACCAACGCAGGCCGCGGAACCATCGGCGGCCCAAGAGCTCCGCGACCGCCTCGGCCTCGACGTGCGGAGGGAGGAGCGCGGACACGAGCGTGATGGACGCTCCGGGGACGGGGGACACGGAACGGCCCTCGAGCGCCGCGAAGCCGGCCTCCGTGAGGCGGTAGCCGGCGGGGTCGCGCGCGACGAGGCCGCGCGATTCGAGCCGTCGCAGCGTCCGCACGAGCGCCTGCTGGTGCACGTCGAGCCGCCGGCGCAGGCCCTGGAACGCGACGCGCGCGTCGCCCTCGCGCGCGAGCTCCGTGAGGATCGAAAGCTCGCGGTCGGGGAGCGCGTCGGCAACGCGTGTCGGGCGTTCGAGGTGGAGGTCTCGCTCTCGCGACATCTCGCGTAGCCATGCGCGCGGTCGGAGGATAAGGACATCCGAAGTCGCGCTTCGGGTCCCGCCCGCGTGACCGGACGGGCCCGAACCCGGTCACGGTGCCGGCAGGAGGCCTTCGAGCGTGAGCGTCGAGTGCACGAAGTAGCCGCGGAAGTGCTTGAGCGGCGCCCATTGCCAGCCCTGCCGCCAGTCGTGGAAGCGCTCGTGCTCCTGGGGGATGAGGCGGACCATGCGGGCTTCCTTGCCGGAGAGGAGGACGTCGATCGGGATCGCCGCGCCGAACGTCCCCTCGACCGTGGCGACCGTGTCCCAGTCGCGGCCGTCGAGGCTCGTCTGCACGAACGCCTTCACGCGCGCGTCGGCGGGCTGGAGCGAGGCGCCCCAGAAATCGTCGCTTCGCCACGGCGCGAGGATGGCTTTGCCGCGCACGCGGTCGAGCTTCGCGCCGTCGCCGGCCCAGTACGTGTGGTAGAAGCTCGCGGAGTCGTAGCGGTTGATGCCTCCGAACCAGCAAGGGTGCGTCGTGAAGAAGCGCTCCATCACGTGCGTCTCGCACGCGCGCTCGAGGATGCCGGTCGCGAGCGCGGGCGGCGACGTCGCGACGACGTCCGCGTAGAGGTCGAAGCCGCTCGCGTCGAGGAAGCCCGAAAGGCCCTGAGCCGCCGACTGCGGCGCGCGCACGCGGAGGAAGCGGAAGGCGCGTCCGTCGCCCTCGAACTCGAACTCCACGTATTGCCGATCCGGCGCCCCGGGCGGAGAGGTCGAGACGAAGACGTAGCGACCCGTGCCCGCGAGCGACCACGCGACGCCGTCGGCGCTCGTTTCGACGAGAAGGGGCGTCGTGAAGGGATCCGGCAGCCCGTCCTCGCCGGCGGGCGGCGTGAACTGCTGCTCGACCGCGAACGCGCGCCCCCAGGCCTTGCGGAGCGCGTACGTTGCGTCGCCGAAGAAGTACGTGTTGTGGCCCATGTGGTTGAAGCACGCTCCGCCCGAAGCGGAGAACTCCATCATCGAGACCGCGCCGGGAACGTTGCCGCACCGCGCGACGAGAACGTGATGCACGTCGTGGACGGTCACGATCGCGGAGGCCTCCGACCGGTACCCCGTCGCGTCCGTGACGCGGACGCGCACCGCGTGCGTCCCGACGGGGAGGCTCGCCGACGCGTTCGCGCCGCTCGTCTCGAGGCGGCCGTCGCCGTCGAGGTCCCACGCGAAGACGTAGGGTGCGGTGCCGCCCGACGCGCTCGCGAAGAGAGCGTGGGCATCCAGCGTCCCGTAGTTGTAGGCGCCGACCGGGTGCGCGGCCGAGGCCACGGGGAGCGACACCGTGGGCGGCGTCGTGACGGTGAGGCGGTACGTTTCGGGTCCGGAGAAATAAGGTCGGACGCGCGCGGTCCAGGCGCCGCTTGCCGGGTTCGCGACCGTGATCCGCTCGGGCTTCGACGACGTCTCGCCGGCGGCGCCCGTGGTCGTCGTCCCGCGCGCGAGCTGGAAGTCGAGGTCGTTGGCGCCGCTCGTCCAATCGAGCGTCGCGTCGAGGCGCGCGACGCCCGCGGGCACCGCGAAGGCGTGCGTACGGCCGTCGAAGCTGTTGACGAAGATGATCTCGTCGGGCGCGCCCGCGAGGATCGTGCCCGTGACGTCGAGGAGAACGTTCGGCGCGTCGATGCGGTGGAGAACCATGTCGGAAGCCACCGCGCCGTTCGCGTCGGTCACCGTGAGGGTGAGCGCGAGCGTGCCGGCGACAAGCCCGGTCGTCGCGTAGGTCGTCGCCGGCGAGGTCGCGTCCGAGAAGCGCGCGGCTTCGCCCCCGCTCCACGCGTAGGCGAGGGGCGGGACGCCGCCGAAGGCCCGGCCGTCGAGGGGAATCGGTTCGCCGGGCGCGACCCGGAGGGTCGACCCCGCGTCGACTGCGAGGGGCTCGCCGGCCCCCGCTCCCGGGGGGATCGCGAATGCGAGGGAACCGAGGACGAGGAGGGCGGCGAGAGCGACCGGCGTGGAACGCATGCGTGAGCCTCGCCCCCCGAGCCGGTTTCGGGGCGTTTAACCCTTTTCGCGAACGCGCCGCCGCATCCTCAGTGCTGGAACTGCTCCTCCTCGGTGGACCCCTTGAGCGCGAGCGTGGAGCCCTTGCCGCCCGAGATGACCTGCGCCACCTCGTCGAAGTAGCCGGTGCCGACCTCGCGCTGGTGCTTCGTCGCGGTGTATCCGAGCCTCTCGAGGTCGAATTCGCGCTCCTGGAGGCGCACGTAGGCGGGCATCCCTTCGGCGGCGTATGCGCTTGCGAGCTCGAACATGCCCGCGTTCAGCGCGTGGAAGCCCGCGAGCGTGATGAACTGGAAACGGTAACCGAGCTCGGCGAGCGTCGCGTTGAAACGCCCGATGGTGGCGTCGTCGAGGTGCTTCCGCCAGTTGAAGCTGGGGGAGCAGTTGTACATGAGCGCCTTCCCTGGGTGCTTCGCGTGGATGGCTTCCGCGAACGCCCGCGCCTCGTCGAGGTCGGGCTTCGACGTCTCGAACCAGAGGAGATCCGCGTAGGGCGCATACGATTCCGCACGCGCGATCGCCGATTCGATGCCGGCCTTGACGCGGAAGTAGCCTTCCTGCGTGCGCTCGCCGGTCGCGAACCGGGCGTCGCGCGCGTCGACGTCGCTCGTGAGGAGGGTCGCGCCGAGCGCGTCCGTGCGGGCGACGATGATCGTCGGGACGCCCGCGACGTCCGCCGCGAGGCGCGCGGCGGTGAGCGTGCGGATGTGCTGCGACGTGGGAACGAGGACCTTGCCGCCCATGTGGCCGCATTTCTTCTCGGCCGCGAGCTGATCCTCCCAGTGGACGCCCGCCGCCCCCGCCTCGATCATGGATTTCATGAGCTCGTACGCGTTGAGCGGCCCGCCGAAGCCCGCCTCCGCGTCGGCCATGATGGGCGCAAGCCAGTGGCGCTTGGGACGACCGGTTTCGGCCCACTCGATCTGGTCGGCGCGGCGGAGCGCGTTGTTCAGGCGTCGGACGACCTCCGGGACGGAGTTCGCGGGATAGAGGCTCTGGTCGGGATACACCTGGCCCGCGAGGTTGTTGTCGGCCGCGGTCTGCCAGCCCGAGAGATAGATGGCCTTGAGGCCGGCCTTCACCATCTGCACCGCTTGTCCGCCCGTGAGCGCGCCCAGGGCCCCCACCCAGGGCTCGGTGCGGAGCAGCTCCCAGAGCCGCTCGGCTCCGAGCCGCGCGAGCGTGTGCTCGACGTGGACGGATCCGCGCAGGCGCACGACGTCCTCGGCGGAATAGTCGCGCACGATGCCTCGCCAGCGTTCCGAGGCGGACCATTCGCGCGCGAGGGCGCGCGCGTCGTCGCGGGCCCGCTCTTCCAACGTCGTCACAACTTCGGCCTTCTGCTTCATGCGGTGTTGCTCCTTCGAGACTCGACGAGCCTGTCGTAGGCGGGAATCGTGAGAAATTCGACGAAGTCTTCAGCGAGCGCGACGCGTTCCAACAACGCTCGCGCTTCCTGGAGCGCAGGCGCCGGTCGCGATTCGCGAATCGCGCGCGTCTCCTCGTCCAGGATCGCGCGCACGAGCTTCGCGTCGATCGCGCGGCCGTCGTCAAGCTTCGCGCCGCGGCGGACCCACTGCCACACCTGGGCGCGCGCGATCTCGGCCGTCGCCGCGTCCTCCATCAGGTTGTGGATCGCGACCGCGCCGAGACCGTTGAGCCACGCCTCGATGTAGAGGAGCGCGACCTCGACGTTGTTGCGGAGGCCGGCTTCCGTGACCTTCGGTTCGAGCCCCGGCGCCAGGAGAGCCTCGGCATCCGCGTGGACGTCCTCGCGCAGGCGGTGCTTCTGGTGCGGCGCGTCTCCGATCTTCGCGTCGAAGACCGCGCGCGCGACGGGCACGAGGTCGGGGTGCGCGACCCAGGTCCCGTCGAAGCCGTCATCGGCTTCGCGCAGCTTGTCCTCGCGGACCTTTCCGAATGCGCGCGCATTCGCGACTTCGTCCTTGCGGCTCGGCACGAAGGCCGCCATCCCGCCCATCGCGTGCGCGCCGCGCCGGTGGCACGCGCGGACGAGCTGGAGCGCGTAGGCGCGCATGAACGGGGCCGTCATCGTGATCGCGGCGCGGTCGGGGAGGACGGCGCCGTGGACGCGGCCGAGGCGCTTGATGTAGCTGAAGATGTAGTCCCAGCGACCCGCGTTCAGGCCGACCGCGTGGTCGCGCAGCTCGTAGAGGATCTCTTCCATCTCGAAGGCGGCGAGGATCGTCTCGATGAGGACGGTCGCCTTGATCGTGCCGCGCGCAAGGCCCAACTCCTCGCTCGCGGCGACGAAGACGTCGTTCCAGAGCCTCGCTTCGAGATGGCCTTCGAGCTTGGGGAGATAGAAGTACGGACCGGAGCCGCGCTCGACGAGCGCGCGGGCGTTGTGGAAAACGTGCAACCCGAAATCGAGCAGGCTCGCCGCGACGGGCTCGCCGTCGACGAGGACGTGTCGATCGACGAGGTGCCATCCGCGGGGCCGGACGACAAGCGTCGCGGTCTTCCCGGCGAGCCGGTACGATCGGCCCTCGGGCGTGGCGAGCGCGAGCGCGCCGCGGGCGAAATCTCGGAGGTTGACCTGGCCTTCGACCACGTTTGGCCACGTCGGCGACAGCGCGTCCTCGAAATCCGCCATGAAGACGTTCGCGCCCGAGTTGAGCGCGTTGATCATCATCTTCCGATCGACGGGTCCCGTGATCTCGACCCGCCGGTCCTCGAGGTCGGACGGGACGGGCCCCACCTTCCATTCGCCTTCGCGGACGTGGCGCGTCCCGGGAAGGAAGCCGGGACGCTCGCCGCGGTCGAACGCCGCCTGCCGCTCCTGGCGGCGCGCGAGGAGCGCGCGGCGCGGGGGATCGAAGCGGCGGTTGAGCCGCCCGACGAAGGCGAGCGCTTCGGGGGTGAGGACCTCCCCGGCCCGTTCGACGGGCGGGCCGAGCAGGGTGACGTCTTCGTGGGTGAGTCGCATGGAGAGCCTCCCGGAGGCGAAGGGTTCGGGAAGGAAGTCCCTTGCGCCTCATGTTGTCAAGGATGGAACCCTCAGGGCGGGCGCCACCCGCCCCGGGGTCACGGTGCGCTGGCGAACGACCAGGACAGGCCCGTCGTCGCCTCGACGACGACCACCTGCCCCTGGCAGTCGACGCAATGTCGGACGTGCGCGAGGAGCGCGGGGTCGGGCGCCTGTTCGGGGGGCTGATACTCGAGGCCGAACTTGCAGGCCTGGTCCATGTGCGCTCTTTTGTCACGGCGGCGCAAGTAGTTTGCCCCACGCAGGACGCTCGATGTGAGCCGATCGGTCACATCTCATCGGAGCCGGTCGCGGTCGCGCGCGCCATAGCGATCCGTCGATGAATCGCCGGAAATGAAGCGATCGCTCGACGCCATGACGGCGATGCCGACGATGAGGAGGAGCACGGCCACCACGACGGCGGGCGGGATGAAGGCGCCGAGCGACGTCTGCGTGAAAAGGACCCAGACGCCGGCGAGGACGATGACGAGGCCGATCATGTAGACGACGAGGCTCGGCGTGCGGTTCGCCACGGGTGTTCCCCAGGTCTGCTCGCGCGACCGTCATGGATGACGCTTCTGGCCGGGCGTTCGTTCCGCGCCCTGGACCGGCTTCATGTCCGAGGGCGACGTTGCCCCGTCGATGTCCGATCCGCTCCTCGCGCACCTCCCGAAGGCCCGGCGCCGGTGGGCCCGCACGGACCCCGTGATGGCCGCGCTGTCCAGGAGCCGTCCGATGCCGGCCCGCGCGATCGAGACGACGACGCCCTTCGAGGCGCTCGCGACGTCCATCATCCACCAGCAGGTGTCCCTCGCCGCGGGGCGCGTCATCGTCTCGCGCGTCGCGGCCGCCGCGGGCGGGAACCTCGCGCCCGCGGGAGTCCTCGCGGCCGGCCCGGACCGCCTGCGCGCGGCGGGCCTCTCGCGCCCGAAGACCGCCTACGTGCTCGACCTCGCGGAGCGCGCGCACACGGGCGCGCTCGACCTCGACGCCCTCGCGTCGATGGACGACGCCGCGGTCGTCGATGCCCTCACCGAGGTCAAGGGCATCGGCGTCTGGACGGCGAAGATGTTCCTCATCTTCCACCTCGCGCGGCCCGACGTCCTCGCGCCCGAGGACCTCGGCCTTCAGATCGCGGTGGCGAAGGCCTACAAGGTGCCGCGCGCGCGGGCCGCCGCGAAGATGACGAAGCTCGCGCCCGCGTGGTCGCCGTACGCGAGCCTCGCGGCGCTCACCCTCTGGGCATCGCGTCGCGACTAGCGGGAGCGCGCGCGGCGCGCGACGAGCGCGATGCCGAGGAGCGCGAGCCCGACGAGGGCGACCTCGAAGCCGGGAAGCGCCCTGCGCGTCGAGCACCCGCCCGAGGGACCGCCGTGATTGTGGTTCTCGCCTTCGACGCAGGGGCCGCAGTCGACGCCCCCGCAATCGTGGGCGGCCGCGGTCGGCACGGTTGCGAGGCCGGCGAGGGCGATCATCAGGGCGACGAGCGCGTGGGCTTTCATGGCGCCCCATCCTCCGGGAGCGTCTTCAGCGTTTGGACGCGCAAGCGCCAAGCATCGTCCGCGCGCTTCCCGGCGCGTGATCGTCGAGCGGACGGGAGACGGCGTGCGCCTCACGCGGCAGACGGACCACGCCCGCCTCGCCGCCGACCTCGCGAAGGCCTTCGCGGACGTTCCCGAGCCGCGCGAGGCTTTCCTCGCGGCGGTCGCGCACCACGACGACGGATGGGACGCGGTGGACGACGCCCCTCTCCTCGACGCGTCGACGGGGCTCCCGCACGATTACCGCAACGCTCCGCGCGACGTGTACCGCGCGGTATGGCGGCGATCCATCGACCGGGCGTTGGAGCGCGGTCCCTACGTCGGCCTCCTGGTCGGGCTCCATGGTCTTTCGTTCATCCGCCCCGAGCGCGACGCCGGGGAGCGCGCGTTCCACGATGCCGAGCGCGCGCGGCAGAACGGTTTGCTCGCGAAGCTCGGCTTCGGAGGCACGTGGGACGCGCTCCCGGAGACGCCCGCGAAGCATCTTGCGCTCCTCCAGCTCGCGGACGCGTTGAGCCTTTTCGCCTGCGAAGGGTGGTCAAGCCCCTGGCGCTCGGGCCGCGTCGTCGCGACCCGGGACGACGACGGCGCCGTGCGCGTCGCGGGCGCCGGGCTCTCCGCCCGGGTCGTCGCGGGCGTTCCCTGTCGCCTCCTCCCGCAGAGGGCCTACCACGACGTGGACGCGCTGCGCGCGGATGCCGCGAAGGCCACGGCCGCCCCGCAACCGTTCGCGTTCACGCCGGCGTGACCCGTTCGGTCACGGTCGTTTCCGGCGTTTTCCGCGGACCGGTGAACAAGCGCTAGGCAAGCTATTTATTGACACTGTCAAATCGGCGGGCTTACCGAGGAGGCTCCCCCTCATGCGGCTCGTCCTTTCGACCCTCACCCTCGCGCTCGTCCTCTCGGGCGTCGGATTCGCCACCACCCCCGCCGAAGCGCAGAACGCCGACGGCTTCAAGCGATGCGGGGATCCCGAGATCGTGCTCGTGTTCATGAACCCGGACCTCCGCGTCCGCGACGACGGCTTCATCCACGCCTCGGGCAAGTTCTTCATCCAGTTCCAGGCCCGCGGCGCGAACGCCATGAAGATCGACACGTTCAAGTTTAGCTTCGGGAAGGCCTCGGGCGGCCTCGAATCGTGCTCGACGCCCGAGTGGGTCACGGGCGCGTACATCAAGAACTACCGCGCCGACAACGACTGGCGCGACGGCTTCTTCGTTCCGATCAACACGTACAACGTCGGCGACGGCGACTACGCCGCGGCCATCTCGGCGTACGACAAGGACGGCAACGAGCTCGTCCGGTACTACGCGAACGCGAAGGTCAACAATGGCGGTCGCCAGCACGGCCGCGACGGCTGCCCCGGCGAGGGCGGCAAGCCCCTGCCGTGCAAGGACTTCACGGCGCCCTGGCCCATGATCCTCCCCGGCGACGGCGAGCGCCTCGACGGCAAGACCGGACTCTACATCGAGGTCGCGGAAGACGTTTCGGAGATCACCGCCACGCTGAACGGCAAGAAGCTCGAGCTCGCGGAGACGCAGCCTCCCGCGCGCGACGACGACCTCGTGCCCGACCTCGGCTACGGACCTCTGAAGGATCAGCCGCAAAGCGAAGGTCAGATCCAGAGCGTCGTCTGGGGCAAGGCGTGGAACTGGGACGGCGTCATCCGCATGGAGGACGTCATCAAGGTCACCATCAAGGATCTCTGGGGCAACGTCGCCGAGAAGGTCGTCCACATCGGCGACCCCACCATCGGCGGCCGCGTCACGGGCGGCAACCCCGACTTCTCCATGGAGGTCGACGAGGTCGCCCAGGAGACGGACGCGAACGGCACCGCCTGGTGGAACGTCCTCTACCGCACGAAGACGGCGGAAGGCATCCACGGCGACCTCTATCTCAAGGGCGCGAAGGGCGGATCCCTCCCCGACGGCATCACAGCGAAGCTCAACCCGAACCACGTCATGATGGGCGGCAACGAAGTGCTGAACGGCACGATCCGCGTGACCGCCGGTCCGGGCGTCGCGGCGCGGACGTACGACCTCGAGCTCGTCGTCGAGTACCTCGCGGGCGAGACCCGGCTCCAGAAGATGCAGCCCCTGAAGTTCATCGTGACGTCCACGGGCGTCGCGAACGAAACCCAGGAGAAGCCCGCCGACCGGAGCGGCACGGACCAGCAGGAAGTGAGCCGCGGCAAGAAGGCCGACGAGCTTGCGGCAACGGACGTACCGCCGGCCGAGGAACCGACGAAGAAGGTTCCCGGCTTCGAGCTCGTCGCGATCCTCGCGGCGGTCGGCGCGGCGTTCGTCGCCCGACGGGTCCGTCGCGACGGGTGACCTCGCCCTGAGCGGTCCGCGCGGCGTGGACACTTCCGCGCCGCGCAAACCCTCATATTCCATCGTTCCGTAGCGCGAGCGGAGAGGCCATGCCCGAGACCTTCCGAGCCAAGACGCACCACGTCCTCGAGATCACGGGCACGAGCGACCGGTGGACGAGCGCCGTCAACGCCTTCCTCATCGCGCTCATCGCCCTCAACGTCGTCGCGCTCGTCCTCGAGACGGTGGCCTGGATCGAAGCCCAGTACGAAGGCCTCTTCCGCGCGTTCGAAATGGTCTCGGTCGCGATCTTCACCGTCGAATACGTCCTCCGTCTATGGTCGGCGCCGGAAGCTCCGGGCTTCTCGCATCCGATCATGGGGCGCCTGCGCTACGCGCTCACGCCGTACCTGCTCGTCGATCTCATCGCGATCATTCCCGCCTACCTGCCCCTCCTCGTCGCGCTCGACACGCGGTTCGTCCGCGTCCTGAGGCTCGTGCGGCTCCTGCGCGTGTTCAAGCTCGGGCGCTACACGGACTCGCTCAGCCTATTCGCCCGCATCGTCCGCGAGCGCCGGCACGACCTCATGAGCGGCTTCGCGCTGCTCCTCATGACGCTCCTCGTGATGTCGAGCCTCGTCTACTTCGCGGAGCACGAGGCGCAGCCGGAGAAGTTCCCCTCGATTCCCGACAGCTTCTGGTGGGGCATCGTCACGCTCACGACCGTCGGGTACGGCGACGTGTCGCCCGTGACGCCCGTCGGGAAGCTCCTCGGCGGCTTCACGGCCGTGATCGGTATCGGCGTCATCGCGCTTCCGGCCGCCATCCTCGCGACGGCGTTCCTTGAGGAGCTCCAGAACCGGCGCGCGGGGCCCAAGCCCTGCCCCCACTGCGGGAAGGACACGAATCCCGTGACCTTGACCCCGGGGACGGGCGCCGTCGAGCCGGCGCCCGTCACCCTCGAGGTGAAGCCCCGATGATCCCCCTCAAAGCAGCAGGAACTGAGCCGTCAGGAGCATGATGGCGAAGCCCGCGATGAGGCCCCCGTACCCGACGTAGGAGTTCGAGAAGTCCCGCCCGAGCGCGAGAAGGACCTCGACGATCACGTACAGGACCGCGCCCGCGGCGATCGCGAAGAACAGCACGCCGAGCGCGTTCGAGAAGAAGAGGATCCCGAGGAGCGCGCCGAGGATCGTCGGCACGCCCGCGAGCCCGCCGAGCCACGCGAGGCGCCCGAGCGACAGGCGGTCCCGCGAGGCGGGCGCGAGGATGGCGACGCCCTCGGTGACGTTATGCAGCGCGAAGCCGACGACGAGGAGGCCCGCAAGCGCCATGTTGCCGCCCGCGACGGCGGCGCCGACCGCGAGGCCCTCGCCGAGGTTGTGGAGGCCGATGCCGAGGGCGACAAGCGCCGCGAGGCGGAGGCGGCGCGCCGCCGGGTCCTCGGAGGCCGCGACGGCCGCGCCGCGTCGGTTGGCCACCCAGACGAGGCTCAGGATGCCGGCCGAGAGACCGACGAAGACGAGCGCCGGGCCGAGCCACGGCGCGAGGGCCGGGCCCACGAGGCCGAAGAGCGCCTCGTCGATGGGCGGCACGCTCGCGTCGCCCGCGGCGGGCACCTGCATGGCGGCGTTCAGCTTGTTGCCCATCTCCATGCCTTCGGCCGCGACGTCGATGAGGAGGAACAGCAGGACGCCGACGGAGAGCGCGACGAGGCCGTCGAGCCACTTGTCGCCCAGGCGGCGCATGAGCGGCGCGGGAAACAATCCGAGGTAGACGGGGATGACCCCGACATAGAGGCCGAGGAGCACGGCGGTGACGATCGGATCCATGGTTCAGACCTTCCTTAGTTCTCGATGCGGGGATGGACGACAAACCTGCCCTTCATGCCCATCGATGCGTGGTCGCCGACGAGGCAAAGGTACTCGTATTCGCCGGGCGCGCCGGCGACGGTCGTGTAATCGCCGAACGTGAGCGAGCCGAGCACGACGCTCGTGCGGCGGCCTTCGTCCTCGCTCGCTCCGTCGACGACGCGCGCGGTGTGCGCGTTCGTGAGCGCGTGCCCGCGGACGATGAAATCGTGCGGGTCGTTCGGACCCGCGTTGATGAGGCGGAAGCGGACCTTCTCGCCCTCCATCACGTGGAACGTCGGCGTGAGGGGCGAGGCGCGGCCGTTCACGAGCATGTACGTGCCGCCGCGCGACACCTCGGGCCCCATGTCGCTCATCGCGACGACGAACTCGTGGTCGACCTCCGCCTCGTCGGCGGCCTGGACGACGAACGCGCCGTAGAGACCGCGCTCGATGCCTTCGCCCGATTCGGGCGTGCTGACGCCGGGGACGAAGGGGCTCTCGTCCATCTCGGCGACGGAGTCGTGGTAGGCCCACGTGCCGACGGAGTCCTCGCCCACCGAGAACCGGTAGGTGTAGGTCCCGCCGGGCACCGCGTAGGAGCCCGTGTGGAACGTGCCGTCCGAGAGAGGCTCGAAGCGGAGGCCGTGCGTGTGGAACGAGATGATCGTGGGAAGCCGGTTCGTGATCTTCACCTCGACCGTGTCCCCGACGCGCGCGCAGAGCGTCGGCCCCGGGATGGAGCCGTTCCAGGCCCAAACGGGAATCACGTTCCCGGGCTCGACCTCCCAGAGGATCTGCTCGGCCGTGAGCGCGTACTTGCGGTGGCCGGGCGCGTCGAAGCGCGGGCAGAGCGTGTCGGCGTCTTCGTGCGCCGCGAGGTGCCCGAGGTCTTCTTCGGAAGCGGCGACCTCGGCCGCGAAGAACCACCCCGGGGTCAGGACCTCGATCGCGACGAGGGCGACGAAGGCCGCCGAACCCATGACGAGGCGGCCGGCGTCAGACATGGTGGACGCCCCCCTCGCCGACGCGGAAGACCCCGGTCATGCCGCCGTTGATGTGGTCGTAGATGTGGCAGTGGTACATCCAGTCGCCGGGCTCCGCCGCGACGATGACGAAGCTCGTCGCGGACACGAGGGCGGCGCCCTCCTCGCCGAGCGGCTTCAGGTATTTGTTGTCGATCGGCCGACCGTCGTGCGGGTCGTGCCAACGGTGGCCGTGGACGTGGAACGTATGGTCCTCGAAGCCGAGGTTCACGAGGTGGATGAGCACGCGGTCGCCGACGTCCGCGGTGAGGAGCGGCGCCCACGGGTAGGTGTGCCCGCCGAGCGCCGCGTGGAAGCGCCCCGCGAGGGCTTCGCTGTCGAACTCCGAGAGGACCATCACGTATTCGCGGTCGATCGGTCCGACGTCGGGCGCTCGCGCGACGATGACCCCGTAGAGGCCCGCGAGGCGCGCCTCCTCCTCGACCGCGACGTACGGGAAGACGCCGCCTTCCGCGGGGATGGCGAAGGTGCGCGCCGCGCGCTCGCCGGGCGCGAGCGTCGGCCAGGGGCCCTCCAGGGGCTCGAGGCCGCCCACCCGGGGCGTGAACGCCGCGGGGAGGCTGTTGATGACCGTGAGGACGAACGAGGCGTTGTTCTGGGCGCAGAGGGTCGGGCCCGGAATCGTCGCCCCGAAGGCCCAGGCCTCGAAGGACTCGCCGGGACGGACCGTCCAGGTCGTGACGCGGGCCTCGACGCCCGCGCGGGTCGCGAACGCGGGGCAGGCGATGTCGGGGACGGGACGCCCCGCCCCGTGCGCATTGCCCCCCACGTCGGGACTCGTGTCGAAGACGAGCCCGGGGCTCGCGACGCCGACGGCGAGGAGCGCGACGAGGGCGACGGCGGCGACGGCGAACGTCACGCCGTCCGAGACCGTGGAAGAGCGCATCGTGGAACCTCCAAGGATTTAGACAAGGCTAAACCCGCTGTAGGCGCCCTTCCTTCTTGAACGTTTCTGCAACTACGAGCCGGGGGAGCGCAGCTCGTGCGACATCTCCCGGGTGGTGCGCGCGAGCTCCGCCCGGCGGTCCCGCCACGCGGGGCCCGTGACGTCCGCGATGAAGGCGGCCGCCGCGGGCGGTTCGATGCCCAGGGGGAGGTCCTCGAGGACGTGCCGCAGGGCCTCGGGATCCTCGGCCGCCTCGAGCCGCTCGGGCACGCGCTCCGCGAGGGGCAGGGCCGCAAGGTGCTTGCCGACCGCGAGGAGGAGACCCCGTTGCGCCGCCGCGTCGAGATGCATCGGTTCCGGTCCGGCGCGGGCGTGCATATCACTTGCGGCGAGAAGGGTCATGCCCGCGGAGCGCCGAAGAAGCGCATGCGACCGCGCGAAGAGAGCGAGATCGAGAGGCTCAGGCGCATGGACCGGGAAGCGCACGTCCGCAAGGCGATGGAGGCCGGCCTTTCCAGGGAGGCGGCCGAGCGGCACGCCGACGAGGAGCTCGCGGACCGCGACGACGGTCATCCCTGAGGCTTGACGGCGAGCGTCTCGACGCGCAGGAGCCTGATCCGCCCGGGCGCGACGACGCCGTAGCCTCCGAGGCTCTCCGGCGGATGGTCCGCGAGGAGCGCGCGCACCTCGGCCTCGCGTCCGGCCGGCATCCGCGCCCGCGCGAGCCACGCCTCGAGATCCAATTCCGAGGCGCCGTCCGAGAGCGTCTGCGCCTTGAAGCCGGCGGCCTCGAGCGCCCCGGCCCACGCCGCGCGCGACCAACTCCACACGTGGCTCGGGTCGCGCAGCGTTTCGATGCGGTTCACCGTCGCGGCCGCGCCCGCCTCCGGAGGCGACGCGAGGTCGAAGGCGTAGAAACGGCCACCGGGGCCGAGAACCCGGTACGCCTCCTCCACGAATCGACCGAGGTCCGCGAAATGGTGGGTCGCGATCCGCGTGGCTGCCACGTCGAGCGATCCCGTCGCGAACGGGAGCGCCGACGCGTCCCCGAGCGCGACGTCGAGGTCGACCTCGGCCTCCCGCGCGCCGTCGGCGGTCGCGACGAGCATCGCGCGCGTGACGTCCATCGCCACGACGCGCGCCCCGGCCCGCGCGAGCGCGAGCGCGGTGTGGCCGCCCCCAGCGCCGACGTCGACGGCGCGCGCTCCCCGCACGTCGCCGAGGAGCGCGAGCATGCGCGCGAGGTCAGCCGCGTTCCCGTGGGCGGCGCTCGCGCGGTAGGCCTCGGCCTTGTCGCCATAGAACGCCTGGGCCTCGCGCACCGGGTCGCGCACGCGCGGCTATCGAGCGCGGGCCGCTTCAGCTATTCGTCCGTGTCCCAACTCGAGGGTTGGGGCGCGCCACGTTTCGCGGCGTCCTTGAGCGGGGCCGCCGCCTCGTCGGGCGAAAGCCCGTAGCCCTGGGTCTGCATGCGGACCTCCTCGGAGAGCGTGGATTCCACCGGCTCCTCCGCCTCGTTCGCGAGCCTCCGCCGTCGGCGGGCCATCTATTTCTTCTTCTCCTCGGGAACCTTCATGCCCTTGCGTCGGGCCTCGCTCATCGCGGCGGCGACCGCCTGGTCCTGCGGCATGTCGTCCTCCTTGATGTGCTTCTTCGTGTGCTCGGAGATGAACTCCCGGGCGTTGTCGCTGTACTCGCTCTTCTTCTCGGGCATGCCTGGCATTCCGGAAGGGTCGGCCATGAGGTCTCTGGCCCGCTCATCGCGGAAGGGGGCGACCACAAGGGCTTTGACCCCCGAGACGGCGTGCGAGAGGGGCTCGAGGATTCCCGCATGACCGATCCGCTCGCCGTTCCCCCCTCCGGCTCCCTTCCAGCACGTCTGCGCGCGCGGTTCGGCCAGTTCACGGGCGCGTTCTGGCTCATCAACCTCATCGAGCTCTTCGAGCGCGGCGCCTACTACACCATCGTCGCCGTCCTCGCCGTCCACATGTCGGACGGGCTGGGGATCGCCGACGCGTCCATCGGTCTCGCCTTCACGGCGCTCTTCGCGCTCCTCTACTTCTTCCCGGTCGTCGCCGCGGCGCTCGCGGAGAAGTATGGCTATCGCGCGTCGCTTATCGTCTCGTTCGCGCTCGTCATCGCCGGCTACGCGACCCTTCTCGTCGCTTCCGACTTCGTGACGATCCTCGGCGCCATCCTACTTTTCGGGCTCGGCGCGGGCGTCTTCAAGCCGATCGCGGCGTCGCTCGTCGCCCAGACGACGACGGAGGACCAGCGCAGCTTCGGCTTCATGATCTACTACGCGGCGATCAACCTCGGCGCGCTGCTCTTTCCCGTTTCCATCGGCCTCGTCGGCGTCTACGCGCCTGCGCTCCTCGAAACCGCGGCCTTCGCGGTCGCGACCCTGCTCGCGATCGGCAACCTCGCGATCACGATCCTGTTCTTCCGCAACATCCGGCCGCCGCAGCGCGACGCAAGGATCGGCGCCGCCTTCGCGAGCCTGCGCGAAGTGCTGAAGGACCGGGCGTTCATCGTTCTGCTCGCGATCTACAGCGGATTCTGGTTCCTCTACGCGATGATCTGGACGTTCCTGCCGATCTACATGGGCGACTACGCCCGCATGCCGGAGTGGTTCAACGCGTCGCTCCTCGCCGCCGTGAACCCGGGCGTCATCGTGCTCGCGGCGCCGATCGTCGGGAGGCTCACGAAGGGTCGAGACGCGCTCGCGCTCATCGCGGGCGGCATGGCGCTCTACGCCGTCGGGTTCGTCGTGATGGGCTTCAGCGCGACCTCGATCCCGTTCATCCTCGGCATCGTGCTCCTGAGCGTCGGCGAGGTCGTCACGCACCCGAGCTACCTCAGCTACGTCTCGAAGATCGCGCCGCCCGACCGCGTCGCGGTGTACCTCGGCTATGGCTTCGTCCCGATGGGCGTCGGCCTCACGCTCGGCGCGATGACGGGCGGCATCCTGTACGGCCGCTTCGCGACCGAGATGGGCCGGCCCACGCTCTTCTGGGCCGTGATGACGGGCGTGCTCCTCCTGACGCTCGCGGCGCTCCTCGTCCACAACCGGGCGCGGGCCCGCCGCGCCGGCGTCGTCGCGCCTTCGCGCGCGCTCGGTTTCCTCACGGGCGCCGGTGGGGCCGCGGTCGCCATCCTCCTGATCCCCGCGCTCGTCGTCGGCGCGGCCTACGCGGGGCCCGAGGCGCGCGGCCTTCTTCCGGCCGCGACCGACGACGTCGGCCCGGACGTCGTCCTCCTCGCGCTTGGTCCGATGGAAGGCCGCGTCGACGAGGGCAAGACGGTCACGCACGACGTGACCCTTCCCGCGAACGCGACGGGAAACGCGACCTTCTCGCTCGCCTGGACGGACGAACCCGCCGGCGCCGGCGCCACGAACGCGCCCGACCGGCTCCAGATGACGATCCTCCTCTCCGACGGCGCGCGCTTCCAGAGCGACGTCGTCGGGAGCGCAGGAGGAAAGGGCGCCCTCGCGCTCACGACGCCCGCCGCGCCGGGCCCCGTGAAGGTGCTCATCAAGGCCGTCGAGTGTGGCGACGAATACGTGGCGGTCGGCCCCGTCAACGTGCCCACGCGCGAGGACCTTCGCGCGTCGTATGCGCTCGCGATCGTCCACGGCGCAACGGCGTGATCACGACGCCGCGAGCGCTTCGACCGCGCCGCTCGTCGTGAAGCCCGGGTTCGGGCCGCCGCCGATCGCGTAGAGCTTCTCGCCGGCGACGACGACGCCGAGGCCGTGACGCGGCGTCGGCAGATCGGGGAGCTTCCTCCACGTGTCGCTTCCGGGATCGTACGCCTCGACCGCGGCGAACGTGCCGCGCGACTCCTCGCCGCCCACCGCGACGAGCGCGCCCGCAAACGGCGCGGCCGCGAAGCCCCCGCGGGCCGTGGGCATCGGGGCGCGCGTCTCCCACACGCCCTTTTTCGGATCGAAGGCCTCGAGGACCGGCTTGTTGGAGGAGAGCGACTGGAGCCGGCCGCCCACGGCATACACGACGCCGTCGACCGCGGCCGCGGCGAGGTGGTCGCGCGCCGTCGGAAGGTCGGGCGCGGTCGACCACGCGTCTGCGCCCGCGTCGTAGACGAGGACCTGCTTCGTCAGCGCGCCGCCCGCGGCGACCCCGCCGACGAGATACGCCTTGCCGTCCACGACCGCCCCCGCGTGCGCGCCCCGCGCCTCCGGGAGAGACGCGACCGGCTCCCATGAGGCGCCTCCCGCCGCGAGCCTGAAGGCAAGCTGCGTCGGCACGAACGCGGAGGTGGTGTAGCCGCCGAGCACGTAGACCGCATTCCCGTGAACGAACGCGAAGGTGTGGTGGATCGGGATCGGGTACGCGGGGCCGGCGCGCCACGCGTCCGCGGCCGTGTCGTAGATCTCGACGACGGTCGAGGCCGCGCCGACGCCCGTGAATCCGCCGATGACGTACACGTCGTTTCCGAGCGCCGCGGCCGCGACCTCGGTGCGCGGCGTCGGCGCAGCCTTCAGGGCGGACCAGGCGTAGGTCGGGCCGGGGTCGCCGTCGGGGCCGCCGGGCTCGCGATCGTCGGCCGGAGGGGAAGCGCAGCCCGCGAGGGCCGCGGCGAGGACGAGCAGGGCGAGCGTCGCGCGCGTCATGCGGGGCGATCCGCTCCCGCGCGCTTCAAGCTATCCCGTGCCCCAGACGTGCGCCGCGACGCGCCTTTCGCGCGGCTTGTTGTCGAGCTCGACGAACACGACCTGCTGCCACGTGCCGAGCAGGGGCTTCCCGTCGCGCACCGGGACGACGAGGTCGGGCTTCAGGAACGCGGCGCGCACGTGGGAGTGGCCGTTGCCGTCGCGCCAGCGTCGCTCGTGGCCGTAGTCGAGTCCCCTCGGAAAGAGACGTTCGAGCGCGGCCGGAAGATCTTCGAGGAGACCCGGCTCGTACTCGATCACCGTGATCGCGGAGGTGCTCGACGTCGTGAAGAGGAGCGCTTGTCCCGTCGCGACGCCCGAAGCGCTGACGACGCTCGCGAGGCGCTCCGTGAGGTCGATGATCTCGACTTCGCCTTTCGTCGCGAGGAGGATGTCCTCGGCGTGCTCTCGCATGGCGGCCGTATCCGCGGGGATCGACAAGGGCCTATCGGCGGGCCTCGATCGGGCGGCGGTCCCGGCTGATCTCCTCTTCGAGGCGCTGCGCGCCCGTGAAGACCTTCGGGACGGCCGTCGAGTTCCGCAGCTCCTCCATGAGGAGGACGTCGTTGATCTCCTTCGCGATCGCGGCGATGTCGCTGATGCTCACGATGCCGGCGAGCTTTCCGTCCCGGTCGACGACGGGAACGCGGCGCACCATGCCCGAGGTCTTGAGCGTGTCGAGCACGTTGAACAGGTTGTCGTCGAGGGTCGCGCACACCGGATCCTTCGTCATCACTTCGGAGATCGAGGTATCCGCGCCCTTGTTGTCGGCGAGGACGTGGCAGGCGAGCTGCCTGTCGGTGACGATTCCCGCGACCTTCCCGCCGTCGACCACAACGACGCAGCCGACGTTCTTGTCCTTCATCATCCGCGCGACGTCCCCGACCGAAGCCTCGACGTCGCAGGAGATGACCTCGTTTGTCATGAAGTGCTCCACGTGCATGACGACGGGTTGCGGCGTCGCGCCGCTTTGGATTGTCTGACCAAAGGCTCGCTCAGCGCAGCTCGCGCGGCGGGCGTCGGATGGGATGGTTGTCGTCGTGGCCGCCCGAGCCCTCGCCGGGGTCCGGTGTCGGCGCGAAAGGTCGTTTGGAGCGGATGGTCGAGGCGTCGGGCTCGTCGCCCGTGAGCGTCTTCACGCGCGCGCTCGCGGGGCGCATGGGCTCGGCCGGGCGCGGGCGGGTTCCATGCCGCGCGTCGTGGTGCTCGTTCAGGTCGTCGGCGCTCGAATACGTCGCATTGCAGATGCCGCATTGCCAGAGGGCCATTCAGGCGTCCTCCTCGTGGCGCGCCGCGCGCTCGCGGGCGCGGGCCGGCCGTGGGGAGAGGGTGTCCGCGGTCTTCGCGCTCACCGCCCCGACCGCGTTCTCGTCACCCGATTCTGACAACGCCGATCGACCCCGCCACCGGGCGTCATGGACCATCGCCTTGTGCTGGTCCACCTCCTCGGCATTGGCGAACGGCTGGCCGCACTCGTCGCACCGCGCGCCCATTCACGCTGGGTCTGGGGCGCGAGCGCGAAGCCGTTTCTGGAACGGGTCTCGAAGGTCACGCCGCAGGTTTGTTGTCGGCGTGCTCGGGGAGCCTGCGGAACGACCACACGAGCGCGGGCGGCGCGACCAGGGTCGTGAGGATGCTCATCGCGACCACGACCGCGTAGAGGCTCGTCGGGATGGACGCGAGGCTCAGGCCCACGAGAGCCACGATGATGCCGACCTCGCCGCGCGGCACCATGCCGATGCCGATCGCGGTCGCGCTCGGCAGGCCGCGCCCGATCGCGCCCAGGCCGCAGCCCGCGACCTTCGTGAAGATGGCGACCGCCGTGACGGCGAGCGCGAACGGCGCGACGGGCGCGAGAACCGCGAGGTCGACGTTGAGGCCGATGTACACGAAGAAGAACGGCACGAGGAACTTCACCAGGGTTTCGAACTCGTGGATGAGGTGCGCGCGGTCGGGCGTGCTCGCGAAGGCCATGCCCGCGAGGAAGGCGCCGATGATCGCCGCAAGGCCGATCGTGCCCGCGAGCGCGCTGAGTCCGAACAGGAAGATGATCGCGATCGTGAAGACCGTGCTCTTCGAGTTGACCCAGCCCCAGCGCGGCGACTTCTTCGGTCGAAGAACGCTCGTCACGACGCGCTCGCCGAGGAACATGAAGATGGCGACGAACGCGAGCGCCTCGACGACCACGATCCCGATCCGCAGGGCGCTCACGTCGCCTCCCGCGGCGAGAGCCTGGACGATGGTCAGGATGGTGAGGCCGAGGATGTCGTCGATGACGGCTGCGCCGAGGATGATGCGCGCTTCCGTCGAGCCGATGACGCCGAGGTCGGCGAGAACGCGCGCCGTGATCCCCACGGACGTCGCGACGAGGGCCGCGCCGAGGAAGAGACCTTCGAGCGTGGGCGCTCCCAGGTATGCCATGATTCCGTAGCCCGCGACGAAGGGCACGATGACCCCGAGGATCGCGACGACGAGGCTCGTCCCGCCCACCCGTCGCATCTCCTGGAGAGGCGTTTCGAGGCCGACGGTGAAGATGAGGAAGATCACGCCCAGCTCGGCGAGGACGGCGAGGATCTCGGTCTCCGAGGAGAATTTCAGCGCGTCCTTCAGGAACGTGTTCCCGAGGATCACGCCCGCGGAGATCTCCCCCACGACCGACGGGATCCGGAGCCATCCCGCGATTCCGCCCACCACTTTCGCGGCGACGAAGATCGCGAAGATCTGGAGGAGGATGAGGCTCTCGGAACCAGCCATGGAGGGCGGGAAAGGCGCGACGCCTCTTGAACCGCTTGGTCACCCGCGGCGGTGCACGTCGCGGACGCTCGCCTGATCCACGGGCATGAGCACGATGTCCTGGACGTTCACGTGACCGGGGCGGGTCACAGCGTAATGGATCGCGTCCGCGACGTCGTCCGGCGTGAGCGGAGTCATGCCCGCGTAGACGGCCTTCGCCCGCTCCACGTCGCCCGAGAACCGGACCTCGCTGAACTCGGTCTCCACGAGGCCGGGATCCACGCTCGTCACGCGGACGCCGGATCCGTGGACGTCGAGCCGCAGCGCCTCCGTGATCGCGCGCACCGCGAACTTGGTCGCGCAGTAGACGGCGCCGCCGCGGTAGACCCAATGGCCGGCCGTCGAACCGAGGTTCACGACGTGGCCCGATCGCCGCGCGAGCATGTCCGGGAGGATCGCGCGCGTCACGCGGAGGAGCCCTTTCACGTTCGTGTCGATCATCTCGTCCCAGTCCTCGGGGCGGCCCACCTGCACGGGGTCGACCCCGCGCGCGAGGCCCGCGTTGTTCACGAGGACGTCCACGTTCCGGAACGCGCCCGGGCGCGCCTCCGCAGCGTGCGCGACGGCCGTCGGGTCCGCGACGTCGAGGACGAGCGTCTCGACGGAGACGCCGTGCTCCGAAGCGATCGCCTTCGCGACGTCCTCCAGGCGGTGCGCGCGGCGCGCGACGAGGACGAGCGACGCGCCGTCCCCGGCGAGACGCCGCGCCGTCGCAAGACCGATGCCGCTCGACGCGCCCGTCACGAAGGCGCGCTTGCCCGCGAGGCCCATGCGCGGGGCAAGGTTCTTTCCCCGAAAGAGGCTTCGCCCGGACGGCCCCGGCTTTTTCAACCCCGGGGACGCGTGATCCGTGGGACGTGGCCGGGGCCACACGGGTACATTGGAGTTCGGGGCCTTCAGCGGTCCACTCCGTGGCATGCGTTTCACACCTCGGGTCGCGCCTGCGGGCGCGACCCTCGGCGCATGCCACTCCGTGCCAGAGAGGGGGCGCTGCGCGCGCCCCCTCTCTGGATTCACCCCCCAGCGGCGGGGGGCTCTGCCCCCCTGCACCCCCCGACGCTTGTCTCTCGAACGAGAGGTTCGACCCGCGGGGCATCCCCCTGCACCCCTCGACGCTTGTCTCTCGAACGAGCCCGCGGGGGGCCTTACCCCCCTGCACCTCCCGGACGCTTGTCTCTCGAACGAGAGGTTCGACCCAGAGCCTCCGAGCGGCGGGTCTACGATGACACGTGTCGCGCATCCGCGCTTGTCTCGCTCGCGCCGACGAGGGTCGGGATATCGGTCGGGCGACCGGGCTGCGCGGGGTCAGGTTCAAGACCGGGTCTGGCATTTTGAACGCATGAAGAAGAAGGGGGAGAAGCTGCCCTCGATCTCCATCGAGGGGCAGAGCAACGCGACCACCGTCTTCCGCGACGGCCGCATCGTGAAGGTCTGCCCCACCTGCGCGTCGGACCTCGACCGCGCGAGCGGGCGCTGCCCGAAAGGGCACTGACGGATCACTCGGGCTCGGGCGCGCCCGCCGTGACGGGGCCGCCGAGCTTCGAGAGGTCAACCTGCTTCAGCGCCTCCGAGAGCGCCGCGAGCACGGCCGGGTCGCGCGGGAGCGTCACGCCGCCGCGCTTGTAGCGCTCGTTGCCCTCCTTGTCGAAGTAGCCGCGCGCGAGGCGCAGATACCGCGTTTCCCGGGTTCCGTCCTTCGCGACGTTGATGCTGAGCTCCAGGAACTCGCCGCCTTGGTTGAAATCGATCCGCTTGGCTTCGAGAGTCTCGAACTCAGCCATGGGGCGAGGAAGCGGGCGGGGTTTGAAAACGATTGTGGTCGGCGCGAAGGCGGGATGCCCCCGCGCGCTCGAGGCGCGCGGGGACGTCCTCGGCGCCGCGGCGCGGCCCCCGTCGACGTCCACCCTCCCGCGATCAGCGCCGGAGGAGGGCCGCGAGGGCGTCCGACTCGGGTCCCGCGTTCGCGGGGGACTGCATCGTCGCGGGGTCGAGCGTCTGCGGGACGAGCGCGGCGAGCGTCCCGTTGCCGCGGAGCGCCGGGCCGGTCGAGAGCGCGGCCACGAAGCCCGCGCCCGGAGCGACCTTGTTCGGCTCCCCCTCGGACGTCGCGCATTTGCCCGTGCAGGCGTCGACGAAGGCGGCCCAGGGGCGGCCCTCCGCGTCGATGACGATGTCCATGAAGTCGTAGACGCCTGGACAGCGCGTCCACGCGCACTTGCCGCGGACGAGCGGGTCGTTCGGGTCGTTCACCATCGTCGTGACGACGAGCGGGTCGTCCGAGAGCGCGTCGAGGACGTAGCCGAGGTAGCCGTTCCAGGTGCCCTCGGTCGCGATGGACTCCTTCGCATCGATGCCGCCCTCGTACGTCGTGCCGTAGTAGGCGAACGCGAGCTTGCCGTCGTCTCCCGCGGCGATCGCCGGGTAGCCCGCGAGCGTCACGTCGGGCGCGCTCAGGATGTGCGCGGGGCCCCAAGTCTTGCCCTTGTCCTTGCTCGCGGCGAGGCGCATGAGGCCGTCCTCGGCGGGCCACATCGCGTAGACGTTGCCCGCGGGGTCCGTCGCGATCGTGATCTCGTGGGTCCCCTCGAGGATGCCGACGGTCTCGTTGATGACGTACGGGGTCCAGAGAAGACCGTCGGTCTCGCTCACGGCGACCATGACCTTGCCGCAGTAGCCGCGCGGCAGGTACACGGTGCCGTCGGGGCCGGTCTTGACGTGGCCGTGGAGGCCGCCGCAGAAGCTGGCCTGCTCGCCGCTTCCGGGCGCGGGGGGCGAGACGCCCGAGTAGGCCGGGGGCAGCTCGTGGAATGAGAGGCCGCCGTCGATCGAGCGCGCGCAGCTCGACTTGTAGACGTGGTTGATGCAGATGTAGAGGAGGTTCGGGTACGCCGGGGTCACGGGGGTGATCTTCGGCTTGCCCGCGACGATCGTCTGGTGGTCCACCACGAGCGGGTCGCCGCACGCGATGGGGTTCGTGATCCAGCTCTGGCCCTTGTCATCGGAGTACGAGAGCCAGTTGCATGCGAGCGCGTAGAGGTCGACGGTGAAGACGCGGTCCGTCGCGGGGTCGACGTACACGTAGGGGTCGAACGTGATCGGGGGGTTGGGGTCGCCATTCGGGAGGCGCGGACCCGTGCTCTTCCAGGTGAGGCCCTTGTCCTCGCTCTTCATGACGAGGGTCCAGGGGAGGCCGAGCGGGTTGTTGTTGCGGAACGTCCCGGCGCTCACGAAGAGGGTGCCGTCCTTCGTCACGCCCACCGTCGGCTCGACGCCGTCCTGACCCGTGTAGAACGGCAGCGAGGTCGAGTTGCGCAGCGCCTCGACGAGCGGCAGGTCGAGCTCGCTCAGGCTCAGCGAAAGGCCCCTGTGGAAGAACAGGCGGTCCGTGTTGACCTGGCCGACGTCGATCACGTTGGCCGTCGAAATGGGCTCCTTCGCAAGGTCGATGCAGCCCGCAAGGAGGCTCGTCGCCACGAGAGCGAGGACGATGGAGAGGGACTTTCCGCGCATGGTGGCGAACCCCCGGAAGCCCGCTAAAAGGCTTGTGGCATGCCCCTTTCCCGGGAAGGCTCAAGAACGTCCGTCCCGCTCACCCCGCATGCGCATCGACGACGTCCACGCGGTCGAGGCCCGCGCGCCGCCGGAAGCGGTCTGGGAAGCCGTGCAGGCGACGCTCCTCAAGTCCTTCGCGGGACCGCGGGCGGAGCGTTCCGCGCGGTGGCTCGGGTGCAGCGTGACCGCCTCCGGCGGGCGTCTCCCCGCCGTCGGCGCCACGATTCCGGGATTCCGCGTCGTGGAAAGCGAGGCCCCCCGGCGGCTCGTCCTGGGCGGCGCTCACCGCTTCTCCGCATACACGCTCACCTTCGAGATCGAGCCGCGGCCCGGGGGAAGCGTCCTGCGCGCCGTCACCGCGGCCGCGTTCCCGGGAATCCTGGGCGCGCTCTACCGGGGCATGCTGTTCCTCGCGCACGGCCCGTTCACGCGCCGGATGCTCCGGGCCGCCGCGCGGCGCGCGGAGCGGCTCACGAGAAGCCCGATGCCGGGCACGCCTTGAGGGGCTGCGTCGGCTCGAAGCGGGCGCCTTCGGCGAGGCCCGCCTGGGCGAGGGCGGCGCGGATGGCCTCCGCCGCGCGCTGGCCTTCGCCGCCGTTGAAGCCCTCGATCAGGGTGACCTTGCGGGCGGCGTCCACGTGCACGTGGGCGAGAAGGAGGAACTCGCGCGACATCCCGCGGCCCGCCATCCCGGGGAGGCCCTTCGTCTGGTACGAGCGCACGCGGGACATCGGCCGGTCGGCGCCGAAGGCGTGGATGCCGGGCTTGACCTCGGTCACGTACCGGCCCTCCGGCAGGCGGATCGACTTCAGGAGGGCGAGCACGTCCACGGGGCCCCGGAAGCGCTCGCGCGCTTTGACGTTTTCCCCTCAATCGCGTTCAAAGTCGCCGTGGCTCACCTCGTGGACCGGGACGCTCGACTGGAGCGTGAGCCAGTCCCCGAGGATGTCCGCGACGAGCTCCCGGGGGTCGCCGCGGGGGCTCTCCACCGTGAAGTAGACGCGTGGGCCCGAGAAATGACCGGCGCGGATCGCGGCCTGCAGGTCGGTCTCGAAGCCGGGGGTCGCCGCCTCCGGGTCGTCGACCCAGGCGCGGAACGGCTCCTCGGCGCCGGGCTTGACGAGGGCGCGGACGAGGTAGAGGCCCATGAGGGCCGCGAAGGCCGGATTCCGTGAAAGCCCTTGCGGCCGAGTCACGCGAGGCGTTCAGGGCACGCCTCGCGCCGGCTGCAGCTTGCGCACTTGCCCGGCCGGTTGTGGTTGCGGTGCGCCGTGCCCGTGAGGTCCGCGAGCTTCATGCGGAGGATCGTCTCGAGGACCTTGTCCCGGATCTCCTCCGTGTAGGGCACGGTGAAATGGCCCGTCGAGTAGGAGATGATGCCGTGGGGGGGACGCTCCCCATACGTCTCCTCGACGAGGAGGCAGTACGTCGCGCACTGGAGGACGTGGCTTTCGTGCGGCTTCTGCGGCGTGGCCCCGGTCTTGACCTCGACGGGGATGTAGTGGGGCCCGTCGCGCACGATGTAGTCGGGCCGGCCGCCGACCTCGTAGCGGCCGCTCCGGAGGGTCGCCGCGGGTTGATCGAGGTCGCTGTAGGTCAGCTCGCCCGCCACGAATCCGGCGGTGCGGCCGAACTTCTCGGCCTCGTCCTGCTTGCGGAGCGCGTGCACGAGGAAGCCGAGCGACACGAGGAGCCACACGAGGGACAGCATCATCAGGATGTTCGCGTAGAACCCTTCCAGGAACACGACCTCGATCGCGAGCGTCGCCGCGCTTGCGGCGACGAGCGCGAGATAGAGGGCCGTCTGGAACGCCTCGCCGTGCTCCGCGATGATGCGTCGCCAGCGCGCGACGTCCTTGCCCTTCTCGGCGTGCTTGCGCACGCCTTCCGAGAGGACCGCGTCGTCCCCGTGATGGCCGCTCTTCGCGAGGTACCACGAGAGGGGACAGTACGTGTAGCGTTCGATGTCCGCCGCGCTGTACCCCATCGCCCCTGGGTTCTCGGGGAACCCTCATGAAGGCTTCCGAACCGGGCGTCCGCCTCCGCTTCAGCGGGGGTCGCGCGCGAGGCCGAGCGCCGCGAGCGGGCGGCCCGCGTCGGGTCGCCCGGCGTGCGCGAACGCGCGGGCTCCGTCGGGCCGGCGTCGCAGGCGGACGAGGCCGGCGCCGACGTTCGTGACCTCGAGGACGCCCTCGGGCAGGCGGAAGCGGACGGTGGGTCCCGAGAGGAGAGGCCTCACGAGGACGGGTTCAGGCGTCGCGCCGGGAAGGCGCGCCGCGGCGTCGGCGACGACCGCGTCGAAGCCCTTCCGGTAGGGCCAGTAGCCGAGGAAGCTCCGCCCCACCGCGAACAGCGCGGTGAGGCCGGCGGCGGCCGTCGCGCCCGCGAGGGGTCCGTTGCCGCGCGCGTCCACGACGAAGACGATGGCGTACGCGACGGCTGCGGCGATCGCGACCGTGAGCGCGACGTCGAGCGCGAGCCAGGGAAGGAAGGGAAAGCGGAACCCTTCAGCTTCGCTTCGCGGCAACCTGCTTGATCTCCGCGAGCTCGTCCTGCTTGTAGACGAACTGGAGGCGCTTGCGCTTCGCGAAGGAGGCGCGCTTCTGGATGAGGGCGCCCACGAGGAGCGGCAGGCCGAGCGTGACGTCGACGTAGGCCTGGCTCTTCTTCGCATCCTTCGCGATCTTGCCCCAGCTCTGCGCTTCCTCGAACGTGCAGCCGGAGAGGCCGCCCCAGTGGGGCGCGTCGGTCGTGAGCTGCACGGCGTAGTGGTGGCCGCCCGGGTCGTAGCCCATGAGCTCCGAGATGACCTCGGTTTGCTGGATGTAGTTCTTCGGGATGCCGCCCGCGAGGTAGACGACGCCCGTCTTCTTGCTCTTGAACTTGATCTGGGAAAGCTCGTACGCGTCCTTGATCGGGTCGATCCACGGGTACGCGCGCTTCGCCTTCTTGGCCTTCACGTACTCGCCGACCATGCCGATGCCGATCGAGGAGTCGTTGAGCGCGGGGACGAAGATGGGCACGTCGTGCTTCGCGGCCGCGACGACCCACGAGTCCGGGTCGTCGAAGTGCTCGCCGAAGAACTTCATGATCTCGCGGGTCGTGTGGCCGCGGGGCTCGAGCTTCGCGACAAGCTCCGCAAGGTACTCGTCCGTCTCGCGGAACTTCTCCTCGTCCACGAGGGTATCGTAGAGGCGGTCGAGGAAGAATTCGCGCAGGAGCAGGTCGTCCGCGTGGGGGGACGAGCGCCAGAAGTTGTAGCCGCGCGCGGCGTACAGGTCCTGGTAGGGCTGCGCGCCCGTCGTGACGATGACGTCGACGAGGTTGAAGCGCACCATGTCGCGGATGACGCGGCGCAGGCCGCCCGCCATGAGCGACCCGGCGATGCCGAGCACGATCGTGGGGCGCTCGGGGTCCGTGAGCGCGTTTTCCCAAACCTGGAGACACGTGCCGAGGTTGCGGGCCTGGAACGACATGCCCTTGTAATTGTCGAGGAGGTCCGCGACGGTCGAGACCTTCTCGAGCTCGATCTGGTTGATGGGGGTCTGGAGAAGGTCCTTCTTGCCGATCTTTTTCGAGCGCGCCATACCCGGTCCCCGTGTCGCGCGGGGAAGGCCGGTTCCTTCTAAAAGGCTTCCGACGGATCAGAGGGGCGAACGCGCGACGAACGGGTGCTCGACGAAGCGGTACGCGGCCACTTCGAGCGTGAGCTTGCCGCCGATCGCGCCGAAATCGCCGAGGATTTTCCAACGACCGACGAGCGGGTCGAGCTGGGCCTCCTTGAATTCCTCGCACTTCGCGGTGCACGTGCGCGCCGCGATCGGCTGGCGCTGGCCGTTGTCGGGGCCGACGAAGACGAGATGATGGGAGAAGAACCGCTCCGTCGCCCCGTCCACGGTCACGCGCACGCGGGAGGTCCCCGCGTCGACCGTGAAGAATCGCTCGAGCGGGCCGTACCCCGCGCGCTCCTCGCGCGCGAGCATCGAAACGACGACGCTTCCCACGTTACCCGCGTAGTCGGTCCCCGAGGCGACGAGGCGAAGCTCGAGGTCGTCGCGCACGAAGTCGACGTCCGTGAACATCCGGACGGCCGGGTCGTACTCGAACGTGGCATACGTGCGGTTGTTGCTGAGGAGCGTGGTCGTCCACCGCCCCTTCGCGTCGGGGCCGGCGAGGAACGCTTGCGCCTGGACGTCGTCGACGCGTGTCCACCACGTCGTGCCGTTCGCAAGCGGCCACTGGAGGAACTTGACCTCGTTGCCGCGCTGGCGCGCCGAGAGGTCGGACGCCGAGATGGGGCCAACGAGCGCCATGTCCCAGATCTCGTCCCACATCGCGATCTCCGGGTTGTCGGTCACGAGCCGGTACTGACTTGGGGAGACGTCCGCGACGATGAGGGTGAACGTGGCCACGACCGTCGTGTCGGAGACGGCCTCGTAGCGCCACCAGTCGCCGAGGGCCCACCGGGGCGGCGCGGAGACGGGGGCGAGGTCCGCCGCGGGCGCCGTCGCGTTCGCGTCCGGCGCCGTCAGGTTCCCGACGCCCGCGAGCGAGGCGGGCCGGACGGCGGCGCCGGTCGCCGCGTCCGGGATCTCCGTGATGCAGCCCGCGAGGGCGGGGGCGGCGAGGAGCGCGAGGAGCGCGATCGGGAGGAGCCGGTGGACGGGCACGCGCGGGGAGTGGGATCGACCTGTCAAAGCCTTTCCGATGGCCGGTCGCGGGGGCCGCGGGGTTGCCGGGTCCACGCGGACGGCCCTTGACAGCCCTTATATATGCCATTCTGGATGGAAGCCTCCGAGGACCCTTCCTCTATGTTCCAACCCGCCGGGGACACCCTCTTCACGAGGGTGCGGAACCTCGAGTCCGCGCTCGGCTTCAAGCGCCTTTTCCTCAAATTCGAAGGCTCGAACCCCACGGGCACGCAGAAGGACCGCATCGCGCAGATGCACTACGAGGACGCGCACGAGAAGGGCTTCGACACCATCACGCTCGCGACGTGCGGCAACTTCGGCGCGGCGATCGCGTACGCGTGCTCGAAGAACGGCATCCGGCCCGCGATCTTCGTCCCGAGCGACTACCACGCGGTGCGCGTCGCGGAGATGGAGAAGCTCGGCGCGCACATCACGCGCGTGCCCGGCGACTACGAGGACGCGGTCGCCGCAAGCCGCGAAGCCGCGCGCCGCGAAGGGTGGTACGACGCGAATCCCGGCGGCGCCGACCAATGGTCGATCGCGCGCCGGGGCTACGGGATGATCGCGCGCGAAATCGTGGACGCCCTTGGACGCATGCCCGACACCGTCGCCGTCTCCGTCGGGAACGGCACGACGCTCGCGGGCGTGTTCCAGGGCTTCAAGGAGGTGATGGGGGAACGCGGCTTGGATCGCGTTCCCAGAATGGTGGCGGCTTCGACGCCGCGCGGCAACCCCGTCATCAAATCGTTCAAGCAGGGCTCGCGGGTCTGCCTCGACCTCAAGCCCGCGGAGATCCGCGAAACCGAGGTCAACGAGCCTCTCACCAACTGGCATTCCTTCGACGGCGACCGCGCGCTCGAGGCGCTCCACGAATCGCGCGGCTTCGCCGAGTACGTCTCCGACGCGGAGATGCGACGCGTCACGATGATGATCCGCAACGTCGAGGGCATCAACGTCCTCACCGCGAGCACGGCGGCCGTCGCCGCCCTTGCGCGCGTCGCGACGACGCACGACCTCGGCGACTGCCACGTCGCGGTCCTCACGGGCCGCCGCGTCCCGGCGCGCCGCCCCGAGCAGCCCCTTGCGAAGGCGGCGCGCCCCGCGGAGGCGCCGCCGTCGTGACCGCGGTGCCCGACCCGGCCGCGACGATCCCCGCGATCGTGCTCTGCGACGGCAAGTTCGCCCACGCCGACGGCAAGACCGCGCACGGCCTCGTGCGCCACAGCGAACTCTACGACATCCAGGCCGTGATCGACGCGACGCTCGCGGGCCGCGACGCGGGCGAGGTCCTTGATGGTCGCCCCTGCGGCATCCCGATCGTCGCGGACCTCGAATCCGCGCTGGCCGCCGCGCGCCGCGCGCCGAAGATCCTGATCCTCGGCGTCGCCACGGACGGCGGGCGCATCCCGCCCGACTACTTCCCCGTCCTCGAGCGCGCCATCCGCGCGAAGCTCGACGTCATGTCGGGCCTCCACGAGGAGCTGAACGACCAGCCGCGTCTCGTCGCCCTCGCGAAGGAGCGCGGCGTCACGCTCACGGACGTGCGGCGCGCGCCCGCCAAGCGCGACCTCCATTTCTTCACGGGCAAGATCGAGGAGGTCACGTGCCCCGTGATCGCGGTCCTCGGCACCGATTCGGCGATCGGCAAGCGCACGACGGCGCGCCTCCTCGTGAAGCGGCTGAACGAGCGCGGCGCGAAAGCCGTCTTCGTCGGCACGGGCCAGACGGGCCGCATGCAGGGCGGCCGCTACGGGATCATCCTCGACTCCATCATCAACGACTTCGTGACGGGCGAGATCGAGCACGCCGTGCACGAAGCGTGGAAGCACGAGAAGCCCGACATCATCGTGGTCGAAGGTCAGGGGGCGCTGACGCACCCTGCTTATCCGGGGGGGTTCGAGATCATTGCGGGGGCTCGGGTGCGGGGCATTGTGCTGCAACATGCTCCGGGGCGCAAGACGCTCGATGGGTTCCCGCAGTATCCGATGCCGGATCTGGGGCGGGAGATCCAGCTTCTCGAACTCCTGAGCCTGAGTCCCGTGATCGCGATCACGCTGAACCACGAGAATCTCGACAAAGCGGGCGTCGAGGCGTGGAAGGCGCGGCTCGCCAAAGAACATGGGAAGCCGGTCACCGATCCGCTGTGGGATGGGGCGGACGCGCTGGTGGAGGCGGTGGCGCAAACGTACGGGATCGACGTGAAGCGTTGAGCGTCGACGTTCGTGACAGAAGCATGGTCTGGAATGCCCAAAGTCGGACCGCGATCCTCAGCGCAAGATTTCACTCGGTCGCCGATGAGTCACGAACCGGCTGACCCCGTCCGCTGGAGGGTAGCTAGCCTCTTGCGCTCGTCCGCTCGAGGGCCCCGCGTCGGCGGGTGCAGGGGGCGGAGCCCCCTTGCCGGCTGACCCCGTCCGCTGGAGGGTAGCAAGCCCCTTGCGCTCGTCCGCTCGAGGGCCCCGCGTCGGGGGGTGCAGGGGGGCGGAGCCCCCTTGCCTCACGGGAGGAGTCCAGAGGAGGGGGCGAGTAGCCCCCTCCTCTGGCACGAAGTCGCACAGGCCCCGCAGGGCCTGTGCGACGGAGTGTCGCTGTAAGGGGTCGCGCGGGCGTGGAAGGTTCGGACCTGCGTGGAAAGCCGTTGGAGGCGACTTGCCGATCCGCGACGATGCTTCGGGTATGGCTGCGTTGAGGCTGCGTCCCCGCGCGACCCCATGCCTCGATGGGCCCCCGTGAAAGATATATCGACCGCAACGACCACGGTGGGTGGATGCCCGCCCGCCCGGGTTTTCAGGGATTCTTAATCGATGCAGCCGATATCGAGCCAGCCGTCGAAGAGGTCGTGGGCGAGGCGGCGTTGAACCGGTTCGACCACCTCGGCGTGGGCGAGGACAGCGTCCACCTCGACGCCGGGGGCGGCGAGGTCCGCCCGCTCGAGCATGGCGCGGAGGATCGCGGGGGTCGTCTCCAAGTGGAACTGCACCGTCCACGCGAAGGGGCCGAGGCGGGCGGCCTGCTCGAGGCCAGCGTCCGAGACGGCGAGGTTCGGAGCGTCCGCGGGCCGGGCGTAAGCGTCGCCGTGGCAGTGGAAGGCCTCGAAGCGCTCGGGGAGGACGTTGAAGAGCTCGTCCTTCCGGCCTTCGTCCGAGAGCCGCACCTCGCCGAAGCCGATCCCCGGGGCGGGGCCCTTGAACGCCCGGCCCCCGGCGGCGACGGCCGCGAGCTGCGCGCCGAGGCAGACGCCGAGAAACGGGGTGCGGGTCTGCAGGGCTTCGCGGACGAGGGCCAGCTCGCGACGGAGCCAGGGGGCGCCGTCGAGGTCGTAGGCGGCCTGCGGGCCGCCGAGCACCACGAGGCCGCGGTGGCCCGAGACGGTGCTCGGGAGGGTTCGTGCCACGCCTCGAGGACGCGCGCGCGGAGCCCGCGGCCCGCGATCGCGTCGAGGATGCGACCCGGGGCCTCGGCGGGCGCGTTCTGCACGACGAGGATCGGGTACGGGGGCACGGCTTTCACACGGCGGGGCGTGGGCTTGAACCCCGCGACGCCGCCGGCGGCAGTTTCATGACCGGCACCCCCGATCGCGCCGCGTGTCGGCGTCTCGGAGCGCGCGAGGCAGGGGCGTTCGCGGGGTCCCCGGCGCGTCGCTTGCGTTCTTCGACGAGGTGCGCGTCGCGGAGCCGCGCCTCGCGCCGCGCGCGATCGAGACGACGATCGCGTTCGTCCCTGCGAAGGGACGCGTGAAGCGCTTCACGCTGCGCTACCGCTACGACCGCGCGGTCGTGGGGAACGGGTGGCGCGCGGCGAACCACGCGCGGGTCCTCGCGGCGACGCCCGCGGTGAACTACGCGCTCTTCGCGAAGCGGCTCGTGCTCGACTACGCGGTCACGAAGGAGGATCGCGCGTGGATCGAGCGCGCGATCGCGGTGACGGCGCGCGAGCAGGTGCTGAACCGCTTCGCGACGGAGTCGCCGCACCCGCTCATCCTCCCGGAGTACCACACGCCCGTCGGGGATTTCGTTCCCGCGATGGTGGAGCGCACCGCCAGGCTCGTTGCGGGCCGCGACCGCGCCCCGCGCGGCGAGGCCGCGCCCGCGTCGGACCCGGGCCGGTTCGCGGTGCTGTCCTCCGGCGGCAAAGAGTCGCTCCTCACGTACGGCCTCCTGAGGGAGCTCGGGCGCGAGGTGCATCCCGTGTTCGTCAACGAGTCCGGGCGGCACTGGCACACGGCCCTCACGAGCTGGCGCCACCTCTCAGCGGCGGACCCGCGCGCGCGGAGGGTCTGGACGGACGTGGACCGGCTCTACGTCGGCGCGAACCGCATCCTCCCGTGCGTCCGGCCCGATTTCCAGCGCGTCGCGGCCGACGTCTATCCGACGCAGCTCTGGACGTTCAGCAACTACCAGCTCGCGGCGCTTCCCGTCCTCTGGGCGGACGGCGCGGGGACGCTTGCGATGGGGAACGAGTACGACGAGGGGCCGTGGCCGGAGGTGAAGGGCGTTCGTCACTGGCATGGGATCCACGACCAGAGCGTCGAGTTTGACGCGGCGGCCTCGGAGTACTACGTAAGAAAGGCTTGGGGCGTCGCGCAGACGAGCCTCGTGCGGCCGCTGACGTGCTACGCGATCCAGGGCCTCCTGGGGACGCGCTACCCGGATCTTTTCGAGACGCAGACGTCGTGCCACGCGACGACGATCCGCCGCGATGCACGCGGGGACACGACGGTCGTGCCCTGCGGGCGCTGCTCCAAATGCCTCGGCGTCCTGCTCTTTCTCGGCGCGAACGGCCTCGACGCGACGCGCATCCGGTACCGGAGCGAGGACGTGGGGGCGCTCGCGGCGCGCGTGGGCGACACGCGCCTCAAGCTCGACGAGGGCGAGGCGGAGCACGCGCTTGCGTCGTTGGTGGCGCGCGGGTGGCGGTTCGAAGGCTCGGCGAACGGCTTCGAGCCTCGCCGCCACCGCGGCGCGGTCGCGCTGCACGAGCGCGGGTGGCGCCCGCCCCGCGGGATCGGGGCGGGCCTCCGGCGCATCTTCCGCGAAGGGCTCAGCGCAGGTCGACGTTGAGGTTGTTCGCGTAGGTGGGCGGCGTCGTGAAGTCGCCGTACACCTGGGCGCCAACCTCCGGGAGGAGGACGACCTGGATGGCCTTCCGCGGCGCAAGGGCCGTCGGGGTGTCAAAGGTGACCTCGACGAGGTCGCCGTGCGAGATGACGTTCGATCCGTCGCCGCCGCGGAGCCACGTGAGCGTGAAGAGCGGCGCGGTGTCGACCGAGTAGTGCCGAACGTTCACGCCGTCCGAGTATCGGACGACGAGCTTCGAAAGGTCGGACGGGGGCGCCCCCGCCGCGAGTTCGACGTTGTACTTGAGGCGGTAGATGTCGGCCGACGTGCTGTTGCGGGTACCGTAGATACCCACGATCTGCACGTTCGACGAGACTTCGTTCGTCGCCTGCTTCCCCGTGAGGGACGCGCGCTGCTGCAGTTGGCCAGACGTGCCGATCAGGACGGCGGCGGCGACAGCGGCCACGAGCACCATGGCGATGAAGACGATCAGCGTACCGACGCCGACCTCGGCGCGGTCGTTGGCGATCTTACGGGAAGCGGCGTTCGCTTTCATTCGATTCCCGCACAGGCTCGGTCGGAGGGGGGACATAACAGTCGCGTTTGTGGCCCGTCGGCCGAGGTCCCCTCGGCGAATCATTCCGGAATGGGTTTCCCGTAGAGATAGGCGTGGGGCGGATCGTAGACCTGGTAATAGTTCCTCAGGAGACGGAGCCGCTCGTACCCGGCGCCCTCGTAAAGCGCGATCGCCGCCCTGTTGTCGACATGCACCTGGAGGACCACGCGGAGGCATCCTTCCCGCGCAAGGCGCCGCTCGATGGTCGCGAGGAGACGCTTTCCGAGGCCGCGCCCGCGGGCTTCGGGGTGGACGTTCACCGTGTAGATGGTTCCGACTTTCCACCCGCCGTGGACGAAGGCCCCCACAAAGCCGATGAGCTCGCCTTTCTCGACAAGCTTCAGGTTGACGCTTCGCGCGCGCTCGAGCGCGTACCGGTAATCCTCGACGTCGTAGGCGACTTCTGGCGGGTAGCATGCCCGCTCGAGGGCCAGGAGCCGTTCGAGGTCGCCGGGACGCGCCTCGACGACGCGGGCGGTCAGAGAAACCCTCCGATCGTGGGCGCGTCCAGGAAGTCGGCGTCGTAGAAGCGGCGCGTCTCGTCCTCCGCATCGCGATCCGGGGCGAGCGCCGTGACGATGCGGTGGCGCACCACGAGATCGGTCGCGACTTCCGCGGCCCGTCGCGCCACCGCCTCCTGGACCGAGAGCCGGTAGCGCGCCTCGTCGACGAGGTGATAGGCGGAGCCGACGAAATGGTCGCGCTCCGCGAGCGCCGCGAGGATGCGGGCGAGGCCCTCGCGCGCGGAGGCTTCGAGATCGGGCGCATGATCGAGGCCGGCGACGCGGCCACGTGGCGTCAACCCGCCGGCTTCGTCCATCGAGAGGATGCGGAGCCCGTCGCCGTCGCGTTCTCCCGTGAGCCATGCGAGGTCGGGCGCGAGGTAGAACGGGCGCCGCACGACGTCGCGCTCCTCGAAAGGCTCGAGCGCCTCCTCCATGAGGTCCGCCGAGGTGGCCTCGACGCCCCCTTCGCGGGCGAGGGCTTCGAGTCCCTCGCTCGTGAATGTCTCGCCGCCGCGCGCGACGATGCCCGCGAGCGCGGCCGCGGCGTCTCCCCAGGCGTGGGCGCGGCGCGCGCGTCGACGGAACTCGGCGTGGCTCGCGCGCGATTCCTCGACGAGCGTCGCGAGGCGTTCGCGCGCCACGCTCGCGATGGACGCCTCGAAGGCCGCATCGAGCGAACCCGGGGCCGACTCGACGCCGCGGCACGTCCAGTTCACGTACGCCTCGACGCGCGCGCCGAAATAAAGGTGGAACGGGAACGTGCGGCAGTGGAGCGGCCGCGCCTCATAGGCCGTGCAGCTGCGGTCCCTGAGGAGCGAGCACGCGCCGCACCCCCCCTGGAGCGCGAGGTACGAGCGATCGCCGTGCGCCAACAGCTTGAGCGGCGTGACGCGGGTTCGGAGCGCGCGCGCCTCCGCGGACGAGACCTCCGGCTGGAACGTGCAGCAGAATCCGCAGCCATCGAGGCATGCGAAGGCCTTGCCGCGAAGCTCGCGGCGGTCGACGTCCACGACCGGTGACGGCCCGTGACCGGGCATCAACCTTGCTGAGCCGCGCCCGCCGGCTCCTCCGGCATGACGAGGAGCGCGACCAGGTATGCGATGACGCCCGGCACGAGCGCGGTGAACAGGATCACGAGCACCGTCACGAGCCGGACGATCGTCGGGTCCACATCGAGATATTTTGCGAGGCCGCCGCACACGCCGCCGATCACCCGATCGGTCCGCGAGCGGTAGAGTCGCTTGGGTTCGCTCATTGCCTCAGGATCGGCCTCCCCGCGTTTGGCTCCTTCGCCGCTCATGGTAGCGCAGGAGGCCATATGCCGCGATGGCCCCCATCCCGGGGACGAAGGCGGTCCCGAACGCGGTCCTGAGGGTCCACGGGCCCGCCATCTCGGGGGGCGGCCGCGCGATGCCGGATGACATGATCTCCGCCACGAGGACCAAGGCGGCGAATCCGAGGGCCGTGAGCGAGGGGACGTCCTCCCGTTTGAGCATGAGCCAGGCGAGGAAGCCCATCGGCACGACGGCGAAGGCGAGGCCCCCCAGGACGAGGGCGCCGAGCGCGCGGAGCGCGACGTCCTCGGTCAAAACGAGTCCTCGACAATCTCGAGTTCGATCTCGCGTCCGCCGTGATCGTACGCGCGCCACGTGCCGTGGCGGTATGGGTTCGCGACGATGACGTGCGTGTGGCCGAAATACCGGAAGAGGCTGAGGTCCGCGTCGCTCGGGATCGCGTACGGGCTCGGGTGGCTGTGCACGGTTCCGATGATCGAGGGGTCGACCGGCAGGTTGTAGAGCGGAAGGAGCGCGTGGCGCTCGCCCCCGATGGTCGCGGGGACGAGGATGAGCTCCGTCACCGTGTCGCCCTCCGCGCGCAGCGTCCCGCCGAACTCGTGCGGATGCGAAGCCTTCGCGGCCTCGAACACCATCTCGAGGACGTCGCGGCGGATCTTGGTGACTTTGCGGACATATTCCGGTTCTTCGTCCTCGGTCTCGTCCGCGAAGCGTTCCGCGGCGGGGTCGGGCGCGTGATCCTCGGGCGTCGTGGAGCCGAAAAAGCGCTTGAGACGCCGCAGGAAACCCACGATCCGGGGGACGCGGCGCCGCGCGAAATAGCTTCCGAAACGGCGGGAATGCCCTCAAACCATCGGCAAAGCTATGCAGGGTGGGTCGTCTCGGAGTGCGGGAGGGTCTCCATGCCGCCCGCGTACGTGAAGACGTGCCGCGACCTCCTCTGTTACGAGGCCGCGAAGCTCGAGGCCGTCGCCGCGCGCCGTCCCGGGGACGCGAGGTTCATCCTCGATCGCGTCAAGACCCTCCGCGTGGGACCTCTGCGCTTCGATGAAGTCGAGGACCCCGCGCGCTGCCTTTTCGACGGGATCGAAGCGGCGCCGGGAGGCGAGTGGCTCGTTCCGTTGGAAAAGGGAGGCCTGGAAGTCGCTTCCAACCTCGTCCCCGCCTGCGAAAGCTGCCGGGCATCCAAAGGCAACCGCGACGTCCTTGCCTGGTACAAGGATCGTCGGGTCCGCGTGCCTCGCGCGGTGTGGCGCCGTTACCTGCGCGCCATCTACGACACGTGGGAGAAGCAGGGCATCCTCGAAGGCCCCGTGCCCGCTTCCGAGGCGAAGCGATGGTCCACGGTCGACGTCGAGCGCTGATCAGCGCAGGCGTTCGCGAAGCCGCGTCATGAACTGGTTGCGGAACCGGATGAACCTCGCGCGTTCGCGCGAAGCGCCGACGTGCAGCTCGTCATCGGGGCTCATGTCCTGCTCGAACTGACCATCCACCACGACGATCGCCTCCTTCTCGCGGTGGAGCATCCGGATCGCGAGATCGACGGTGCTCGGGAGAACCATGGGTCGCGACGCGAGGCTGAAGGCGGCAAGCGGGACGACGATCATGCCGTCGACGCGGGGATCCACGATGGGTCCGCCCGCGCTCATCGCGTACGAGGTCGAGCCCGTGGGCGTGGAGACGATGAGGCCGTCCGCGCGGATCGCGAGCCGGTCCCATTCGCCCCAGGCGAGGTCGAACGACACGAGTTTGCTCACGCGCTTCGACTTCACGACGACCTCGTTCGTCGCGTTCGGGAGCGCCTTGCCGTTGAGCGTGACGCTGAGCTTCAGGCGACTCTCGACGAAGTAGTCGCCCGAGAGGAGGCGGTTGAGTCCGTCGGAAAGCTCGATCGGCTCGATCTCCGTGAGGAAGCCCAGCTCGCCCACGTTGATGCCGAAGATCGGCGCGGGGTTGAGCTGCAGCGTGTGGAGAAGCGTCCCGTCGCCGCCGACCGCGACGATCGCGTCCACGCGCATGTCCTCGATGGGTTGCGCCGCGACGTTCACGCCGTCGAACTGCTTCGCGACCTCCGGCTGGACGACGAGGTCCGCCTTGCCCGCGAGGTAATCGTGGACGTGCCGCGCGATCTTCACGCGGCGCGGGTCGTCGGGCTTCGTCGCGATGCCGATCCTCACGTGAGCACCCCTTCCATCGCCGAGAGCATCTCGGGACCCGAGGCCGCCACCACGCTCGTGCGGGGCTTGAGCGACAGATCCATCTCGAGCTCCGCGCCGTGCGCGTCGAGCACGCGGCCGCCGGCCTCGCGGACGATGAGCGTCGAGGCGGCGACGTCGATGACGCGCATGCGCTCCGGCGCGTAGAAGTAGAGGTCGAGCCCGCCCGAGGCGACGAAGCACATCTCGAGCGCGGCAGCGCCGAACGAGCGGACGTTGAAGGGAAGCCGCGCGAGCGCGATGGCCTTCGGGCCCGCGTACTTGCCGAGCGTGGGCGCGACGAGGAGGTCGTCCGGATCGTAGGGCCGCGTGCGGATGCGCTCGCCGTTCAGGGTCGCGCCGCGGCCGCGCACCCCGGCGTACACGTCGCCCGTCGCGACGTTCAGCACCACGCCGCAATCCACGTCGGAGAGGCGCCTGCGCCCGAGCGCGAGCGAGATGCAATAGAGCGGGATGCCGCGGCTCGCGTTCGTCGTCCCGTCGATCGGGTCCACGACGAGGAGCCGGTCGCCGCCGTAGGCGACCTCCCCCGCCTCCTCCGAGAGCACGTTCCAGCCCCGCCGCTCGGCGTGCTTGAGGATGATCGCCTCCGCGAGGCTGTCCACGGCCTTCGTGAACGTGCCGTCCGCGCCCATGCCGACGACGCGGCCGAATCCGTCCACCGGCGCTGCGCGAACCGCGCCCGCGACTTCGCGCGCGATGGCGGTGAGCGCCTCCACGTCCGGGTGCACGCTTCGACATGGGCGCGTCGGGCATAAACTTCCTCCCTTGCGGCCGTGGGCCCGCTCCCTGTCGGAAAACTCGACAAGCTCATGAACCCCCGAGGGTCTTGGAGGCGCGTGCCGGTGGAGCGGGAAAGCAAGGTCCCGGACGACCCCGTGGACGCGTTCGTGCAGCGCGCCATGAACGGGTCGAAGGGCGGGGCGAAGATCCTCGCCGACGCGCTCAAGGCCGACGTGGCGCTCCTTCCGCGCGTCGTGCCGCTTCTCAACCATGACAAGCCCAACGTGAAGGCCGGCGCAGCCGAGGCGCTCCAGGAGATTGCCCCCGCGCACTCGGCCGACCTCGCCCCGCACGCGGCCGTCTTCGTCGCGGGCATCGCGTCCTCCCAGGGGGACTCTCGCGCGATGGAGGCGATCCTGCGCGCCTTCAACGACATCGTGCCGCTCGCCCCCGCGAGCCTCGACGGCGACGGCGTGCGCGTGCTCGAAGCGGTGCTTTCGAAGCGCCCGAAGCCCGAGCTCGCCGAAGCCGTCTACATGGTGCTCGGCCGCTGGGGCGGGACGAGCCCCGAGCGCAGCGCCGCCATCCTTCCGCTTCTCTCGAAGGGCCTCTCGGGCAAGCCCCGCGAGCCCGTCGCGAAGGCGCTCCTCCTCGCCGCGGCCGACCTCGCGCGCGGCCCCGGCGCGGCCGACGCCCGCAAAGCGGTCCGCGACGCCGTCGCCCCGCTGCGCGGCCACCCCTCGCCGCTCGTGCGCGAGCGCGCCGCGAAGCTCGTCGTCGAGCTCGACCGGGCGGTCTGAACTCGACGGGAAGCATCGCTTCGACTGATCCGCTTTTGTCGTCTCGAGTCCATCGCGGCGTCATGCCCCGCCGCAAGTACGGCCGCCTCACGAAGCCGATCGGAACGGCCGCCGGGAAGAACTCCTCCGCCGCGAAGCGCGCCGTGTGAGTACGAGTCAGAGAGTGAAAACAAGATCCACGCCGATAGAGGACACGACGCGGGTTTGGGTCGGGGGTCCAGGGGGCGGCAGCCCCCTGGTCCACGGGAGGGGCCGCGGCGTTACGCCGCCGCGGCGGCGACGTTCTGCGGAACGTCTTCGCCTTGCGTTCGGCGGAACGCCGCGGCGAGCACGAACCCGCAGGTTCGTGCGGAGTCCAGAGGAGGGGGCGGATAGCCCCCTCCTTTGGCACGGAGTCGCACGGGCCCGAAGGCCCGTGCGACGGAGTGGCGCTGAAAGTCCTACTTTTCCTTGTTGAAGATCGCGTCGTACTCGCCGGCCTCGATGGCCTTCTGGACGACGCGGGGGTCCTGGCCCTCGACGGTGATGCCCATCGAGACGCACGTGCCGAGGACTTCCTTGACCTTCTTCTTGAGCGTCGCGCCGAGGAGCGCGTCCTGCTTCATGCGGGCGACCTTGATCGCCTGCGGGATCGTGAGGTTCCCGACCTTCACGTTCTTCATGTCGCCGGAGCCCTTCGCGATGCCGAGCTCCGAGATGAGGAGCGCCGACGTCGGGGGCGTGCCGACCGTGATCTCGAAGTCCTTCGTCTTCGGGTCCACCGTGAGCTTGATCGGGACCTTCATGCCCGAGAAGTCGCGGGTCTTCTCGTTGATGGCCTGAACGACCTTCATGACGTTCACGCCGAGCGGTCCGAGCGCGGGGCCGAGCGGCGGGCCGGCCGACGCCTTCCCGCCATCCACCAGAACTTCGATGACTTGTGCCATGGTTGTGTGGCTCCTGCTCCCACCCCGAAGGTGCTCGGTCCCCTCGCGAGCGCGAAGGGGCTGAGGGGGATGGAGAGAGCAAGCGTTGCAGGCGGCGGAGTGTTTTATAGGTTTTGGAGGCGGGAAACGGGGTGACGGGCGCCGGGTCTCGGGAGTCGGGGCCGGGACCGGGATTCGGGCCCGGGTCCGGGACCGGGTCCGGGACCGGGACCGGGTGGAGGGCCGCGTTGCGGCGAATTATGACGCGAGGACCGCGCCGCGCTTCGCGCTCTGTTCTGGGACGACCTCCAATGGGCGAACGAACCGCTCGGCGTACAAGACGCGGGCGCATGGGGTGTACCGGGCGGCGGGATTCCAATCTTATTCAGGAAGCGAGATCCCGCTCGACTTCCAGAAACACTTGTGTTCATGGAGCGGACGCTCTGAGGGCAGTTGCTGGGGACGGGGCGACGGGTTCGATGCCCGGGTTCTCGCCACATCGCGCCGGGTCGTCGTGTGGACTGCGTGAGCGCCCTCACGCGCCGCCGTCGACGACGTCCCGCAGCCCCCACGCCGGCTCGAGCACGTACACGCCGGTGTGCATGTCGGGGATGAGGAGGTACCCGCGCGCGTCCCACGCGGCGCTCCACACGAACGGCACGAGCGGGGCCGGCGTTTGGAAGAACGTCGAGGGGAGGACGTTGATCGGCTTCGAGGGCATGTAGGCCGCGACCGTGACGGGCTCCTTGAGGCGCGTCTCGTTCGAGATGTCGATGACCCACACGCCGCCGTGGTACCACGAGACCGCGAGCTGGCCCTGCGGCGTCGCGGCCATCTCGTGGATGCTGTACATGTAGCTCGCCCACGGGAGCCGCGGGGCGAACGGCGGCTTCCACGTGCCGAGGGCTTCCGGCTTCGCGGGGTCCGTGACGTCGATGAGGCCGACGCGGTCCGCGAAGCCCTGGATGTCCGCATACTGCTCGCCGCCGACCGCGATCACGGCGCGCCCGTTGATAAGGCCTGGGATGGGCGTCTGCTCGTGCCACCCGGCGAAGTCGCCGACGGCGCCCTGGTGAAGGAGCTCCGGGGAGGCGGGGTCGTTGACCTTGTAGATCGCGAGTTCCTTCGTGCCCGTGTAGAGGATCCAGTCGCCCGTGATCGGGTGCTTCGCGACGGAAGCGTCGTGGCGGCCCGGGACCTTGGCGATCTCCGTGAGCTTGCCTTCGGCGCGGTCGAACTTGAGGATCGTGACGGCGCTCGTGAACACGTAGTCCACGCCGTCGATCGTCGCGACCTGGATGTTGTGCGACCCGGCCGTGGGCAGGAAGTCCACGAGCTTGGGCTTCGCCTTGTCCTTCACGTCGTAGACCGCGATGCCCGACGGCGGGGTGCTCGGGGCGTGCGGCGCGGTCGCGTCGCGGCAGTCGCCGACGACGACGGCCGTCGGGAGGACCATCTGGCAACCGTAGAAGACGTACTCCCCGTCGTCGCTGAAGCGCGCCGTCCAGCCGTCCGCGGCCGAGGGGACCCAGGAGACCGGCTTCGGGGCCTTCGGGTCGGAGGTGTCGAGGATGACGAATGCGAGGCCGCCCTCCATGCCGGAGACGACGGTCCAATTGCCCTGGACGTCGATCTGCGTGATGCTCCCGCGGACGCCCGGGGGCAGGATGCCGCCGACGCCCGTGTGGCCGACGAGCGTCAAGCCGTGCGAGCCCGCGTGGATGGTCGGGACCGCGTGCGCGGGGCCGTGGTCCGGGTCCACGAGCTTCGAGAAGTCGAAATCGGGCTTCGGAACGGTGAACGGCTCGAAGGCCGGAACCTCCGCGTCGCCCGCGGGCTGGACTTCGGGACCGCTCGGGGTCGCGATGCAGCCGGCGAAGGCGAGGGCAAGGAGCGCGAGCGCGCTCGCGAGGAGGAGGGGACGGGGCGGGGT